>Ga0233443_1000252_pt1 | contig 65495 bp, 67 predicted proteins | sample SI_123_September_2_FD_182784 | JGI IMG/M metagenome (GOLD analysis project Ga0233443, IMG submission 182784) | Seawater microbial communities from Saanich Inlet, British Columbia, Canada - SI_123_September2016_200_MG | ecosystem: Environmental > Aquatic > Marine > Inlet | place: Canada: British...
CACACGGAATTCTGAACACCCTCTCCGCAAAACCTTCCGGAGGGTTATTTGGTTTAACACAGCCCTGCATAGCAATTTTGATCTAGTTTTTCACAACGTATGGAGTGGTGGATTTTCTAACCACAGCTCGCATTTCCAACTCTGAAAGAAGATCTCTAACTTTCTGTTCTTGTTCGTTTTGGTCGTGGTGCGGACCTATAATTATTCGCTTGACTGGCATCGGGATATTCGGGTCTCCCCGGATTGTCAAAAATGGTCTTTGTGGATCAACAGTTTTCAAATATTCAACCTGTTTAAGTTTTGTCACCTGGTCGGGAACTTTTTCCAATGCTGCATCTAGTATTCGCTGAGATAGAGGAGCGGCTACCAAACGCACTTCGCTCTCTTCTGCAAATCCTTGGTGCTTGTACCTGGTCACCGCACTGATAAATGGAGTGTATATATCCCCCGCTATCGATGTTTTTCCAGCCAGTTCGTCTTCTATAAACTTACTAAACGCCTCCACAATGCCTTCAAATTCCGTGAACACCTCATCTTCCGTAGCATTATCATAAATGACCTGTCCTAAGCCAAGTTGGCCATAATCGAATGTGACTTCTTCACCAGCTTCTATCCATTTCCAGTATTCCTTTGTATCAATCTCTAATGCAAAACCGCCGTCCGGCCCATATCCACGCCACATGCTGAGAAGTCCATTTTCTTGAACATATTCGTCATCATCGGTGTGGGCGCAAAAGCTAACGATATATGGTTCGGAAAATGGTTCACGTCCGTCTTCAGGAGATATCGCAGCCCGGTAAAATGAATCCACCATATTGTTGGCGTACTCCTGTGACGCTTGGTGGAGACCTCCCGCCTTTTTGACCGTAACAGAATTGGCGTTACTTTCCTTCCTCCACTCGCGCAAACGATGATTAACTATCGAGAACGCTTTCCGGTTCAGTCGGTCTCGCATATGCTCCACTTCGGTTAGATCGTTCAATGACTGATAGTGAAACGCTCTGAAAGATTGGCTTCGAAGAATACCCTCCAATCCATTCCAGCCGGTATAGTGAAGAATTTTTATGGTCTTCCCAAATATTTGTCATTCACAATGCGCCTTCATTGTCGTCAAATGAGTTGTTGATCAGCCAATGCCACCGGGCGGGTGTGGGCCCCCCCCGTCCCGCACGCGTTAACCCGACAGGCCTTCTGCTACCGGTGCTGTTCAACGTATTCTTCTTGTTTGCGCCGGGTTTGGTTCTGCTGTTCCACAATTGCGGCATCCGGTTTGTCAGTGGGTTTGGTGATTCTTTCTATCTCCGCAGGCACTGTGACCAGCCCGATAACTAGAACCATCGCTGCGCTCAACACTCCCACAGCCAGATTTGCTCCTTCGACAATCGCTTCTGCGTCCATATCAGAATGCCTCCTTGGCTAATCCAAAGTGTGTTTGCTTAATGGCTGCGCCTGTATCGTTTAGTCTGTATTGTTCTACGCCACCGTCCGTATTGAGTGTATCTACCCAAATTGTACGCTCGTTCAAGTTTTGTAGTGTACTCTCTGTAATTGAATCTGTCACAGATAATTTCTCGGCCACCTCTCGGCAGATCATCCTTTCGTCTGGCTTCAGCGCGCTCATGGTGTTCGCCTTGACTTCGCCTTCATGCATGTAGCGCCTGGTGAAATCGTGGCCGTTTTTGGACAGCGTAAATATACGTCATAGATCCTTCTTACTCAGTTCCCATTCCAAAGATTAGTATTTGGCATGGCTTTGGAATAGAGATCGAACATGTTGATAGGCCCGGTATCGGGCCCTTCAATTAGGATTTAGCCAATACCTCATTTCCAATCCGAGGAGTGAATACCGTTCAACGCTGTCGAACAGCGGATTCCATATCCGCTGTTCGGAACTAAGGAAATAGAGCTACGGATACTGCATCCGCTGCTCTGCTTATCTCCATTCAGAAATCAGATTTTCAAAATATGATCGTAAAGGAATTTTTCGGCAAATCGGCCAAATCGGCCATGGCGGCCACCCTCCGTTAAACCTTCCGCAAAATATGGCCGCTATGGCCGCTATGGCCGGTTTGTTCTTGGAGTATTCTATCAAGAATGGCGGTTTTCTGCGGTTTACAGGCGGATTTGCGCAGGATTTCTAATCCGGTTGTCGCAGGTTCAAGTCCTGCCGGGGTCACCAATCTCCCATCGTTTCTCATCTTCTTCCTGATTTTATTGGCCGATGGTCGGTGGGGCGGAACCACCAGGTTCTACACCTCCAATCCTGCTACGTCACGCTCCAGCGGAATGAACTCAAGAACTTACTCAAACGGCCAATAGTCAGTTTTGTAGCACATATAAATCGATTGGTTTTTAGGTGAAAATTTGCTATCATGAGATGAAATACAGCATTTCTGTGTGCTTTATTTTTCATGAAAGGAGTTTCACATGCCTGTTGAATCAGCTGCTGCGTCAGCAAAGGACAGTTATATTAAAAAAGTGGATACTTCCGACCAGAGACGCCAATCTGCAAAGAATTCTGATATTGCTGCACGTGAAGATGTAAGCAATGGCGAGAGAGCCGACCGCCGTCAACGGGAGCAAGTCGCTGCTGAACGCCGCGGCGGCGTCGACGTCGACGCCTGAACGGATCAATTGTATCGATTTATTTCCTGGAATTTGAGATTGATCCAGGTTGACAAAATTTCTTTGCCGCACTTTTAGTAGTGCTGTTCCGCACCAACATCAGATGAACGAGCCGCAAGGCCTGAATCCTGTTTTCCAGTCACTATTTACGATGCCTAGGGTGCTGTAAGGCTGGCGAGTAATGGATTCATTAGCCTCGTCAGTGGAAAGTCGGATCTACTTCCTCGTCATGGTCATCATGCTCAACTTCAGCACAGCACATTGCCTGCGCAACCAGGGCGGCTCTTTCACGCAGGGCATTTTGCCCTTCGGCCAAAGTTTTTTCGATAACCTGCACCAGTCTTTTCGCAAGTTCGGTTTTCATCATACCCTCCTCAAACCAAAGACACTTTCTTGAGGTTTGGATATGGGGATCGAAACTGCAAGACGAAATGTGACAGTTCGCCACAGCTGAATTCACGAAGAAAAGCCCTTATCCTCTGCGACATCTGGGCGCATTCCAAAGCACTCATGAGATAATTAACTTTCCACTGTAGGGATCATGCGCATCTTCTCCCTGGGATCGCACGCCAAACCCTGTACATCCGGCGAGGTGCCGAATTATAGCACCTCGCCTTTTTTTGCCAGGCACCACAATGAAGGAAGTAAAAATGACCACGAATTATCCTGAGTTGGCGAACGACCTCAGCGCCTCAATTGCTCGTCTTAGAAAAGGCATCCCCGACACAATGAAGGGGTTCTCGATGATGGCTGCCGCGGCAACTGCCGATGGCACATTAGACCCTAAAATGAAGGAGTTGATTGCCACAGCGATAGGTGTTGCCGTTCGCTGCGACGGGTGTGTCGCATTCCACGCAAAGGCAGCGGAGAAGAATGGTGCAAGTCGTGAAGAAGTATTGGAAACCCTTGGCATGGCTGTCTATATGGGCGGTGGCCCTTCAATGGTCTATGCCGCGCAAGCCCTGGATGCATATGACCAGTTTGCGGACGGATCGAACGTCCAAAATTGATCCGCGACCATGGTCGTTTTTCCCAACCGGGCAAAGAAAACCAAACCGGCACGTGCCGGGGTACCTGTAATCACAATGGAACTTATTGGCCTTCCGGTGGGAGTATTTCAACAACGCAAATATCATCGATCAATTGCTCACGACGAATGTCTCTCAAGTGGGCTCGCTTTTCATCGTTGGTGAGATTTGCGCCAATACCCTGTGTCATGGTCAGCACAACGGATTTATCGGGTAGATCCATCCAGTAGCTGCGACGGACCAGTTTGCCGTTTTCGTCCCTGGCAAATGGATTATCGGGATTACGCCCAAGGTCCGGTTCAAAAAATCCTGGCATATTCTAACCTTTGTAGTTTGTTCTATCGATCGACCTGAAGGCTATAGACGGGATGCGTCTTCAGCACTATCGTCTGGTCCGATTAATTCACAGGAGCCATGCAGCAATATGACTGAACGCGGATTCAAACAAATGATGGCAGAGGCCAACGCCGTCATAGATACTATCTCTGTAGTTGATGCAATGAAACTGATTGATGACAAGACCGTTAGTTTCATCGATGTTCGAGAGAAGCATGAAAGAGAAGCAGCACACATCCCGGGTTCGTATCACGCAGCTCGTGGTTTCCTTGAACTGATTGCCGCCAAGGATGGGCCTATGCATCAAGAAGTATTTGCCAGCGGAAACCATCTTATCCTTTACTGTGGAACCGGTGGGCGTTCGGCGTTGTCTGCAAAAACTCTTCTCGACATGGGAATAAGAAACGTCTCCAGCATGGCAGGTGGTTTTGCTGCCTGGAAGGAACTAAACGAATAGCATTTCCAAAACGGCAGTATCAGACCTGTCATCTCTCCACGAAGTAGGTGCTGTTGTCCACGGACTGCGCGGTTCTCGGCATTGGACTTTGATTTGATCAGGATCAATGTCTTTACTCTCGCTTTGACAGGAAAATGCATGATGCCTTCCATTTTCCAGGTATTGAAACCCCGGTACGATAAATGATTGACCGACAAACGCGGCCACGATGGGCTATTTTCCTTGGAATATTCGTTGGGATATTTGGCCTCTTGACGCTCAAGTCAGGAGGGGAGGTTTTGTTCCTTGATGGAGCCGCGCGAGAAGCTGCAGGAGATTTCGTACCATTTGTTGTTTGGTTCAATTTTCTTGCCGGGTTTGTTTATATCCTTGTCGCTATTGGTCTGGTTCTCTGGCGGCCCTGGCTCTTTCCTTGGTCTGTCTGTGTTGTCGCCTTGACAGTTGTGGTTTCGATAGCCTTCGGTGTCCATATCGTGGCAGGAGGGGCGTATGAAGTCCGCACTGTTGGCGCAATGATCTTCAGGAGCCTCGTTTGGTTTGGTGTTGCGTTAGCTGTGCGCCAGAGCCGCTAACCAGGTCAGTCACATTCTTTCCACGCAGGTAGTTTGCAAACCGGTCAAAGCCACCGCAATATGCAGCGGCATCGTTTGCCGACAATTCTGCGTTTCCGTGAACCCCGGAAACGCTCTAATATCCAGGGAGCGTAGTGGACAATATGCCGAAAAATAGAAGCAGGGCCGGGCGTTATATTGTTCCCGAAATCAAAGTTCTGATTGATGACTGGGAGTGCGATGTTGTTAACGTGTCGGCCAGTGGGTTATTGCTTTTTTCCGAGTATTTGCAGTTTGAAGATGGCGATGACTTGCAGTTTACGATCAAATTTCCGACCAGTGTGCGGCCAGCCAATATCGTCATGAACGGGGTCGTCGTCCGGGGGGGCAAAGACGAGTTTGCCATAGAAAGCATTTCCCCGGCTATTACCTGGAAAAGGTTGCTGGCAAAACATGTTCGTGAAAGGGACAGTTTTTGATCGCGCGATTCCGGTCTAAATGAATTTGCGGCTGCATCACCGTCAATGTCGGAGATGCTCATGCACTATAATGACGCTTTGATCAGGTGCTTTCATCGCCACGTCTGTCTGGCCCTTCATAATGACCGTAAACACGCTGTGGCAGTCGCCTCCGACAGGGACCGATATAGGTCTCGGTTTTGATTTTTTGTGGTGGCTTTAACAACATGTTCTTGATGCTGACTCCCAGATCTTTTTGTGTCACCGGCTTGACCATATAGTGGTCAACACCCTGTTTGATGGCATAGGTCACGACCTCAAGTGATCGTTCCGTACTCATCATAATGATGGGAATATGAGCCGACGGGGTCGAGGCTGGATTTCTTAACTTGCGAACAAAATCCAGACCGTCGCCGCCATCCAGTTTGCTGTCCAGAATAACCATATCGACAGATGAGTTTTCAATTTCGTAATAACCATCGTCGCCGTTTTTAGCCATGGGTGTACTGCCAACGCCAAGATCGCGAAGCAGTCCGGTTATCAAATGTCGGAATTCCTGATCATTGTTGATGCACATGATCCGCAGGGCATGCCAGTCGAATTCTTCAGCGTCAGTCATAAAAATAAACTGCTATCAAAGTCCATGCGCCGCAATTGGGCAACAAAGGTGAAAATCAATATCGCGCACGATATTTCGAAGAAAAGAGATTAAATGTCAGCTGTGAAAGGAAATACAACTCTGCCTATGCGTATTATCGTGCACATTCAAGTGTGACTGCAAGGCCGTCAGTTCAAGTTTATTCAGCGTCAGATTTTCTGTCGGTGACAACAATAGGGTTTTCTGCGACGCCTTGGGGGACGGCGATCTCGTCTCTGGTCAGAGGTTCATAAAAAAAGGCGGGGATCAGGGCTGCGATACCAGCAAAGACAATAACAGCTTTCCAGTCGAGATCGGCTAACCGGAATCGCCGATGCAGCCGCGAGCCGCGACCCAGAACCAGCCCGCCAAAAACCACGACAAATGTGCCCAACCAGACAAGAAAACTTTCCATATGACCTCTGCTCCTGGATGTCAAACGAGCTAGAGCTATTCCGGTTTAGACGCAATAGCTTCTGTTCTTGTTATCGTTGCCCACAGTGAGTTTGCGGGAGCGCAGCGTTTCCTCCTTCGTCGGAAACGCGCTGAAATATTAGACCGTTTCGAACCGAAACGGAAACATAATATGGAATTTATCTCAGGAAGATGAACTGTAGAAGAACAAGGTCTTTTCGCGTCTGGACCTGTATTATATCCGTCTGAAAATAACGGAATAATTGTTAGCTGGCATGTCGATTATTTCTTCGAATTCGAGACTGCATTCCAATGCTGCTGCGATAACATCTTCGAGGTTTCTAACACCCCATGAATTGTCCTGCGATTTTAACCAGTCATCGAATTGCACATTGCTTTGCGCGGTGTGTTCACCACCCCGTCGATAGGGACCATAAAGAAACAGTGGTGCACCGGAAGGCAGAACAGATTGGGCCAGGGCCAACAGATTTTTCCCGGCTTGCCAGGGTGAAATATGAATCATGTTGGCATTGACCATGGCCGAAACATCTTCCATCGCTGGCACCGATTGCTGCGAAAATTGCAAAAGATCAATTTCCACGGCGGGCAACAGGTTGGCGGTGCTGCTATGTAGCCGCCAGGCTTCGATACTCTTGAGGGCTTTTGGGTCTTTGTCGCTGGGTTGCCATTTAAGGTGTGGCAAGCGCGGCGCATAGATCGCGCCATGCTCACCAGACCCACTGGCAACTTCCAGCACAGTGCCGGACGTCGGCAACAAGTCTTGCAGAACAGCAAAAATTGGTTCTGCATTGCGTGACGTTGAGTCAGCCTGGAACCTGTCTTCAGGTGTAATTTCAATATTTGTCATGGATCAGAGCTTTGCGCTGTTACAGGTCACTGAAGAAAGTCAGACTGGTCACTGAAGAAAGTCGATAAATTCACTGGCCGGGACAGCGACACCATATTTTTCACGACGTTGGCCCTTAATGGCCTTGAGATGGGCTGTGCCGACATGTAATCCGACAATCGACATTTGACCGTCTGATATCTGAAGAATTGGTGAACCAGAGTCACCTTCAACAGCGTCGCAATTATGGGCCAAAAGGTACCGCGTTTTGTTCAAACCAATTATGCGGCAGTCCGGGTTCAACGACAGCCGTTGGGCCATATCGTGACTGTATCCAGCTTGCAGGACAATTTGGGGATGTTCCGGAATTGCTGATATCTGGGCCGAAGTCAGGCTGACAACAGGAATAATGCCAAGAGATTCTTCAGCTGGGCGACGAAGATTGAGGATCGCCCAGTCATTATTGATATGTTTGGGGCCTGCACCACCTTTGGCCGGATATTTCGGGGCGAGAGTGTAGGAGACAATCGCGAAGCTTGAGACAGCGTCGCCGCGATAATATCCCGCCATAAAATGCAGCCAATTCGCTGGAATCCATTTGCTGTTTTTGGCATTCCAAAGACAATGAGCTGCGGTCAAGACACGCGTCGGGCTAATCAAAGTGCCGGTACAATGGGTACCATTGATAATGTTGACCCGACCAACAGCAGTCCAAGGTGCTTTACGCGAGTCAATCTTGACTCGATCGTCGCTGCCCATGATGCCGCCGGACGAGTTTGCCAGGGCGGGGGCTGAAGACAAAGACATCGTGAAAAGTGAGGCTGCGCCAAAAATCAGTGCAGCACAGACCAGCTTGGCGTGTGAAGCTGAATTGCCTTTATAGGGCGACAAGCGGTTTTGTGTGTTTCTGGTCAAAAGTCCTGTTCCCGAAGCTTGACTGGCATCTTGGGCACAACATACTATACTGCGTTCAAGACGATAAGCTATATTTGCCAACAATCATTAAATCTCTCTTAATTTCTAATCGTTGGCTGCTTTTCCCATCAGCCGTGAAATTACCCGATGCGCCATTTTCAGGGCGGCTTCTCTGGGCATGCCAGCTTTCATGCGTTTGTCATATAAAGTACGCACCAGAACCTTGTCAATTTGCGAAAGCTCCTGGCGCTGTTCGCGGTCGTTAAACAACGAAGGGCTGACATAGGGACTGTCATTTGGCAGGCCGAGCGTTTGGGCCATTTCTTCCAGTAAGCAGTGACGAATATTGAAGTCTGGTAACTCAGCGTTCACCACAATCATTGCCTTCACCAGTTTTCCGTCCGGCATGTGGTAACTCAGGAAATAACATCTTCCTTTGGCCATATCTCGCAGCACAGATTCGTCTTTCTCCAGAAGGCGACCAGCTTTTAGCATACTGTCGGTTCGGACAAACATGAAAATAATATCTTCGCCCGGTACCTGGCCACCAATCTCGACAAATTTTGGGGCACCATATCGGGAAAGTGCCTTGCTATGACGGGCAATGACTTTTCGATATTTTTCTGCAGGTTTTTTCAGGCCGCCGATTTTGAACTTGATGACGGGGCCGGGCCATTTACGCAGGATGTACGATGCCCGGGTGGAAGCATATTCACTGCGAAAGACAATCTGGTCGAAATATTTTACATATTTTTCGACAGTTAGCGGGTCTCGGGCATGAGCTGGCAGTGGCGATATACTCAAGCCCAGGATCGCAATGACGACGGTGAGTTTCCCCACAAAATTCATGATGTCTCCCTTTGTCGGACGGCGGGTGAGATCGCTCACAATTACATTATTGACCCAGACTGTGCCTGTCGATGGCTACGGCCTTGATCAAGGCATGCACGATCAACCCTGGTTCCAGATTAAGATCCGCAGCGGAACGTCGTGTAATACGGGCCCACAGAGGGCAGGGATCAGCGCTGCCGGATGCTGCGATATCAATCAGTACATCCATCTGGGCCGTACCGGTTTCAGCCATCTCGAGGATGCGCCCTGGAAACACGTTCAGAATGCTGATGCCGTGGGGTGGGGTCAGGGCAATGGAAACATCACGGGCCCGCACCCGCACCCGTAAATCATGTCCGGCTGGCGCCTCAACTTGCGGGACCAACAGGGTTCCACCACTGAAATTCAAACTGCTAAGGCTATCGTCGTTGTCGTGATTGCCGACACGCACATTCAATACAGCACCGGCTTCATAGCGCCCCGTCAGGGGGCGCAAATCAAGCCGGCTCATGACTTCTTCCAATGGACCTGAAGCAACGGTCTTGCCGTCGGCAATCATCACAACGGTATCGGCGAGGCGAATGACCTCTTCTGTCGCGTGACTGACATAAATGACAGGAATACCAGTTGCATCACGCAGCTTTTCAATGAAGGGTAAAATTTCGCCGCGTCGTTCCAGATCAAGATTTACCAGCGGTTCGTCCATCAACACGACTTCCGGACCGGACAGCAAGGCCCGACCGATAGCCACTCGTTGTTTTTCGCCCCCCGAAAGATGGTGGGGCTGGCGGTCCAATAAAGAAGCGACCCCAAGCATCTCAACAACATCGTCAAAGTTCAGAATTGAATCTGAGGTCGTCGCGCGGGTGGCGCCATATAATAGATTACGCCGTACCGTCATGTGTGGGAACAGGCGGTCTTCCTGAAATACATAGCCGACACGGCGCGACTGCGGCGGCAGATCGATGCCTTTTGTCGAATCAAATAGCACATGTTCGCCAAGCGCAATTCGGCCTTTATCCGGTTTCGCCAGTCCGGCGATCATATTAACAATACTGGTTTTGCCCGAACCTGATCGACCATGCAGTGCCGTTATGCCACCCACATCACTTTCGAACCGGGCTTCGATTTGCATGTCACCCAATTGCTTCTGAATGTCGACGACCAGGCGGCTCATGGTGCCTCCCCGGTCAGACGACGGGCGACACGACGGGCCAACAGTTCCGAAATCAACAAAGCCAGCAAGGCAAGGGCAATGGAAATAACAACTATGCGAAGGGCCGCATCTTCACTGCCAGGAGCTTGCAGCAAGGAATAAAGTGCGATGGGTAATGTACGTGTTTCACCGGCAATGTTGGAGACAAAAGTTATGGTGGCGCCAAATTCCCCCAGCGCCCGCGCAAAGGCCAGAACGGCTCCGGTTAATATGCCGGGCGTGATCAGGGGCAAGGTAATGGTCAGGAAGACGCGTAAGGGCGATGCGCCCAGGGTGCGTGCTGCGGCTTCGATCCGCTGGTCGACACTGTCCAGCGACAAACGCATGGCCCGAACCATCAAGGGAAATGCCATGACCGCAGCTGCCAGTGCCGCCCCTTGCCAGGTGAAAACCAAAGTCAGCCCAAATACATCGTAGAGCCAACCACCCAGCAATCCCTGTCTGCCCAAAACCAGCAGCAGGATGTAGCCAACAGCAACAGGCGGAATGACAAGAGGTAAATGAACAATGCCATCCAACAAGAATCTGCCAGGAAACCGTCGGCGGGACAGTAAAAATGCCATGCCGATCCCGAAGGGCAAGCTGGTGAGCACGGCCCAGGTAGCAATTTTCAGGGAGAGGCGCAGAACCTCAATTTCGATATCGCTGATCATCAGTTCAAGGCGAGACCGGAGGTGAGAAACCGGCAGCCACGAATACTGGAAGGCGTTCTTGATCGCCAAGGTATTTCATCAACAGACCAGCCGTCTGGTTAGTGCTGTTGGTGATGGTCGCAATTTGATAACGGATTTTTGGGTATAGGTTTTGAGGGAAAACAGTGTGAACAGAAACTTTATCCGACAGCTGAGCATCTGTTTGATATGAGATCGCGGCACTGACTTCACCACGGGACAGCAGAGCGACGGCCGCAGGTGCACTGGCACTGCGGGCGAGGGCAGGGGATACCTCTGACCATAGTCCCAAGGCAGTTAACGCGGCTTTGCCATAAATGCCGGCGGGGACATGATCCGGGTCGGCCATGGCTATTCGACCAGATTTCAACGCGGCGTTCAGTGCCGGGACCATGTTGTTCGGCAGGCTTGTATTGGCGTGGCGCAGCAGCGCCAGCCGATTTCCGATCAGATCACGGCGACTTTTATTGTCGATCAAATTTCTGTCTTCGAGCCACTGCATCCAGGCAGGGTTGGCGAGCACGATGATATCCGCTGGTGCGCCCGAGGCGATTTGACGTGCCAGAACGGAAGAGGCCGCAGCTGAAATTCTGATGGTACGTCCCGTTTTCTCGGAAAATGTCGCGGCGAGTTTCTGGATAACCGGGGCCAGGCTGGCCGCGACAAACAAGGTTGTATTGTCCTTGGCCTGGGCGACAAATGTCCCTGCAATGACACTTATTGCCAGTAAAAAACTGCCAATTTGGCACAGCTTTTTTTGATACTTTTTTGTCATCCAGTGATGCTCAATCAATTGATTGGCCCTATTGTGACGGCTCAGTTCTGTCCGAGGGTTATATACGACCATATATAACGGGTCGAGTACAGAACCTGCAGACTGTCTCCTGGGCGATCAGGCGACAGGGCCATTTGTAAATTTGTTTTGTGGAGTAAATCGTGTCTGATATCCGCTATGGCGGCCAGGTCTACCAGGCCTCGCTGGGAGAAAATGTGTTGGATGTGTTGATACGGAACAAGGTCAACGTTCCTTATTCGTGCCGCAAGGGCGTTTGCATGAGTTGCATATCGCGTCTGGACGAAGGTCGACCCAGCCCCCAGTCACAGGACAATCTCAAAACAACACTTATTGAGCAAAATTATTTCCTTGCTTGCAAGGCAACGGTTACCGGCAATATGACAATTGCGGCACCGGATGACGCGACGCTTTATTCAAGGGCACGGGTCAAGTCCATAGAAAAGCTCTCAGGTGAAGTGACCCGTCTGGTCCTGCAGCCAGCTACTCCGCTTTATTATCATGCCGGGCAATATGTCACCCTGCGACGACCTGACGGTTTGGCAAGAAGTTATTCCCTGGCCAGCGTGCCATTTCTCGATACGGCCCTTGAGTTTCACATCCGTCACATGCCGGACGGGTTGATGAGCAACTGGATCGCAAAAGACCTGAAAGAGGGGGACACCCTTGATTTTCAGGGGCCGACCGGTAATTGCTTTTATGTTTCGGATGACCCGCATAAACCGATTTTGTTGATAGGGACAGGAACCGGGCTGGCTCCGCTTTTTGGCATTTTGCGCGATGCCCTGTTTAGTGGCCACAAAGGCGATATTCGGCTTTACCATGGCAGCCGTCTGGATGTTGGGCTCTATCTGAAGAAACGCTTGTTTGAAATTGCGGACCAGTATCGAAATTTCTGGTATCAGCCCTGTGTCTCATCTGGCGTCGCACCATCAGAATGTAAATCGGGACGAGCGGCAGACCTTGCCCTTGAAGACCTGGAGGACCTGTCTGGCTGGAGTGTTTATTTGTGTGGTGATCCGGGCATGGTCAAAGACACGCAGCGCAAGGCCTATCTCGCAGGTGCTGCGACCCGTGACATTCATTCGGATGCCTTCGAATACCGAAATATGCGGGAAAATAAATCCGATCCATACCCAAATGACCGGCGCAAGCGCTAAATTGATGCTTCAGGTATAGAGTTTGTCCGGGTCTATCAGGACCTCAGCAATTGTCTGCAATTCGTTGTCACGCCAGGCACGATAGAAACAGTCGCGGCGGCCGGTGTGACAGGCAACACCTTCTTGATCAACCTTTAACAATATCGTATCGCCATCACAATCGATCCGAAAATCGACCAGTTTCTGTATCTGATTTGAACTCTCTCCCTTGCGCCACAACTTGCCGCGAGAGCGCGAAAAATAGCATACGCGTCCGGTGGAGACCGTTTCCGTTACGGCCTCCTTGTTCATCCAGGCCATCATCAGGACCTCACCTGTGTCGTGCTGTTGGGCAATGGCAGCAACCAGGCCATCATCATTGAATTTGATCGCGTCGAGAAGGTCTGTTGTCTGGTCAGTCATGGTCGGGCTCCCGGTATGGACGCCATATTTTAGCGCAAGCGCAATCGAGTGGCGAGAGCCGTGCTGATGTGGCAAGCCATCTTCGGACAGACATCATGAGAGAAAGCCAATATCCAGCCTTGGGAAATTCATATAAAAGGCTGAAAACAAGGGCGAAATGTAATCTTGTGTAATTGTTGTCCGCTTGGACAAACTCTGTTACGGTCCGTTCCATAACTGACGAAACGTCGTCAGTTAAGACAGTTTCTGTGAAGCTGAAAACAAGACTAACAGCGTGTATTGTCCCGTTTGTAATGTGATGAAAACAGTCGGACCTTCGCTTGTCCCCTGCTTGAACATATTCAAATTGGTATACGAAGCGCCAAAAAATACAGGGAAGGCTTAAAATGAAAGCTCTCAAACTACTTGCTGCAACAGCTGCTCTGGCAGTTGTTTCTACTGCTGCTTCGGCAGCAACTCTCGATGACGTCAAGAAAAAAGGCTTTATCCAGTGTGGTGTTACCACTGGTCTGGTCGGCTTTGCCTCACCTGATGACAAAGGTGTCTGGAAAGGCTTTGACGTAGATTTTTGCCGCGCCATGTCTGCGGCGATCTTCGGTGACCCAATGAAAGTCAAATTCACCCCAACCACTGGTAAAACCCGTTTTACCGCTTTGGCATCAGGTGAAATTGACGTTCTTGCCCGTAACACAACCTGGACCATGAGCCGTGATACTGATCTCGGTTTTGAGTTCATTGGTGTGAACTACTACGATGGTCAGGGCTTCATGATCCGCAAGTCTCTGGGTGTCAAATCAGCAACCGAGCTGAACGGCGCCAGCGTCTGCATCCAGACCGGTACAACCACCGAGCTGAACCTTGCTGACTATTTCCGCACCAACAAAATGAGCTTCACACCTGTTGTTGTTGAAGATGCAGCAGAAGCCCGTCAGAACTATGACAAAGGCGCATGTGACGTTTACACAACTGACCGTTCCGGTCTGGCTGCCCAGCGTTCTGTTCTGTCCGAGCCGGATGCACACATGGTTTTGCCTGAAATCATTTCCAAAGAGCCACTTGGCCCATTGGTTCGTCATGGCGACAACGCCTGGGGCGATATTGCTCGCTGGACGCTCAATGTCTTGATTTCTGCTGAAGAGCTTGGTGTTACCATGGGTAATGCAGATAGCATGAAAACAGCCAACAATCCTGAAATCAAGCGTATGCTTGGTACAGAAGGTGATCTTGGTGCCATGCTGGGTCTGGGCAAAGACTGGGGTTACAACATCCTTAAGGCTGTTGGTAACTACAGTGAAGTCTATGAGCGTAACATTGGTACGAAAACAGCAGTTAACCTGGCCCGGGGCGTGAACGCGCTTTGGAACCAGGGCGGTATCCTTTATTCCGCACCGCTGCGTTAAATAAAACTGGAAGGGGCCGGGGGCAAAAATCCCCGGCCTTTTTCGCTTTAGGGTGCGAATGAATAATCGGCCCAATTAAAGGCCGGGGGGTGTCAGCCCTAAAAAATTGACAATCAATAATATTCGCACTCATTTGTATCGTATTGAATCGAAACAAACGGGGGGGGCGTCTCATGACAATTGAGACCGTCGATACCCAGCCAAAGCCAAATCTGTTGAATGACCCCAAATTCAGGGCCATCGCTGCGCAGATTGTCGTTGTTGTGCTGTTCGTATCATTTGTTGCCTACATCATCAGTAATACAGCCGTGAATCTGGAAAAACTTGGCATCAAAGCCGGTTTTGAATTTCTCGGTTTGCAGGCTGGTTTCATGCCAACCAGTCCAAACTTCAACCTGACAGACTTCGACGTCAACAAAGACACCCATATGGATGTTTTTTGGCTCGGGCTGGTCAATACGCTTTTGATTGCAGTGTTAGGTATTATTGCTGCAACCATTGTCGGTTTCGTGTTTGGTGTATTGCGGTTGTCCAAAAACCCATTAGTGAATTTCGTCGCTGCAGCTTATATCGAAGGCGTTCGTAATATTCCTTTGCTGTTGCAAATCCTTGTCTGGTATTTCGGAGTTCTATTGGCATTACCCATCGTCAAGCAATCGATTAATATGGGCGATCTGGTCTTCCTGAACAACCGTTATCTGGTCGCTCCGGCCCCGATATTCGAAGATGGATTTGGCTTTGTCACTATTGCCTTCATTATCGGCATCGTCGCCACTTTCTTTTTGGCTAGATGGGCGCACAAGAGGCAAGATACAACAGGTCAACAATTCCCGATCTTCTATTCCGCTCTGGGTTTAATTATCGGATTTCCGATTTTGGTGTTGCTGGCAATGGGTGTACCGTTGAACTGGAATATTCCAGAACTCAAAGGGTTCAACTTTGTTGGTGGTGTACAGATAACCTCGCAGTTGACGGCGCTTTTCCTTGCCCTGACATTTTACACAGGCTCATTCATCGCCGAGAATGTCCGTGCCGGTATTTTGGCTGTCAGTCATGGTCAAACAGAGGCTGCATATGCCCTTGGTCTACGTCCGAACCGAACGATGTCACTGATTGTAATACCGCAGGCCATGCGGGTTGTGGTGCCGCCGGTCACCAGTCAGTATCTGAACCTCACCAAGAACTCTTCTCTGGCAATTGCCATTGGCTATCCGGACATCGTGAACGTTTTTATGGGGATATCCCTGAACCAAACCGGCAAGGCCATTGAAATCATCGGCATGACGATGGGCGTGTATCTGACAATCTCGCTGCTCATTTCCATGTTCATGAACTGGTACAACAAGCGCGTCGCGCTGGTGGAGCGTTAAGTCATGAGCAAAGCATTTGTAAGGACTGAATTTCATCCTGACCTGCCACCTCCGGCGTCCGAACGGGGCGTTGTTGGCTGGCTTCGCCACAATCTGTTCAGCACCTGGTATAATTCGCTTGCGACGCTGGTCATTTTTTATCTGGCGTACCTGGCAATACCTCCAATCATTGACTGGACACTGATTTCAGCCGTCTGGGAAGCCAACGATTATAAGGAGTGCAAGGCCGCAGGTTCCGGAGCCTGTTGGGGCATGATTGACAAGCGTTTCAATCTCTTCATGTACGGCTTTTACAAGGCCGAACATTTCTGGCGTCCGAACCTCACTTTGATCATCTTTATCGTCGCCATGTTGCCGGTTCTGTTCGACAAGCTACCGGGCAAAAACATCTGTGCGCCTTTCCTGATATTAGGGTATCCGGCTGTCGCCCTTGCCTTGATCAGGGGCCCGATTGAAATGAGTTCTTTTCAATCTCCAATCGGGATTGCTGTCTGGGTAGCCTTGTTTGCCGGGTCTGTTTTCATGGGCCATAGAGGTGCCAAGACGGCGAATGCCGTGATGTCAGGCATCGGATATACCGCCGCCTACTTTATTCTGTTTATCGTCTTCGCGTCCTGGGGACTGGGGCTTGAGCCAACGGAAACAGATACATATGGCGGCTTGTTGCTTACCCTGATCCTTGCGGGTGTGGGTATCGCAGTGGCGTTACCGCTGGGTATTCTTTTGGCGTTGGGCCGTCGTGCCAGCAGCATGCCGATTATCCAGATGCTGTGTATTGGTTTCATTGAAATCATCCGCTCTGTGCCTCTGATTTCAGTGTTGTTCATGGCGCAGTTCATGTTGCCACTGTTCATGCCGGAGGGCATGAAGTTTGACAATGTCATGCGGGCGCTTGTTGGTTTCTCACTGTTTGCAGCGGCCTATATGGCAGAAGTTGTACGCGGTGGATTACAGGCCATTCCCAAGGGGCAGTTTGAAGCAGCCGACAGTCTTGGTCTCAATTTCTATCTGAACATGCGGCTTATTGTTTTGCCGCAAGCTCTGAAGATTGTGATTCCCGGTATCGTCAGCACCTTCATCGGTTTGTTCAAGGATACGTCACTTGTCAGCATCATCGGTCTTGCCGATCTGCTGTTGGTGGCAAAGCAGTCTTATACAGACGCGAACTGGCTGGGACTTGAGCATACGGCGTATGTCTATATCGCCGTTATCTACTTCTGCATTTGCTTCAGTATGTCGCGGTATTCGATGTACCTCGAACGGAAGCTTCATACTGGACACAAACGCTAAAGAGGGGCATGGAAAATGTCTGACACAAACACAGCAGCAGCCGACAATAGTGGACCTGCAATTACGATTAGCGCCATGCACAAGTGGTATGGTGACTTTCATGTCCTGAAGGATATCAACCTGACGGTGGAGCGCGGCGAACGTATCGTTGTTTGCGGTCCTTCCGGGTCCGGTAAATCAACAATGATCAGGTGTATTAACCGTCTGGAGGAGCACCAGAAGGGTAGTATCAATGTCAGTGGCATTGAACTGACGAACGATCTCAAGAACATTGATACGATCCGACGTGAAGTCGGCATGGTGTTCCAGCATTTCAATCTGTTCCCGCATTTAACGGTGTTGCAGAATTGCACGTTAGCCCCGATCTGGGTGCGCAAGATGCCCAAGGCCGAAGCCGAAGAAATAGCCATGAAATATCTTGAGCGGGTGAAAATTCCTGAACAGGCCCAGAAGTTTCCTGGACAATTATCAGGTGGTCAGCAACAGCGTGTGGCTATCGCTCGTAGCCTCTGTATGAATCCGGAGATCATGCTGTTTGACGAACCAACTTCAGCCCTTGATCCGGAGATGATCAAGGAAGTGCTGGACGTGATGGTTGATCTGGCCAAGGAGGGCATGACCATGCTGGTTGTCACCCACGAAATGGGTTTTGCCAAGCAGGTCGCTGATCGAGTGATCTTTATGGACGGCGGAGAGATCATTGAGCAGAATGAGCCCAATGAATTTTTCGACAACCCGCAAAGTGACCGAACCAAACTGTTCCTGAGCCAGATTTTGGGCCACAGTTAACAGGGCTGTCTTCGCAAAAATAATGCCCGGTGGAGAAATTCACCGGGCATTTTTTTCGGTCGCTATACTTAATCTACAATAAAAACTCGGTTTCGATCTTTTGATCATAAACGTCGAACCCGGCCTTTTGATACATAGGCAGAGCTCGCGGGTGATCCAGATCGCAGGTGTGAAGCCACACACGATCAGGGCCAAGGGACCAGGCATGACGGATGGTCCAATCAAGCAACCAGGGCCCCAGTTTGCGGCCAATGAAATGTGGCATGATGCCGAAATACAAAAGTTCGATGTCGTTGTCGGTGCGTCGGTCCAGTTGGGCGAGGCCAGCCGGTTCTCCATCCACATACAAGACAAACACATCGACTTTTTCATCTTGCAGAATGGCAGCAAGATCTTCGTCGCTCATCAAACGAACGTCGGTCCAGTTATAGTCTTCGCCAATGGTGTTAAAAAGGTAGCGGTAAAAGGCAACGCTGGTTTTGTCTGATCGCAACACTGCATGTTTGTCGGTGGGCGAGGGCAGGCGCGCGCGCTCCAAAGCCTGGGTCATCTGCAAATAAGTTACCGTCGACTCTACGGACCTTTTCACCGCGATATGCTCGCGACCATCCAGACGACGCGAGAGAACCTGAACCGGTTCCTGCACATAACCGAGCTTCTCATAGAACGCCTTGGCCACCATGTTGATGTCCCGCACGAGGAGTTCGACCTTCGGTAAATTGCGAACCGTCAACCAATCCTCTGCTGCCGTGACGATCTGGCGACCCAACCCCTGGCGTTGGTGATTGGGGGAGGTGGCCAGATAATAATACCAGCCCCGATGACCATCGTGCCCGACCATAACTGTAGCGACAAGGTTTCCACCCAGTTCGCCGACCAAAACGGTGCCATGTCCTGACTCCAGGCAAAGGGAAATATCCTGCGCCGGGTCGTTCAGCGGATTAACATCAAGGCCACATTCAGTCCAAAGTGCGATGACCTTTTCCAGATCATCGTTTTCAAAGGGCCGTATGTCCATCAAGGTTCTATCGGAAGATCGTCCCGGCCACCCCATTCGGACCACGAACCGTCATAAACGGCATTTTGGCGTTGACCAACAAGATGCAGGGCAAATACCAGCAACGATGCCGACACACCTGAGCCACAAGTGGCCACGATGGGCTTTTTCATATCCAGTCCAGCGGAAGCAAATGCCTGCTTGATGTCTGTGGCAGGCAGCATGGTTTTGTCGTCGTCGATGACTTCAATGTAGGGCACGCAGACGCTGCCGGGAATGTGACCACTGCGCATACCTTCACGGGGTTCCGGGGCAACGCCATCGAACCTGGCTTGTGCCCTGGCATCGACAACCTGTTCTTTTTTACTGTCGATGTTGGCTAGCATCTGATCCACATAGCGGATCATGGTGCTGTTCAGGCGGGCTGTGAAATGGCGCTCGCGCGGTGTCGGTGGCAAGTCCTCCAGGGCACGGCCTTCGGCTTTCCACTTGTTGAAACCGCCATCCAGAATGGCAACATCGTCATGGCCAAAGGTGCGCAACATCCACCAGGCGCGAGCGGCGGCCAACATGCTGCCGCCATCATAAACAACAACACGATTACCATCACCGATGCCCAGCTTTCGCATGCGGCTGGAAAATTTTTCCGGGCTTGGCATCATATGTGGCAGGTCACTGTCTGTATCGGAGATGTCGTTGATATCGAAACGCACAGCACCCGGAATATGCGCTTCGTCATATTCAGTGGCGGGATCGCGATTCTCGGCCGGCAGGTACCATGAGGCATCAACGACACGGACATCGGGCGCCGAAATGTGATTAGCGAGCCAGTCGGTCGTTACCAGGGATTGGGGATTTGCGTAGTCCATAAGTGGGTCCGTTGAAAAGTTATGATTTGTTATGTCAGTCGGCAAAGGCTACGGAAACACGACGGTTTTGGCGACCCTTTTTCTTGATTTTTGTGATCTCAACCCGGCCTATTTCACCGATGTTCGCAACATGTGTACCGCCGCAAGGCTGTAGATCCAGATCATTGATGCGGATCAGGCGAACGTGCCCGAACCCGGTGGGGGGCTGCACACTCATGGTCTTGACCAGTTCCGGTTTGGCCGCCAGTTCTTCGTCCGTGATCCATTCGATGGTCAAAGGCTGGTTTGTCGCAATCAACCGGTTCAGCTCTATCGTTAATTCTGTTTTGTCCAGCACGGCTTCCGGCAAGTCGAAATCCAGCCGCCCCTTACCATCGTTGATCTGACCACCTGTCACAGGGTAGGGCAATACTGCCGACAGAACATGCAGACAAGTGTGCATACGCATCAACCGATGCCGCCGGTCCCAATCCAGTTCAGCTGAAACCTTGTCGCCGACAATCAGGGTGGGGCCGTTGTCTGCAGCGATATGGATGACGCTGTCTGGGGCATCTCCCTTACGAGCGTCGACAATGCCAACTTCGCGTCCGTCACTGGTTTTCAACAAACCGGTATCCCCTGGCTGACCACCGCCGGCCGGGTAAAAAACGGTGCGATCAAGTGTGATGGCGTTGCCATCAACTGCTGTAACAGTCGCGTCACAGGATTTGGCGTAGGTGTCGTCTCGGTAGAGAGCTTCCATAATCAATCAGTTCCAAAGAGGGGGATGGCTATTCAAGCCAGGGGGCGACGGGCAAGCCCTTTTCGCGCAGAAAGTCAGGGTTAAACAGGCGACTGGCATAGCGGTCACCGGAATCGCAAAGCAATGTGACAATGGTATGACCAGGACCCAGTTCGCGGGCGATACGGACAGCGCCGGCAATGTTGATACCAGACGAGCCACCCAGTACCAGGCCTTCATGCTGGATCAGGTCAAAGACGGTTTGCACGACTTCTGTATCCGGAATCTGGTAAGGCATATCCACTTCCAGTTCGGTCAGGTTGGCCGTGATGCGGCCCTGGCCAATGCCTTCGGTAATGGATGATCCTTCGGATTTTAACTCGCCACTTTTGTAGTAATTGTAGAGCGCCGCACCATTTGGATCAGCGAGGCCAATTTTCACATCCGGGTTCTTTTCCTTCAGGGCCTTGGCAACACCGCCGAGAGAGCCACCGGAACCTACAGCACAGATGAAGGCATCGACCTTGCCATCGGTTTGGTTCCAGATTTCCGGGCCTGTGGTTTGATAGTGAATGTCGCGGTTGGCAACATTGTCAAACTGGTTGGCCCATATGGCACCAAATTCTTCCTGTTCGTTGATCTCGGCGGCAAGACGTCCGGAAAACTTCACATAATTGTTCGGATCTTTGTAGGGCAGCGCAGGCACCTGGCGTAATTCGGCCCCGCACATGCGGATCATGGCTTTTTTCTCTTCTGACTGGGTTTCCGGGATGACAATGATAGAGCGATACCCCAAGGCATCGCCAACAAGAGCAAGACCAATGCCGGTATTCCCTGCGGTCCCCTCGACAATGACACCACCAGGCTTTAGCGAGCCGTCAGCCTCTGCTGCCCGGATCATGCCCAAAGCTGCCCGGTCCTTGACCGATCCTCCAGGGTTCAGGAACTCCGCCTTGCCCAGTATTTCACAACCGGTTTCATCCGAGACCTTGCGAAGTCTGATCAGGGGAGTGTTACCTATGGTTTCAATCAATCCATTGCGGATATTCATATCTACGTGCCTGTCTTTTTATTGCGCCCTATGAGAAATCTAATCATCCCGGTTCGAACCTTCAAGTTACGCGGGTGTGATCAATCGAGCCAAACTTCTAGTTTTTACCGCGGATGGACTTTTCAATGATATCGAGCACAATATTTGTACCTTCCTCGACCAATAAAACTGCAGCGTCTTCGACAATAATACGCGCTGTTCCTGGTCGTGGTGGTGGCAGACTTTGTTCCAGTTCCGGCGGCAGATTTCGTTTCGCCAAACCGTGTGGTAGTGACTTGCGTTTGGCCAACCCTGGCGGTAGCTTTTTACGTTTTGCGAGACCTTTAGGCATCATTTTTGGCTTACCCTTGGCCTTTTTGTTTTTGCCTTTGGCACCTCGGCCCTTTTTCCCTTTTTTATCCTCTTTATCGCTAGCGCCAGCGTCATCATCGTCTTCATACCGTTTGGTAGATTGGGTTTCTCTAATCCAGTTTCGGATGAGGCGTTTTTCAATTTGAGAAAATATTACGCCTTCCAGTTGACTGGATGTTTGTGCTTTTGCCTCTTGTGTAAGAGAGGCAAAAGCCAATCCCAATAACAGAGATAAAAAAATGAAAAATTTGCGCATTGTGATCATCCTTTATTTGTACCAGAAAACTAAATTTATTTGACCCAGCTGCGTGTTACACGATCAATATTCAGTGCCAGCCATTGAAGGGCAATCACACTGAAGCCGGCCTGAATTCGGCCGTCTTCCATTGCTGCCATCACCTCGGACCGGTCCATGACGATAACACGAATATCCTCGCCTTCGTCATCTTTTCCGAAGATACCACCAGCTTGAGAGGCGTCCACCCGGCCACAAAATAACCAGAAAAATTCAGAACATCCGCCTGTCGTGGAATAGATGCCAGGGATTTCGATCAGATCGCTGATCACCAGATTGGCTTCTTCTTCAGCTTCTCGTCGCACCAGAGCATTGACGTCCTCGCCAGGCTCAACGATCCCGGCAACGATTTCCAGAGTCCACGGTTTTTGATCACCGGCGGCATAAACCCCCGGTCTGAACTGTTCGACCAACACAATTTGATCCAGGTCGGGGTCAAACAGAACCACAGCGGCAGCATTGCCCCGTTCAAAAACATCGCGTGTAATCTCCGGCGACCAATCGCCATTGAACAGCCGATGGCGGAGCGTGTAGCGATCAAGCTGAAAATAACTTTTTGCAACCACTTCATGCTTGATCAATTGCACATCTTCACGGGATTTTTTCATAAGTTCTTACAAAATTCAGGAGGATGGATCATCTGGCAACAGGCGTTTTATCAAGGGGCTGATCGTCAGGCCCTGGACGATGATTGAAAAGACAACGATCACATAACAGACCGTCATTAGCGTTTCTTTCCACGGCGTATCGGGCAGGGACAATACAAGGGCGACGGAAATGCCACCACGCAATCCACCCCAGGTCAGAATAGGAATGGCACCCTTGGTGAAGCTGCGCCGGAGCCCCAAAAGGGAGATCGGCAGGGCGACTGATACCAGACGGGCCGCCAGGGTCAGGGGAATGGCCAGAGCAGCAGCCAGCAACGTTGGCAGGGAGAAAGTCAAAGCCAGGACTTCAAGGCCGATTAACAAAAACAGGACGGCGTTAAGAACCTCATCAATCAATTCCCAGAACTTGTTCAAGTGGTCATGGGTGATTTCGCTCATGGCGTGACGGGTGCCGTAATTGCCGATCAGCAATCCAGCTATAACAACAGCAATGGGGCCAGAGGTGTGCAGGGAAATGGCAACACTATAGGTGATGGTGACCAAGGCCAGGGAAATCAGAACTTCCAACACATATTCGTCAATACTGCGCATGGCCAGAAAGGCGATACCACCTGTGATCAGGCCTAAAATCACGCCACCCACCGCTTCCTGTGCAAACAATATGGCAATATCTACGGCGGATGTGGCATGACCGCTGCCACTCGCCATGGACAGCAGGATGACGAAGACGACGACGGCGACACCATCATTGAACAGGCTTTCTCCGGCAATCTTGGCTTTCAGTGTCGTGGGCACTGAAACAGTTTTGAGAATGCCAAGCACGGCAATGGGGTCGGTAGGTGAAATTAATGAACCAAAAAGCAGGCAATAGATAAAGGGCACGTCCAGACCTGTAGCCTGGAAAATCAACCAGCTACCGCCACCAATCAAGGCAGTGGACAACAACAGGCCACCTGTCGCCATCGTTCCAATGGCAAATCGGCGGGCCTTGAGATCAGCAAGATTGACATGCATGGCCCCGGCGAACAGCAGAAAGCTCAGCATGCCAGTCATCAAGGTGTCGTGAAAATCAATCTGATCCAGTGTAGATCTCACTTTGATTGACACGCCGAGACCGGGGATGAGCACTTCAACTGCCAAAAGGACCAAAGAGGCAACAAGGGCCATAATGACAAGGCCAATTGTAGGTGGTAATTTGAGGAACCGATGGTTGAGGTAGCCAAACACAGCTGAGAGGCCGAGCAGGGCAGCGACTATATCAAGGAGACTTTGCATAGTTATTTGTGTCTCTTTGGTGCCGAACAATCAAGAGGGCTTGAAAAGCCGGTGACGACACATTAGATAATGCTAATATATAATGATAGCAGTTGGATCAGGTTGAAAAATGATGGCAAACAGACTTAAGAGACTCGGGGCAGCAGCTGTGTTGGCGGGCGCATCGACATTCCTGTTATTAATGATTTCGGCTGCAACTGCAGCTGAGTTTGCCGTCAAAATCAGTCAGGTAACCGACTTGAAAGCCGTGTTTGCCCGGGTTGAACCTGTGGATGTGGCTCTGGCCCGCTCGCGAATTGGCGGAACGATCGCAAAATTGTCAGTTGATGAAGGCAGCCAGGTTCGCAAAGGTCAGCGGCTGGCAGTTGTCGCTGACGCCAAGTTAAGCCTTGGAATTAAGGCGATGGACGCCCGTATTAAATCTCTGGAGGCGAGGCTGAAACTCGCCCGCGCAGATCTGAAGCGATCACGGCAGTTACGCAAATCCGGATCTCTCAGCCAGGCGCGGCTCGATCAGGCCATAAGCAATCATGAAGTTGTTGTTTCGGAGATTGCAGCGGCCGGGGCTGAACGGGCAGTTCTCGTGCAGAACCAGGCAGAGGGCGTTATCCTGGCTCCGTCTGCTGGTCGTGTGCTCAAGGTGAATGTGACAACAGGGATGGTGGTAATGCCAGGTGAAGCCATTGCACGGATTGCCGCTGAAAGTTTCATTTTGCGTTTGCGTTTGCCAGAACGTCACGCGCGTTTTCTGCGCCAGGGAGACAGCGCTATCGTCGGTGGCAGGGGCTTGGCTATTTCTGATAGCGGGGTGCGCAAGGGACGCGTACGACAGGTCTATCCCCAGCTTGAGCAGGGCCTGGTTGTGGCCGATGTCTCAGTTGACGGACTAGGCGATTTTTTTGTTGGTGAGCGCATCCGGGTCTGGGTACCAGCCGGAAAGCGCCCGGCGATGATTATCCCGAAATCATATTTGTATAAACGGTTTGGGGTCAGCTTTGTTCGTTTGCAAGACGGTACAGAAGTGGCCGTTCAGGAAGGGGCTGAAACCCCTGAAGGTGTCGAAATACTGGCGGGTCTTCAGGCGAATGATCTACTGGTGACACCATGAAGCCGGGTATCTCTGGTTGGCTGACCAAAACTTTCATTCAGTCACCCCTGACGCCATTGCTTTTATTGGCATCCATTGCCGTTGGTGCTTTGGCGCTGGCCGTCTTGCCGCGCGAAGAAGAGCCACAGATCAGTGTGCCTATGGTTGACGTCGTGGTGCAAACTGATGGATTGAGCGCCGCCGATGGTGCAGAACTTGTAACCAAACCCCTGGAAGACATCGTGCGCGGCATCGACAATGTCGAGCATGTTTATTCCGTGACTGAAGATGACATGGTGATCGTAACCGTGCGCTTTGATGTCGGGCATGATCCGGACCGGGCGATCCTGCGGGTGCATGAACAAATCCGCGCCAACATGCATCGCATTCCGATCGGTATCCCCGAGCCGCTGATTGTCGGCAAAGGCATTAACGATGTGCCGATCATGGTACTGACATTGTCACCAGTAAATGGGGGTAAAGGGCGTTGGGACGATAACAAACTTTTTGAAGTTGCAGAGGAATTGCAACACGAGTTGCGCAAGGTAAATGACGTCGGCCGCTCTTTCATCGCCGGTGGTCGCGCTACTCAAATTCGGATTGAACCAGACCCGGAACGTTTGTCATTATATGGGATTGCCTTGAATCAGCTTGTCGACAAAGTCAGGAATGCGAACCGGGCTTTTGCCGTCGGTGGTTTGCGCCAGAGCGGTCGGCACTTGCCAGTGGTTGCGGGACAAACGCTCAAAGGTGGTGCGGATGTTTCATTGCTGCTGATTACCTCCCACGATGGTCGACCCGTTTATCTGAAAGACGTTGCAGATGTTGTCTACGGTTCAGCCGAAAGCGAGCACAGAACCTGGCATCTGACGCCTGACGGCGATGGCAATCTGATCAAGCGACCCGCCGTCAGTTTGGCTCTGGCCAAACGCCAGGGCAGTAATGCTGTGACCATTGCCAATGATCTTCTGGCTCAACTGGAACGCATAAAAGGACGTCTGATCCCGGACGGGGTCGAGGTTATTGTAACCCGAAACTACGGTGAAACAGCGGCTGAAAAGGCGGACGAGTTATTGTTTCACCTTGTTCTGGCCTCGGTGTCCATTGTGGCCTTGCTGACCTTGTTCCTGGGTTGGCGCGAAGGTGTCGTGGTGCTGGTCGTCATCCCGACAACAATCTTGCTGACATTTTTCGCTGCCTGGTTAATGGATTACACCATCAACCGGGTCAGCATGTTTGCCTTGATATTCTCCATCGGCATTCTGGTTGATGACGCCATTGTCGTGGTTGAAAATATTGATCGCCATTGGAAAAAGCAGGGGCCAAAGGATGCCTTGCAGACTGCTATCAATGCGGTGGCAGAAGTTGGTAACCCGACAATCATCGCAACCTTCACCATTATCGCGGCCTTGCTGCCCATGCTGTTTGTGTCGGGTCTGATGGGCCCTTATATGAGTCCAATTCCGGTCAATGCTTCGGCGGCAATGTTGTTCTCGTTATTCGTTGCCATGGTGATTACGCCTTGGTTGATGTTCAAATTACGGCATAAACCAAAGCCGGGGTCCGAGGGCGAAGCCGTCGGGCAGGACCACGATGAAATCGGTTTCCTGGGTCGGATATATCTTTCGATTGCCCGACCGTTACTGGTAGGTCGGGTGCGATCGAAGGTGTTTTTGGCCGTTGTCACGGTCATGACCCTGGCCAGCCTGATACTTTTTTATACGCAGGACGTTGTGGTCAAACTTTTGCCCTTTGATAACAAATCGGAACTTTCCCTGGTTCTGGACATGCCACGGGGAACGACGCTGGAAGGCACAGAACGGGCGTTAATGTCAGCCGTAAAACGTCTGGAGGGTTTGCCCGAGCTGGTTGATGTTCAGGCCTATATCGGGACAGCAGCGCCGTTCAACTTTAATGGTCTGGTCCGGCATTACTATTTTCGCGCCCGACCTGATCAGGCTGAACTGCAAATGAACTTGCTGCCCAAACACGACCGGGACCGAGCCAGTCACGATATCGCCCTCGATGTTCGGGCACGGCTTGGCGGGCTGGAATTGCCTCCTGGTGCTTCATTGAAGGTAGTTGAGGTGCCGCCAGGGCCGCCTGTTTTGGCGACATTGTTGGCGGAAGTTTATGGCCCGGACCCACAATCTCGACGGGCGACAGCCATGAAACTCAAAGAAGCCTTCGAAGCGGTGGACTTCATCGTTGATGTTGATGACAGCTGGGGCGAAACCAGTCCACGCATGCGTTTCTCAATTGATCAAGAGAGTCTGGAGTTCCACAGGGTCGAGGAAGAGGCTGTTTATGACACTCTCAGGGCGTTGCTGGGCGGCGTTGCGGTTGGCTATTCCCATCAGGGCGGGGGTGCCAATCCGACCGGGATTGTTGTGGCTTTGCCCCGACGGGATTTGACACCTTCGGAGTATCTGTTGGCAACGCCGGTTCCGACGCTTGGTGGCGGGCATGTAGAACTGGGCGATGTTGTGTCGATGTCAGAAGAAGCGGCTTCATATCCCCTGTTCAGACGGGATGGGCGGTTTGCCGAGATGGTCATGGCGGAAATGGCTGGCAGTTTCGAGGCACCCATCTACGGCATGCTGGCGGTTCAGGAAAAGATTGATAGTTTGACATGGCCAAACGGCAGGCCGGAAGTATTCCTGCACGGACAACCGGTTGATGAAAGCAAGGTTTCCATCCTCTGGGACGGGGAATGGGAAATTACCTGGGTAACCTTCCGTGATATGGGCGGGGCCTTCATTGTTGCCATTCTTGGCATCTATCTTCTTGTCGTGGCCCAGTTCGGCAGCTTCAAGGTCCCATTGGTCGTTTTGGTGCCAGTTCCTTTAACGCTGATCGGCATAATGGCCGGGCATTGGTTGTTCTCAGCAGCCTTCACAGCGACGTCTATGATCGGTTTTATCGCCCTTGCCGGAATTGTTGTGCGAAACTCAATTCTGCTGATCGATTTTATCAAGGCCCGTCAGGATGACACGACGCCATTGAGGCAAGTTTTATTGGAAGCCGGGGCAATCCGGTTTAAACCCATTTTCCTGACTGCTCTGGCTGCCATGCTTGGGGCAGCTGTCATTCTTGCTGATCCGATTTTCCAGGGATTGGCCATTTCGATGCTATTTGGTCTCGCCTCGTCCACAGCACTAACTTTGTTGGTTATTCCGGCTATTTACGTCTGGCTCAGAGATGATGGGCGGCCCGCTGCCTGAGTATTTGCAGATCTGTTTCGTACCCACATAGCTTGATATTCTTTACGCTAAAGCTAATAATCCGTGTAAAGATTTAGGTGGAACGGTGGGTGAATTGAGCAAACAGCCAGAAACGGGGTGCGGGCAGATAACGCGCACCCCTCCAATTGCCTTCAGTCGCCGGGCGATGATGATGCCGATTGGCGAGCGAAAAAAATGTTAGTTGGTTCGCTTGCTGTGATCGCGGCATTACTGGCAACCGGAATAGTCTTCTTGATTACGCGGTCAATGATTGTCCTTCGCAGAGAGAATGAAGGCGCAGTCAGAGCGCTGGAAGCAAGCGAGCAGCGTTTACGGGACTTTACCGAAAATTCTTCCGATTGGCTGTGGGAAATGGGAGCTGATCTTCGATTCAGTTTCTTTTCGGTAGAATATCTCTATTCAGGAACCGTTTTATCTTCTTCCCTGATCGGACTCACCCGGGAAGAATTGGTGAATAAAAATTCTCCAGATATCGAGAGTATTGAGGCTCATCTTCAGGATTTACGAGATCGAAAGCCCTTTCGAAATTTCGCCTATAATCTGACTACTTCAAATGGTGATTTTATCCGCATGGTTACCAGTGGTGTTCCATCGTTTGACCGGGATGGAAAGTTTTCTGGTTATCGCGGAACGGCGACGGACAAGACGCAGGAATATCTGATAGAGCGTAAAGTTGCGGAGCTTCATGAACAACTCGTGCTTGCCATCAACGCCTTAACCGGTGGTTTTGTTGTCTACAGTCCGGATGGTAAATTACTGATTTGTAACGATAAACTGAAAGATCTTTTTCCAGAATCAGCCGATCTACAAGTGCCTGGCGCGCGATATGAAGATCTTTGCCGTGTCGACATGGCAGTGCGCAACTCCACTGTAATGAATCACAGCAAGGATATCTGGAATGATATCCGTGCGGAACTCACGGTCGGAATTCTTCGCTCAACAGAGTTAAAAATGAACGATGGTCGATGGATCCTTTATGCTGACCGACTAACTGAGTCTGGTCACATAGTCGGCATCAGGGAAGATATCACCGGTCGCAAAAAGGAATTCGATTTCCTCCAGGAGAATTTCGAACATTTCCGATCTCTGATTGAAGACGGTGTGGACATGATTTCCGTCGTAAATGAATCTGGTGTTTCATTATATGAAAACCCGTCTGCCATCCGTTTCCTTGGTGCAAAGGCCATCGGTCAATCGACAATCCTTCGTGTCGCGGAGTGTGACAGGGAAAGAGTACGCAAATCCTTTCGAAAGGTATTATCGGATTCGACTGTCTCGGAGTTAGTCGATGCGAAGGTGCTCACAAAGGATGGCACGGTTAGAGATGTTGAATACAGCATGAGTAACCTGATGCACAATCCAGCTGTGAACGGCGTTGTTATAATCAGCCGTGACATTACGAAGCAAAAATCTGCTGATGCAGTGAACCGGTCCCTGCAAATGCGCCTGGCAACCATTCTGGACAGCGCACCGATGATGATTTGGTCCGTTAATGAATATGGAAAGTTTACGATGGCGGAAGGAAGCGTCTTGTCCTCTTTGGGCACTGATACGACATCTCTGGTCGGCCAATCTGCCTATGATTTTTTCGGGGAATCACCCAGCGCGATTTTCGGTATTCGCGAAGCGCTGAAGGCTCAGCCGTCGACAACGTCTATGACGATAAAAGGAATTACATTTGATACCTGGTATATGCCCCAATCAAATGATGAAGGCAGGATCAGCGAAGTGCTTGGGGTGTCCATTGACGTTTCTTCCCGACACCTGGCCGAAGTTGCCTTACGCCAGATTGCCGAAGGAACTTCGGGGAATACTGATCAAGACTTTTTCAGCACCATGATGGCATCCATCGCAGAAGCGACGATGGCTCACCATGCCTTTATTGGTGAAATAACCAATGATGGCCGCTCAATCCGCACATTGGCGCGACATCTGGGCGGTGATTTGGCCGACAACATCAGTTATGACCTGTCGGGAACGCCCTGTGAATTGGTGGTCGGAAAGAATATGCAAATATTTGAATCCGGTTTGGCTGAACATTTTCCTGCGGACGAAGCCCTGGTTAATATGGGGCTGGATTCCTATATCGGCATGCCAATCATGACGTCAAAGGGGCGACCGCTCGGGTTAATTGCGGTTATGTACAAGGAGTCTCTGGAAGACACGGGGACTGCCGAGGCTTTGTTACCAATATATGCCTCAAGGGCTGCGGCCGAGATGGAGCGTCAGAACGCGCACGAAGCCATGTTACATGCAGTGGAGGAGGCCGAATTTGCCAGCCGGGCCAAATCAGAATTTCTGGCTAATATGAGCCACGAGTTACGCACGCCCCTGAACGCGATCATTGGTTTTTCAGATATGCTCAGGGCAGGGTATTTAGGCAAACTGCAAGACAAACAACAATCCTATATTTTCGATATAAAGGAATCTGGAGAGCATTTGCTGAATCTGGTCAATGACATTCTGGACCTGTCAAAAATTGAGGCCGGTAAACAGCAATTGAGCGAAAGCCACTTTGAACTGGAAACAACTATTGCGGCCTCGGTCCGGACTATTGCGGAAATTGCACATGCAGGCGGGTTGGAAGTGCAAACCAATATTCCACTGGGTTTGCCACATCTGTATGCCGATGAGCGAAAGTTGCGGCAGATATTGATCAACCTGCTATCAAATGCAGTCAAGTTCACTGGCACTGGTGGTCGTATTGACCTGAAGGTAATAAGCGATTCAGAAAAGGGATTGAGTATATCTGTCACTGATACCGGAATTGGTATGCGGGATGAAGATGTCAAAAAGGCGCTGGAGCCATTTGGTCAGGTTGAGAGTGTTTTCGAAGGGAAATATGCTGGCACTGGTCTTGGATTGACCTTGGTGAAGGCCCTTGCGGAAATGCACGACGCCAAATTCATTCTGGAGAGCGAGGTTGAAAAAGGGACGGTGGCGACAATTATATTTCCTGCCGAGAGACTACATATCATCCAGTAACGCTTTCACGCCAGGATAAAAGCCACTTTATTCTACAGCCGCGTCGGTACTGATCCCCTTCAGATAATCAAGGGCAAGTTGGCGACGGGATGGGTCTTTGATACGCGAGAACGTTCGCACAAGATCAAGCGTTTCAACCGCTGTCAGTTCACCATCTTCACTAACGGAGGTTGTCGCAAGGCTGTCACGATTACGCCTGCTGAGGGCGAAGTCTACTATATTGCTGGCCATGATCGAATCATACACCTCATTAAATGTAGAACCTAAAGTCAGTAAAACTGTCAACTACAAAAACAAATCAGATGATCAAAGTTCAAGTCTGATGCCAACTTCTGGTTGCTGGCATATTTGAATTTTTTCAGCCAATAGTCAATAGGAAATTTCCTATTAACGCGTAAAAGGTGTGGGTCTGTTGTCGCAGTATCACGCTTGTCTGGCTGGTATGAGGCGAACTGGCATGAGGCAAAAAGGACGGTTCCAGCTTAATTGAATGCGACTGGAAATTAGTCCCTGGCTCTTTCGTTAAAGCGACACTGCGTTTACGCCAAAACCTGCAATGAGCTCTTTGAATAGAAAACAACGCATAATGTTGTTGAAACGCGTAATGTTGTTAAAGAGAGTGGATCAGCCTTTTACAAGCCAGTTCAGGGAGATTCCCGTGGTGGCAGAGATCGTATCCAGTTCCGCTATTGTCGGGTCGTCATCACCTTTTTCAAGTACGATGTATCGCGAAACAGGTATTTCAGCCCGCAGCGCAAATTTTGCCTGGGAATAATAGCCGGCTTTTTGACGGGCTGCTGACAGACGCTGGGCAAATCCCCTGAGGTCAATTCGACAGGAGGGGGTCAGCGAGGCTGTTTCATCATCTTCCTGAAAAGGGTCTGCAAGATGGTTAACACCACCCAAGGCGGTCTCATTTATGCTGAGTAGTCGGGCAAGGCCATGTCTTATTTCTTCAGGCAAGACGCGTGGGCTGCCTCGCTTAACAAACTGTTGTAAATAAGCCGGGTTTTTACCGAGCGAACTGGAAAGCCTCGCGAGGCTCGTGCCATTTTCTCGTGCTGCAGAAAGCAAGTTAGACCGAACGACATCCAGTTGATCAATATCTTTTTCGGTTGGTGCCATAAAGAATTCAAAATCCGGTAAATTACAGAAACAACAGCGTATTCAAATTATTCCGAATAGCCCCGTCTCATACTTCCATTACATTTCGATACTTGGTCGCCATCCTGTGTATTGGGACGAGACCGAAACACATTGGCAAAATAGCGTTTATATTCAGTATCATTTATATCACCCTAAGCTGTATTCTAGCAAGAACGAACAATTGTCAGATTATCGAAACTGCTTGGCATCGCGCGCCAAATTGCCATACCCGGTTTTGGCAAAAATGTAGCGCTGCGCGAACCAGGAAGCAGGTAACCGCATAAGTGCAGCAGGGGTTTCGTCAAAATTTAACCGTTTCGTCTCGCGCATATATTGTTTCAGAAATTTTACAGCAACCCAGGATCATGAGGTGAAGCTGGAGGGCTTCAAAAAATCAACTATAGGGTGTGTAGGTTTTTTTGATGATCAATGCAAATATACTTTTATGGCAAAAATTAGCCATGTTTTGAAGATTTGGTGGTTTTGCCCTGTTAACCTATGCGCTGGATACTTTACTGTTCTCTTATGGCAGTGGAGCAAGAATTAATTTTCGCTTTTGAGTAATTCAGTGGGTAAGAGGACGAAAATGACAAAAATAAATAGAAGTGCGGAATTTGAAAGTCTTAAAGCACTCGAGTTAAAACTGGTTGAATGTCTGGCTTGCGCAAGCACAGGGGAAATTCCAATGGCTGCGACCCTTATCGGGGCGGCGCTTGAGGAAGTTGGTCTTAGAATTGAGCGAGAATATGGCGTTCTGGAGACAGGAATTGAAGCATCAGTGAGGTTTGACAACTAAACACCCCTAAACACCTCGTAAACACCTCGGAAAACAATATTTTTTCTGGTTTGGGTTCGTGTTTGGCTTGTCAGTTGTTGATTTGCCAGGGGCGTACGTTGTAAATTTTGGATTGTTGCCTTGACGTTCAAGGCGAACTTTCTACCTTTATTAGTATTAACCCCCAAAACCTAAAACAGGAGAAATGGTTTGAGCGCGACAGAAATCTCCAAACCAAACCCGGTTGATGTACACGTCGGTAGCCGTGTGCGTCTTCGCCGGACCTTGCTTGGCATGACCCAGGGAAAATTGGGCGATGCCGTAAAATTAACATTTCAGCAAATCCAGAAATATGAAAGAGGCGCAAACCGCATTGGTTCCAGCCGCCTCTATCAGTTTTCACAAATTCTGGATGTGCCGGTTTCATTCTTCTTTGATGATATGCCAGGGGACCTGGTAACAGGGGCTATCATTGATCCGGAATCAAACCCGGCACTTTCTGAAGAAAACCAGTTTGCTCGACGCGAAACGCTTGAACTTGTGCGCGCTTATTACGCCATTGAAAGCCCGGCTGTTCGTAAACGTGTTTTCGAGCTGGTAAAAGTTGTCGCCGGTTTGTCTGCTGAAGAAGTGATCGCTGAAGAATAAATTTGAGCGATTCCGCATTTCACGGAAACGCTCAAATCTTTGGAGCGATCTGATAAAGAAGAACGCTGATCAATTTTTGGGGAGTTGATCAGCGTTTTTTTTTGACTTCAATCACCAGGCTTGGACGGATCAATCTATAATTGCGCTCGTAATACAGGAATTTAGTTTTGGACCCATTAGTATGAACCCGGCTGCCGGCCTCGCCGTTACTGTCATTATGTGGGGCACAATGGTGCCGTTCATTGCAGCGTTGCTGGCGGTCATGGATCCCTGGTTGTTGTCGCTTCTGCGTTATGGCATTGCCTTGCCGTTTCTGGCCGTCATGTTGTGGCTGATGGAACGACGAGGATTGTTCGCCGAGGCCTATAACTGGAAAAGAATGTTCTTGCTCGGTGCCGGGATGGCCGGATTTTCAACTTTTTATGCTCTTGGCATTCTCTATTCCGATCCTGTTACGGCGGCGATTGTTTTGACGTCCAATCCGGTGGTGGCGGCGGTCCTTTCACGCATTTTGTATAAGGCACAATTACCGAAGGGTTTTTTGTTGGCGCTTGCCCTTGCTGTTGCTGGCGGCGTACTGGTTGTGCAGGGGAGCCCACGCGCGCTGGCTGGGCACGCCATTGGATTTCAGGGCGGCGAGATGCTGCTCATTCTGGCTGTCAGTTGCTGGACCTTGTATTCCATGAAAGTTCAGGAATGGTGCGGAAGCTATTCCAACCTGCGAACGACAGCCATTACGTCCGCCACGGCGACGGTTTGGCTCGCACTGGTTTGGCTGGTATTTGTCTTTCTTGGCGATAGCCATTTTGAACCGGAAGGCCTGAATGCTGGCCCGGTATCCATGCTGCTCTGGTTAAGCTGGGGTGCAGCCGGTATTGCAATTATTATGTGGCACAAGGGGGCCGCACATATTGGTGTTCCGACCGCGTCATTGTACCTTAACCTCATCCCTGTTGTGGCCGTTCTCGTCTCTGCGGTACTATTCGACCTGCGGCCTAATTTATATCAAATGGGTGGGGGTGGCCTGGTTTTACTGGGTGTGTTGAGCATACAGTTGCGACGATTGGGAAGTGACAAGACAGCATGAATGTAAGTCGAGAAGACATTGTCGACGGGGTGATGGAAGCCCGGATTTTGGAAGCCGAGAAAAACGGTCTTTTCAAGCGCATGACTATGGAAGATCGGGATAAATCCAGGAACGACACGCTGGCAAAATTGCCTGTGGGTAGCGATATCTGGTTGTTTGGCTATGGCTCGTTAATGTGGAACCCGACAATTGAATATGAGGCACGCATTCCCGCCCGGATTTATGGCTATCATCGCCAATTTTGTTTGTGGACGTGGATGGGGCGGGGCACACCTGAACAACCCGGTTTGATGCTGGCCTTGCAGGCCGGTGGATCTTGCGATGGTTTCGCCTACAAGGTTTCGCGACAACTCGCGGAAGAAGAATTGAAGATCGTCTGGAACAGGGAAATGATCAGCAACGCCTATGTCCCACGGATTGTCTCGCTGCATACGGCAGACGGAAATGTGCCCGGCATTGTCTTTGTCATCAACCGTCAACATGAACGTTATGCCGGAAAGCTCGAACCGGAAAACATGATCGATGCCCTGGCACATGCAGAAGGGCCGATCGGGCGCTGTTGTGATTATCTGTTCAGCACCGTCGAACATATGGACGAACTCGGCATAGGCGACGGCGCCATGCATGATCTCGCACGCCGCGTTCGAACGCGCCAGGCAGAATAAGCATTGGTGTCGATTTTGGAAAAAATGCCATGAAAACCGGAATTCCCTTCAGGCTTTTGCAGACGTCAGCGATACTTCTCATGGCGAGTATGGTCACTAATTCTGTGCGTGCAGAAAAGGCTCATCGAGTTATTGCCGAAGGGCAGGCGCGTGTCGTTGATGGCGACACGCTTGTCGTCGGTGGCAAGGAAATCACGCTCTACGGCATAGATGCACCAGAACTGAAACAAACCTGTGAATTTCGCAAGAAGACAATACGATGTGGCGTCCTGTCGTCGGATGCCTTGCGAGATTTGATTACAGGTGCCCGCAAGGTTTCTTGCACGGATCGGGGACGGGACCGGGAAGGCCTGCGGCTTGGCCTGTGTTCAGCTGATGGTTTTGATATTGGCCGCAACATGGTGCACACCGGCTGGGCCCTTGCCTGGCGGCGATATTCGCGCATGTATATCAAGGTCGAAGAAAAGGCGATGGCGGCAAAGCGTGGTCTTTGGCGTGGTCCCTTCGATAAACCCTGGAAGTGGCGGAAAAACCAATAATTCCAAAGGTCACTTCCGAATTGAGGAAGGGACCAGGGTTTCGGCACCCGCATGTTCTGAACGGAAAGTATCTGGGCTGGCCAAATAATCCATCATCATTTCCATGGCATCAACACCCCAGAATAACTGATCATCCACGGCGAAAGTCGGCACTCCGAAAACGCCTGATCGGATGGCCTCTTCACCATTTGCCAACAAGGTTGCCTTGACATCCGGGGTGGCGATCCGCTCGTCGGCATCCAGGCAATTTGTTGCCGCTTTGATACCTGCCCAACCCTCCTCATTATCTGGCAAATTTCCATCAACCCAGATCGCGCGGAATATCTGCATCATTACGTCGTGCGTGGCACCCAAGGCAATGGCCAGCCGCAAGGCACGCAGGGGATTGAAAGGATGATTGGGTGGCATGTTCAGGTCGATACCATCTCGATTGGCAGCCCATTTCACATATTTGAAGGTGAAGACCTTTTTGGCGGGAATTTCAGCCGGTCCCTTGTGCTCCCAATGATTCAGCAAACCCGCAAACAGGACGGGTTTGATCTCGATATCGGGGCGATCAGCCATGCGATCAAGATGTGCCTGGGCAAGCCAGGCATAAGGTGAAATGATGTCGGTGAACAATATCAATTTCGCAGTCATAATTCCTCCGTCAACTACCGGCGACACAAAAACGTTATTCGATCTACGGTATTATCCCTGCTTTTATACCAGACAGACAAGACCGGCAGGGGCGTTTCATAAAATGGAAAATCTGTGAACACCATCATTCGTATCGTTGTTTCCGCCGGGCTGGTGATGTGCCTGAGCGGCTTCATGTTGTTTGAAAAACTGTTCGCCCCGAAACCTGATTTGTGGACCTTTTGGGATGTGTCCGATGCCGCAGACGTAACAACAGTCGACCATGCGGTCTGGAGTGAATTTTTGCACCGCTATGTAGCCCGGTCTGCGGACAATGTTACGTCTCTGGCCTACGACAGGGTGACACCGGAAGACCGTCAAAAATTGGCGCTATATGTCGACTATTTGTCGGCTTTAACGGTGCGAAGTTTCAGTAAAACTTCTCAACTCAGCCTTTGGATAAACCTTTACAATGCACGCACGGTATTGCTGATTCTGGAAAATGCCCCTGTCAAAAGCATTACAGATATCAAGCTTTCGGGCGGATTGTTCGCCTTTGGACCGTGGGGTGAAAAGTTGATGCAGATTGAAGGACAGGCCATCAGCCTCAACGATATTGAGCACCGTATTCTCCGACCGATCTGGAGAGACCCGCGCCTGCATTACGCCTTGAACTGTGCTTCGTGGGGTTGCCCAAATTTGCAAGAAACGGCCTTCACCCCGCAAAATACCAACTATCAGCTGGACAGGGGAGCCTATGACTACATCAATCACCCACGCGGTGTCGGGCAGGAAAATCGGGGCGTTATTCTGTCAAAAATCTACGCCTGGTTTGCCAGCGATTTTGGCGACGATACGGCGGCCTTGTTTGCACATCTATCCCGCTATGCGGATGGGGAATTAAAAAAACTGTTGCAGTCACAGCCCACTATCAATGGTTATGAGTACAGCTGGAAGCTCAATAAAACTGCCGACAATTAACCAGTGCCTTCGAAGACCAGATTATGCAGTGCGTCGCCCCGTGCCAATCGATTGAGATTGTCGGCGACGGATTGCCAGCGACGTTCGATCAGGCTTTCAGACCAACCGCTGTTGTGCGGCGTCATGCGGATGTTATCGAGTTCCTGAAAAGGGAATTTCGATGGCCATTCAGGCTTCAGTTCGTCATCTGGATAGTCATACCAGACATCGATCAACGCACCGCCGATTTGTTTGTTCTTGAGGGCGTTATACAATGCATTTTCGTCGATGATCGGTCCCCGCGCGACATTGATGATGACGCCGGTATCTTTCATCTGGTCAAACTGTGCGGCGTTTATCATGCCCAGCGTTTGTTCCGACTGTGGGCAAGCCACCAGCACATAATCACTTTCGGACAGAAGCTTGCCAAGGTCAGTCATGGTACCAAGCCAATCCAAGGGAGCGGGGGTCTCTCTCTCCCTGCGGGCAATGCCAATGGTGCGCATGCCAAACGCCTTGGCACGTTTGGCGACTTCAATACCAATATGCCCATAACCGATGATACCGATGGTCTTGCCAAAGACTTCACCATGCAGGGGGCCAGAGCCTGCACCGATATTTTGCCAGCCCTTGCCACCGAAATCACGGACCGACGCGGCATAGCCAATTTCCCAATCGAGCATGCCCAGCATGATGTATTCGGCAATGGGAATTTCATGGTCATAGGTGTTGCAAAAGGGCAGCCCGTTCGGGATATCCTTTGGCGTCATCCAGTTATATCCAGCAAAGGGAATTTGATAGAGCTTGAGGCGAGGGGTCGCAGGCCAGTCACCAATTACATTGCCGCCGACCAGGGCATCTGCTTGCGGCAATAACTCCAGAAATTCTGAACGATCTTTTCCAGGTATCCACGTCTTGAACGTCCATGGTTGTTCAAGACGTTCACGCAGGAATTCTTCCTTGGTGGCTGAATTCGATCCGGCTAGTAACAGTGTCAGTGCATCACTCATGGGCATAAATACTTTTTGATTGGGAAAAATCGGGACGTTCAGGCAGTATCAGTGATGACAGAATTAAATATTTGTTCCATGACCGCAAGACAGGAAAATTAATGACCATCATAAACCCCATCAACTATGACCAGATCGACCATGTTGTTTTGCGGGCGCGCGACATTGATATCATGTTGACCTTTTACCGGGACGTCCTGGGCTGTGAAGTGGTCAAGCATAACGAACCTATGGGGCTATATCATTTGCGCGCAGGGTCATCGATGATTGATCTGGTAGATATGAACGGCAAATTAGGGCCGGATGGCGGTGCCGCCCCTGGTCTGGAAGGGCACAACATGGATCACTTTGCTCTGCGCCTGACTCGTTTTGATGGTCCCGCCCTGCAAGCCTGGTTTAGCCAACAGGGCGTTGAGGTGGGCGGTGAAGTTCAACGCTTTGGTGCCAAGGGTGACGGGCCTTCCATGTATCTAAATGATCCTGAAGGCAATCGCCTGGAACTCAAGGGACCCGAGAAAATCGCAACATGACAAGTCAGCTCTTGATGTAATCCGGCGCGATGTCACAAATGTTGGCGCCAACTGCCTCAGCCACAAAATGCATGCGGTCCTGGCCAAAGTACATGTCGTCGCCGACAAACATGGTCGGTGCACCAAAGACGCCGCGCTGAACAGCATCTTCTGTCAATGATTTCAGGCTGTCCTTGACTGTGTCATCACCGACCATGGCCATGAATTCCGCCGGATCGAACCCGGCATCAACCAGAACTTTTCCGGCCACATCCATCTCGCCCATATTTTGGTTGTCTTTCCAGATGGCATCAAAGACGGCCGCGACATATGCGTCAAAACGGTCGTCATTCAACAGTCCCGCTGCACCCCGCATCAAGATCAGGGTATTAATAGGAAAATGTGAATTGAAGGTGTACTCGATACCGTATTTAGCAGCAAACCGTTTTAAGTCGGCGTTCATGAAAGCGCCCTTGGCTGGGATGCTGACGGGACTGGTATTGCCGGTTGCCTTGAAGACGCCGCCCAATAACATGGGATGCCAGACGATTTCTGTGCCGCAGGTTTCTTTTAGTCGACGCAGCATATTCCAGGCGAAATAAGCGGTGGGGCTACCAAAGTCAAAGCAGAATTCGATCTTGTTCATTTGTCTATCCGGTTCAAAAAGGGGGGAGTTTGTTTACCAGGGTTCCATCCAGGGGCGCAGGTCCATTTCAAAAGTCCAGGCGCTGCGATTTTGCTGATGTAATTGCCAGTAACTTTCGGCAATATCATCAGGTCGCAGGATGCCATCCTGGTCTTTCAGGGCGTATCGGTCGGGGAAACGTTCGGAAATAAATTGCGTGTCGATGGCACCGTCAATAATGGCATGGACCACATGAATGCCTTTGGGGCCAAGTTCCCGTGCCATGCTTTGCGCAAGTGCGCGCAAGCCATGTTTGGCACCGGCAAAAGCGCTAAAACCACTGCTGCCACGCACACTGGCGGTGGCCCCGGTAAACAGGATGGTGCCTTTTTCGCGCGGGATCATAACACGGGCCGCTTCCCGACCCAGCAGGAACCCGGCGAAACAGCCCATCTCCCAGACTTTGCGATAAACACGGGAAGTGGTCTCGGTGATGGAAAAGTTGACGTTGGCCCCAATGTTAAATACCGCAACTTCAATGGGGCCGATGTCTTGTTCGATCTTGTCGACCAGGGCAATGACCTCTTCTTCTTCGCGGGCGTCTGAACCAAAGGCTGTTGCTGTGCCACCGTCCGCGCGAATGCGTTCAGCCAACTTTTCCAGTTCATCAAGATGCCGGGCCCTGCGGGTCATACAGGTATGGTATCCGCCTTTAGCGAAGCGCCGGGCAATGGCGCCGCCCGTGGCATCGCCAGCGCCAATGACGAGGCAAACCTTTTCATTCATATTCCTGTCCATCCTCAGTAATCAGGTACCTGAATTTTGACCCAGGATGGCGGCAATCACAATGTGGCGTGTTGCCAGTTGGTGATTTAATTCACCATAAGGGGCGATGTCCCATTCCCAACTGGCTTGATGCGGGGGTGGGGAGATACCAAACAGGGCTGGCTGCCTGGAAATGGCCTTGCCATTTTTATCCAATGCTACCCGTTCAGCATCACTGATCAGACAGGTTGTGGCCCTGAATTTATCAAGATAGTCAAAATGTGCTGAAATGATTTCTTCACCAAACTTTTGTCGTTCCCTGGCATCGATATTGAAATGACCCTTTAGCCAGTCCAGCGGAATTAACGGTAGTTGAGAAGCGATATTTGCCGAGACCACAAAGTCAACATCGTCATCATCCAGGAATTCAACGGGTTCATGCACTGTTGTATCGCCCGAATAAATTGTTTCGAGCGAGGCCGTTAAATCACAGACGTTAAGCGTGATATTTTGGTTTTTGAAAGCCAGCCATCGTGCGGACCAAAGATGGAACAGGTCCACCAGCACGATTTCTTCGAAAAGGTTTGCCAACGCTTCGAGAGGCAAGTCATGCAGGGTCGCAGCGCCCATGAGCACGGCCTTGCGCCGACGTTTACAAGACTGCGCTGTCTTCAGAATGAAAGCCTGGCTGTTTTCAAGATGGGGGCGCCAGGCATTTCGCTGTCGGGTGTATCGGGCATCTATACCAATGGTTTGATGCAAATAGCCCATATTCCGCCACTGGGGCGGGCAGGAAGTGGATACTGATTGCAACCACTCAATAATCAAGATTTGGCCCTGTGTGCCGAAAAATCAGTCGTCGACCTGGCGCAGAATTTTGTCCAGCTCACTCATTTCCTCTTCCGGTTCCTCTGGTTCTGCCGCTGCCTTTGAAGCCGGTTTGGCTGCTGGCTTTGGTGCCGGTGTGGCAGCTGCCTTCGTCGCCGGCTTGGCGCCTGCTTTCGAGGGCGGCGCGGTTTTTCTCGCCGCCTCCTCCAACGCATCGTTCATTGATTCAGCTGTTGTTTTGTTTTCGGCGGCATCAGCTTCATCCAAGGCCTTGATTTCTTCTTCGTCAGGCAAATCCCGCATATCTTCGTAATCGTCCAGGTCCAGAGGGCCGGTTTTTGCCCAGACCTTTTTCTTCCCACGAAGTATCCAGCCGCGTTGGAACCGGAAAGCCAGCAAATAAAACGCAACAACACCCAGCGGCGGCGAAAAGATCAATATCAAGCCTTCGATGTTGGGATAGATAGGCGGTTCTGCAATGAAGCCCCGCAGCCCGAGTTTTTGTAGGGAACAGCCAAAGCGGGTCGAATCTGTGTTGAAAACCCTCTTATAGCCCTGGACTGCACGGCTTTGCCCCACCAGCCAATCGATGCAGTTTGCCCGACGTGCCATCAGATCACTCGTTGCGATAAAACCGGCAAACAGGAACCACAGGAAAGTGCCCGCCAAAAGACCTTTGGCAAGCCATGTAAGTTGGCTTTTGGACTTTTCCTGGTTCTTGCCCTTTTTAACGGGCGCGGCGGGTTTCTTTTTGTTCTTCGCCGTTGAACTTACCTTGGCTTTGTTGGCTGCTTTTGCCATCCCCTGTATCCCCTAAAACGTTTTACGCACGTGCTGTATAAATGACTATTTTAGCATCTTGGGTCGCTGGCCGCGAGTCACTGAAATTTAGCTGATAATAAATATGGTTTATTCAGCCGCAGCACTTTGTTTGTTGCCACTGTTAAAGGCATCCAGCAAACTCTTGCGCCGCTCTGTAACGCTTTTCAAATTGCGTTCCTTGACATGACCAAACCCCTGGATTTGCTCCGGCAGGTTTGCAACTTCAATCGCAAGCTCCAGTGTGTCGCCTGTCATGCGCGACGCAAGATCTTTCAGGGTGCTCTGATATTCGACAATCAAGGCACGCTCGGATTTACGCTCTTCTGAATAACCAAAGATATCGAGTGCCGTGCCACGCAGGCCTTTCAGTTTGCTGAGAATGCCAAACAGGCTCATCACCCAGGCACCATATTCAGATTTACGGGCTTCACCGGAGTTTGGATCTTTTTTGGCGATCAGCGGCGGGGCCAGGTGGAAGCGCAAGCTGTAACCATCTTCAAACTGGGCTTTCAGCTTTTCCTTGAACTCAGGCGCCGTATAAAGCCGGGCCACCTCATATTCGTCCTTGTAGGCCATCAGTTTAAACAGGTTTCGGGCCACCGCTTCGGAGAGGCTGCCAACCGAACCAGGCAAAGCAGCTTCAGCTTTTGCAACATCCGCCACAAAGGTTTGATAGCTATTGGCCCAGGCCACATTTTGCCAGTTTGTCAGACGCTCAACCCGGTCTTTGATCAAGGCTTCCAGATCCGTCTTTTCTTCGGTCTTTAACTGGATCGGGGCTTCCGGGAAGGCCAGCTTTTCAACAGCATTTTGGTCTGCTGCCGCCCAGCGACCCAAGGCAAAGGCACGCTGATTAAACTCGATCCGAACGCCGTTTAATTCGATTGCCTTGTTGATGGCTTGGGCAGAAATAGGCAGCAACCCTTGCTGGAATGCAAAACCGGCCATGAACAGGTTAGATGCAATGGCATCGCCCATGATGTTCGTGGCAATTTCTGAAGCGTTAACAAAACTGGCATTGCCACCCGTTGCCGATGTAATGGCATCGCGCAACTGAACCGACGGGAATTGCAGGTTCTTGTCCAGTGCGAAGGCGGCTGGCATTGTCTCAAATGTATTGACCACGGCATGGGTTTGCGCCGACTGCATCTTGCTGAGGGATTCTGCATTGCCGGTTGTGACGATATCACAGCCAATAACTGTTTTGGCTTCGCCGATGGCGATGCTGGTGGTGTGAATTTCCTCTGGCGTATTGGCGACTTTGACCTGGCAAATGACCGGGCCGTTTTTCTGCGCCAGTCCGGTCAGATCAAAGGTAGATACACCTTTGCCCTCAAGATGGGCTGCCATGCCGAGGATTGCACCAATGGTCACGACACCTGTGCCGCCGATACCGGCAACGATGATACCGTGTGGCGTGTCCAGGCCGGGCAGGGTGGGCAGAGGCAATTCTGGAATATCGATTTCATTAGTCTGGCTGGAGTTGCCAAGCTTCTTGCGTGGCTTGCCATTTACGACAGTGACAAAGCTTGGGCAGAAACCATCGACGCAGCTGAAATCTTTGTTGCAGGCAGATTGGTCGATACGACGTTTGCGGCCAAGGTCTGTTTCTTTGGGCATGATGGAGACGCAGTTGGCTTTAATACCGCAATCACCGCAGCCTTCACAAACTTCGTCGTTGATAAAAACCCGGCGATTGGGATCGGGGAATTCGTTGCGCTTGCGCAGGCGGCGCTTTTCCGCCGCGCAAGTTTGTACATACAGAAGTACACTGACGTCTTCAAACTCCCGCAACTCGCGCTGCACTGCATCCAGGTCGCTGCGATGATGGAATGTAGCGATTGAAGCATAATCACTGGGTGGGGCGACGTATTCGGCCCCATCAGATACTACGGCAATACGCTTCACACCTTCCGCTGCGACTTGTTTGGAAATGGCTTCCGGGGTCAGGTCGCCGTCATGGGACTGACCACCTGTCATGGCGACGGCATTATTGAACAGAATTTTGTAGGTGATTTGGGTTTTGGCGGCGACGGCGGCACGAATTGCCAGATAACCGCTGTGAAAATAGGTGCCATCCCCAAGATTTTGGAAGATATGCTTTTCGGTTGTGAAAGGGGCCTGACCCATCCATGTCGCGCCTTCACCACCCATCTGGGTATAGGCACCGGTGCTGCGGTTCATCCACACCGCCATGGTGTGGCAGCCAATACCGGCGGCTGCACGTGAGCCATCCGGCACCTTGGTCGATGAATTGTGCGGGCAGCCGGAACAAAAATAGGGCATGCGTACAACGCCGGATGAAGGCTGGTTTGACCCCCGGTCACGGGCATCGATCAACGCCAATTTGTTGTGAATGTCCTCGTGAATTTCTTCGCGATTACGATCTAGGTAGAGATCAAGTCGACGGGCCAGGGCACGGGCGATCAATTGCGGTGACGTCTCGCCGGTTTCCGGAATCAGGACTTCGCCATTTTCGTCAGTTTTCCCAACGACAACGGCCTTGAATTTGTCGCGCTGGTTAAACAGCATTTCTTTTATTTGCGGCTCGAGGAAGGCACGTTTTTCCTCGATGACAAATATCTCATCCAGTCCTTCGGCAAACTCCTTCAGGCCCGTGGGCTCCAGTGGCCAGATCATGCCGACCTTGTAGACCTTGACGCCGATAGCGGCGGCGGTGTCTTCATCGATACCCAGCATGTCCAATGCCTGCATGACATCTGCGAAAGGTTTGCCGCTTGAGACGATGCCGATTTTGGCATTGGCCGCATTCAGGGCCACCTTGTCGAGTCGGTTGGCTTTCATGAAGGCCATGATGGCCGGAATTTTCTGGTTTCTGAGTCGGGCTTCTTGTTCAAGGGCACTGTCCGGCCAACGGGGACCCAGGCCACCCTCAGGCAAAACATGATTGGCCGGCGGTGTTGTCTTGATTCGTTCCGGGTCAACAATAGCGGAAACCGTGCTTTCAACATTTTCTGTGACGACCTTCATGGCCACCCAGCACCCCGAATAGCGGGAAAGGTCGTAACCATATGCGCCATAGTCCAGAAATTCCTGCACATTGGTTGGTGCCAGAACCGGGATTTGTTGGTCCATGAAGGACAGTTCGGTTTGTCCTGGAATGGAAGACGATTTGCAGGCTGGATCATCACCGGCAATGGCGAGCACACCGCCTTTAGGGTCCGTACCAAAATGGTTGCCGTGACGGAAGGCATCGCCGGAACGATCCACGCCGGGGTGTTTGCCGTACCACATGCCAAAGACGCCATCATATTTGGCACCTGGGTTCACGTTGACTTGTTGCGATCCCCAAACGGCCGTTGCCGCCAGATCTTCATTCAGGCCTGGATTGAAAGTGATGTGATTCTCGGTGACCAGCTTTTTGGAACGCCAGATTTCCATGTCAACATTGCCCAGGGGAGACCCGCGATACCCCGAGATATATGCCGCCGTATTCAATCCATTCAGTGCGTCTCGCTGACGTTGCAACATCAACAGGCGTACAAGGGCCTGGGTGCCACTGATAAAAATCCGGCCTTTTTCGATGGTATATTTGTCGTCAAGCTTGACGTCTTTAAGCATCACGTCTGTGGGCATGTAATCGATCTCCGGTCGTGGAATGTCTGATCAGAACTGGTCAGATGTGCAAAAATGTCAATGATCAAATCCAGGGTCAAATTGAGGGTCTAATCCAGGGTCTAATCCAGGGTCAAAGCCTGGAACAACCCCCCAGGCATAAATCGTGCGTGACTGCTGTTTGCAGACACCGCGCAATTATTTGCTGGCAAATTTCCCCCAGGCGCATTGGCCTATGTTTCAGGTTTATCATATTTGACCGATCTTCAAGAGCAATATTCAGCATAAAAATCAGAAAAATGTTGTTTTTGGCTCCTGGACGGCAACTTGTCTGGTTTGTATTCCACAAAATGACGATTGTGCCTCGCCGGTTTCAATTGGCAGGGGTTTTCGTTAGCTTTGATATGGGAAACAGTTTTGCCGCATGATCAATCCAGTAAGTTGAATCAGAAATTATTGATGTTTATGGTTTGCATTGATCAAATGCTTGTACCTGATGTGGAATTTCCTGGTGTGGAAAAACCAGGCTTGAAATTTCTTTCTTCCCGCAGGCGTAAATCCGGGGTAAAACTCTGTTATGGATGACAATGATCTGACAGGCTCGCAAAAAGCAGCCGTATTTTTGATGGCCATGGGCGAGCGTCGTTCAAACCGGCTTAAACTGGAAATGGAAAAAGACGAAGTCGAAGAACTTCGTGATGCCATGGAAAGCCTGGGCAAAGTCAAATCAACGACGGTTGAAAAAATCATCGGTGAATATGGCACCAAACGGTCGTCTCTGCCCATGAACCAGCCACAAAATGTCGAGATCAGGGAACAGCAGGCGACTGCGAAGAAACAACCGGTGCGCCGGAAAAAAAGCAAAAAGCCTGCTAAAACCCGCGCAGAGTCAACGGCTGATGCAGAGGCCGAAGGCAATGGCATGTCACCCGCAGCCCCACATCTGACCAACATAGAAGTCTAGTCTGACCAACATAGAAGTCTAGAAACATTCAGGCGCGCTGCTGGTGGGATAATATTGTTTGCTAGAATCCCGGCATTTCTTCCGGCACATAGATTGTTTGTTTTTCTTTCACGCCGCGTAGTTCGAATTCGCCGACCGGTGTCAGGGGGGAGGAACATCGTTCGGCAAAAGCAGATGAGACGACGACCCGGGGTTCGATGTCCTTGGTGAGTGATTCAATACGGGCAGCTTCGTTGGCGGCGGCCCCAATGACGGTAAATTCAAGGCGTTCCGGAATGCCGATATTGCCATAGGTCAGCCGCCCCAAATGTAGTCCGATACCAAAATCCAGGGGCTCCAGCCCTTCGGCGGCGCGTTCTTCATTCAAAATTTTCATTCTCTTCTCGGCTTCGGTTGCAGCCGTCAGGGCGTCGTCACAGGCCCGTTGATAGGTCGAATCACCGTCCAATAAGGGGAAGACCGCCAGCACGGCGTCACCGATAAAACGCAAGACTTCGCCGCCATATTCCACAACCGGCTTGACCATACATTCGAAAAAGCGGTTCAGGATTTCAAGAAATTCTTCGCGCGGCATGGATTCTGCCAGCGGTGTCGACTGGCGTAAATCGCAAAACCAGATCACTGCATGCAGTTCTTCTGAATCGCCGCGTTTGATCAAACCTTTCATGACTTTTTCGCCGGTGTGTCGACCAAGGTAAGTTTGCAACAGGGAATTGCTCATGCTGCGGGCGGCGTGAACTTCGAAGAAGCGACTGAGGACCGGCAGGATTTCATGCACCCGACCCAGCTCAGCAGTCGAAAAACCGCCGGGTTTTGATGTTGACATGGTCAGGGCATTAACCTGGCCATCCGAAAAAGTCATGGGCATGGCGGCATAATCGGTCATGCCTTCTTCGTGCAACTGTTTGATGATGCCGTAATCCAGCAAGGGCGCATCGCCTTCAAGTCGCCGCCGGATACCACCCGCGCCATTGAAGATCGGGATCAAGGGACTGTCGAGAAACAAGGGGCTACTGAGTGTGTCATGGGTCAGGACAAAGGAATGTATGCCGTTCTTGTCCGAGCGCCAGACATAAGCCGAGCCAATCAACAAAGGATGCAGAGTGCGAATGAAAACTGACATACGGCTAACATCCACGCCACTGCGCACCAGAACATCGCCAAGCTGGCCGGTCAGGTCGGAAGGGGATGTTGAATTCCAGCCCTCTCGCAACAACCAGTCAACGAAGACACTGCCATGACTGTCGAGCTTGCTGTGGGCTTCGGTATATTCGCCGTCTTCATTATAGGAAACACCAAGCCTTGAAAGATAAAAGGCCAGATGGCCCTTGATGGCGTCGGACTCGGGCAAGGGGTTTTCATAACTCCAGACGGCATCTTCGATTGTTTTTTCGCCGACTTCCAAAGTCCAGTAGGAGGCATTGCCCTTGAAGGGGCAGTGGGTGCGATGGCGTGAACGACGCATCAAATCCATACGCACATCTTCGCGCGGGAAATAGTACACCGTCGGATTTCGAGATTCGGTGTAGCGCACAGCCTTTTTGCTGTCGACGATGGTGACGCCGTTATATTCGATGCTGACATGTCGATCAGAAATCTCCGCCAAGATGTTATATTCTGGCATGCCGTCGTCTTTTGTGGCTCCGGTGTTTTGATCAGAGTCTGTCATCGTTTCCCCCTTGTCACGGCCCCGCGATGCGGTCGGTGGCTGAGGCCAAATCCTACTGACATTTGACAGCTATTGAAACTGTTATCATTTCAATGTGACGGGAACGTGTTTGCTCCAAAAGCCTTTTCAAGGACAAAACATATCTTCCAGTGGTGGTCATCAGTGGCTACATTTGCTTTCAGTGGCTATCCTTTCGCCCAATCGTAATACTGGCGACACAGCCTGGATCAACCGGAGAGTAAATTATTGATGCCTGACGCTTCAGCCAGACAATCCCGTTATGCCATTTTCGACGTCATCCGTGGTACGGCTATATTGCTGATGATTGTCTACCATTTTTCCTGGGATCTGACATTTTTTGGCCTCGCCGATTTTCGGATTTTCACCGACCCCTGGTGGATTTGGTTCGCCAATATCATCGTCATCATGATTTTGGGCGTAATGGGTGTCTCGCAGGTCATGGCGCGACAACGCGCCTTTAAGGTTGCGGTCTTCGCTCGCCGCCTTGCCCTGATCGCCGGTGCTGCGGGGGCGGTGTCCCTGGCGACCTGGTTTATGGATCCAGGAACTTATGTCTTTTTTGGTATCCTGCACCATATCGCCGTGGCCAGCGTGCTGATTGCCGGGGCGATCTTGCTGCCCTCCGCCGTTCTGATTGTTCTTGCCGCTTTGTTGCTGGCCGCCCCATTCTATTTTGCGCATGATATTTTTGCGTTCGACTGGATGTTATGGCTTGGGCTGTCGCCTATACCGCCCGCGGCGGTGGACTATGTGCCGCTGGCACCCTGGTTCGCAGTGCCGTTGTTTGGCATTGTCATGGGTCGCTGGTTTTTTCAAACCGGGTTTTCTGCCGCCTTGCTGGCCTGGAATCCGCAAAGCCATCTGGCCCGGATCGTGCGGTATGCCGGTCGCCACAGCCTGGCCGTTTACCTGATCCACCAACCGGTACTGTATGGCGGACTTTATCTGGTGATGGTGATGATGGGACGAATTACCATTTGAGAGCAGGGGTGGTTCAGCTTTGAATTTTATCAGGCTCGATCTTCGAACGTACCGAACAATCCCATCTCAATAAGTATGCTGCCGATCGTTTCCGTGAAGCCCTTGTCTTTCTGCACGACTGAAACACTGGGTGGTAGATCCCTGATATGTGCGTCATTCGCATCATAACTTGTCAGAAGTATTATTTTGATGTCACGCAATTTCTCGATGGCGCTGAAAACATGACACATTTCGCGGCCGGTAAAGGGGCTCATATCGTAATTTACAAAAACAACGTCCGGCACGATATCCAGAGCCACGGACTGGGCCTCGATACAGTCATAGGCGCGCATGATCCTGAAGCCACAGGACAGCAATTCGCGTGAAACCAGCTTGCGTTGCAGACCGGAAGGCATCACCAGCAGCACATTGACGTCTTTGGATTGCTGGCCGCTAAATGTTCCAACCTTGCCTGTCGGCAGGGAGGTCAGCAACTCAGTGCGCTCGGTATCATCAAGCGGCTCTCGCTGATTGATCAGGCTCACCATCAAGTCCAGATAGCCCCGGATGTCCGCAAGATTATCCGCCAGGATTTTGTTCACGTTCAGCAAATAGTCTTCCAACATATGGGCCACCCGACCCGTGAGCGGAAAGCCGAACGTCGATCCCTGACCCTTGATATTATGAATTTCCCGCTGGATGTAATTGCACACGTCCTCAACATTACCCTTGCCTTTTTCCAACGCATCAATCCGTTGGTCCATTTCATCCAGCAGATCAAGCGTTGATTCAACAAACTCTCGGCTCAGACGAACCAGAATTTCATCAACAACATCTTCCATATCGTTCGGGGCGTTATTCTCGGGCATAGGGGCATTACTGACATAAGGGCAGGGGAATACTTGTCTCAACTCTAACTGTTTGTTCCTCAGGTTGAAAAGCGACAGTCTTGTTTTTTATCAGGTCATTCTGGATTTGATCATTCAAGTATCGCCACCACGCTGATTTCCATCAGGCCACCAGGAATAATCAACTCACTGACGCCAATAGCCGTCCAGGCAGGCCAGGGGGCAGTGACATGCCGGTCCTTGACCTGCATGAAGACCGCCATGTGGGTGCTGATGTCGACGTGATAAGTTGTCATATTGACGATCTCGTTCATGCCCGTCCCGGCAGCCTCCAACACAGCCCGCACCGCCACAAATGCTGCATCAAACTGCGCTTCCGGGTCTCTGATCGCAAGGATATCAGAGAGGGCCGCATCATCCGATTGCAAGGTCTGATGCGCCCCGTCAAAGGCCGCATCTGCATCTGTGGCTGATGGCTTCAGAGGCTGCCCGTCCGCGCTGGTGCCGATGATGCCGGAACAATAAACCATGCCATTGGCAATTGTTGCCGGCGCAAAATGCCACGCGTCATAAACCCTTTGCAGTGCCGGCGGAATAACAACGTCGAAGTTCGGCATCTAAGGCTCCTGCTGGTTTGATGTCGCTGACCATCAAACCATAGCTTCCAATTTTGCATTGCAAAAGGCCTGGCCTCCCAGCCTCGCCAGCTTCATGCCTTTGCAAGAACCATCGATGCGTCTGAGCGTCAGGGAGAAAAAGCCCATGGAAGTTATCCGTAAGGGCCGGGACAATCTGTCGTTGTTGGGTGAAGTCTGCATATGATTGCCCTGATGTGAGCAAATTGTTAACCATGTTGGCCCCATATTTGTGTATATTCTGCAAAGTGTTCGGTAACGGGTGATATTTTTGACCAAGAATCGCACGTGACTTATCCGTGCTGATGCAGGATGCGGCAGTCGCGCGCGCAATCCGGTACTTCCGGTTCGATCTTACGGGGACGAAGAGACATGGCAAAGGCGCCAGGCAAAGACGCACTCAAGAATATCTCCGGCCCACAAAAGGCCGCCATCATGATGTTGGCAATCGGCGAAGAGCGTTCCGCCCGTATGTTCGGCATGATGGATGTGGAAGAGATCAAGGAATTGTCCCAGGCCATGGCCAATTTGGGCGCCATTGACGCCGGGGTTGTGGAGCGCCTGTTTCAGGATTTTGCCTCCCAGCTGTCCGGCACTGGCTCGCTTGTTGGCTCCCTGCAAAGTACTGAACGCTTGCTGAACAAGACCCTGTCCGCAGAACAGGTTTCGTCAATCATGGAAGACATCCGGGGTCCGGCTGGTCGTACCATGTGGGACAAGCTTGGCAATGTGAATGAAGATGTTCTGGCCAGTTACCTGAAAAACGAATATCCGCAAACTGTCGCTGTGGTCCTTGGCAAACTGAGAGCCGAACAGGCCGCTTCTGTGCTGGTGGCCTTGCCGGACGAGTTTTCGGCAGAGGTCATTATGCGTATGTTGAGCATGGAAGTCGTGCGCAAGGAAATCCTTGAAGGCGTTGAACAGACGTTGCGGCAGGAATTCATGAGTAACCTGGCCCGTACCAATCAGCGTGACAGCCACGAAGTCATGGCCGATATCTTTAACAATCTCGACCGTGCTTCTGAAGAGCGTTTCATGAACTCACTGGAGGAGCGCAGTCGCGATTCAGCGGAAAAGATCCGCTCGCTGATGTTCACCTTCGACGACCTGAGCAAGCTCGACGCCAACGGTATACAAACCCTGTTGCGCCATATTGAAAAGTCAAAGCTGGCGATTGCTCTGAAAGGTGCCGGAGACGCCATCAAGGATATGTTCTTCAGCAACATGTCGGAACGCCAGGGCAAGATTCTGCGCGAGGATATGGAAAATATGGGGCCTGTGCGCCTCTCTGATGTTGACGAAGCCCAGATGGGTATGGTCACAAAGGCCAAGGAGCTGGCCGACAGTGGTGAAATCGTCATTGCCGAGGCCGGCGGTGAAGACGAGATGATCTACTAAATGACACTTGAGACAGCACTATACCTCCTGCGTCAAACCCAGATTTTGCGTATGCAAATTGATCTGCCTCCGCGGATCGAGGAGAGATTGGCCGAACTGGAAGAATTTGCACGATCGAGTGCAGCATCCCAGCGGGCCGCAGCGGACTGGCTGGAACGAAACAAAGGGCGACTTTCAGCCTGAAGAATCCGATTTGACAATTTGAGGTGGGTATCACTCGCCCAAACGGCACTAAAGGGCTGCGCCACCCCCAAATCACAACAAAGGCCCGTTCATTTCTGAACGGGCCTTTGGTATTTGGCTCCCCGGGCCGGACTCGAACCAGCGACAAAGCGGTTAACAGCCGCTTGCTCTACCAACTGAGCTACCGGGGAACAGTGTCTGCCTGATGGATCATCAGGCGGACACGAATTGGTATCTCTGTGCGGGCGGGTTATATCACCAGGGTGGAGGGTCTGCAAACCCTGAATTCAAATATATTTGCGTACAATTGAATTATTTTCGCAAAGCTCTCGCAGGGCGCTCATTATCTGGTCGCTGAGGCCGCGATTTGCAGGCCGACGATGCCGAGGGCGACGACCGCAGCGGCGGCAATACGCCAGCGACCGCCATCTTCGCCGAGCATCTTTGTGCCGATAAACGCGGCGATAATAACACTGGTTTCGCGCAAAGCAGCCACATGGGCCATGGGGGTGATGCTCATGGCCCAAACGACAGATGTATAGCCGACCATGCCCATGGCGCCGCCGATGGCGCTGGATTTACCAACCAGTTTCAGGTTTTTCATGATAATCCCCCGGCGGCGCATCAGGGTGATGAGCGCAAGCGGGATCGATTCCAGAAAATGCATCCAGGCGATATAGGACAGCGGCTGTTCTGTTCGCCGAACACCCTGACCATCCGCGAATGTATAGAGGCCAATAGTGATGCCGATTGCGATGGCCCAGAGCAGGGGCTCACGGTGGATTTTGCTCAGGCCACCGGTCAGGGAAATGCTTAAGATGCCAATGCAAATGACGACAATAGCCACAGCCTCGCCGGTGCTCATCAGTTCACCTGCGAGAAAGGCACCCAGCAGCGCCACATACAAGGGTGACGATCCGCGGGAGATGGGATAGACCTGCGACAGGTCGCCACCGCTTTGATAGGCCTTCACCACGATCAAGAAATAGAATGTGTGGATGATGTTGGAACTGATCAGCCACGGCCAGGATTGCGGGTCGGGGAAGGGCAGCCAGATCATCAGCGGAATGGACATCAGTCCGGACATGCCCATGATGACCGCCATGCTGACCAGACGATCCCCGGCATTTTTTACGACCGCATTCCAGGTGGCATGAAAAACCGCAGCCATCAACACCAGTGCGACGATCATTGGTTCCATGTCAGCTAACCTGCAAGGATAGGGTTGCCCGGTTCAGGCGAGTAGAAAAATTGGAGGCCAGGACCGGATTCGAACCGGTGTCCACGGCTTTGCAGGCCGCTGCGTAGCCACTCCGCCACCTGGCCTCCGGGACCGCCGTAACCTTGTGTTGGATGGATCAATAATTGACTTGCCCAAACTCAATTGCGGTCAGCAGAGACAGGGTGTATAGGCTGTGATGTGAAAAGGGTCAAGAGATCGGCCGATGAATCGTTAAATGACGCTGTTATCGTTTGGTACCGCGCCTTGCCAGTCGCATAACGGCGCGCCATTATGATCGCCAAGTTTGACCAGACCCTTGTTAACCAATTGTAATCAGGACAACCAAGATGCCCGATTTTGCCGCCGCCCGGCACCATATGGTGCAAAATCAACTGGAACCCAACCGTGTCAATGACATGCGTGTTGCCAGCGCCATGGAAGCCATCCCGCGTGAACGCTTTGTGCCTGAAGTCATGGCCGGCGTCGCCTATCTGGATGAGGATATTGAAATAGCACCAGGTCGCTATTTGATGGAGCCCATGGTCTTTGCCCGTCTGTTGCAATCGGCTGATACCCAAGGCGGGGAAATTGCCCTGGATATTGGTTGTGTCACCGGGTATTCCGCCGCCGTCCTGGCCAGTCTGGTTGGCACCGTAGTGGCCGTTGAAGCTGACGAAGACCTGGCAGCAAAAGCCACTGAAAATTTAACGGCCCTTGAGGCAGATAACGCTGTTGTCATGGTCGGCGATCATGCGGCGGGCTATGCCGGGCAGGGACCCTACGACGTTATTGTCATAGAAGGTCAGGTGCCGGAAGTGCCGTCCGCCCTGAGCGATCAATTGACAGATGGCGGTCGCCTTGTGGCTGTCATCGGGTCAGGTAATGTGGGGCGTCTGGTCCGGATCACCCGCAGTGGCGACAATCTTTTGCAGGAAGAACTGTTTGACGCCATGTTGCCACCGCTCACCGGATTTGATCAGCCCGAGAAGTTTAGTTTTTAGAACGGATTGATAAAAAGCTGAATTCTGACTGTTTTTTCATCGATTTGCAGTCCTTCATGTCAGTTTTGGACAATTACAGCGGTTTTTGAGGGTTGGTTACCAGGTTTTTATCTGAAACGAGCAAAAGCATCCACTTCCGGTAACAGGATATGTTGCGAATTATGTTTGCCTTAAGTACTATATCTTGTATAAAGCAGTATTTTCAGGCGTAGCGTGTCATCAGGTTTGGGTCCGGTTTGGGGCTGGATGGCAGGAAAAAAACAAGAAACGACTGGAAACAGGGATAAACGAGGGTAACAAGCGGGAATTCCACGGTCCGGTTTTCGACCAATAAAAAGGGATTTCACGGGGGAATCGGGTTTCATGGGTATGATCGACTTGGCTATCATCGATCCGGACTTGGCTATCATCGATCCGGAAAAGACGACTGTCCAGTGCCTGAATCTGTTCTGGATCTGGAAATGAACTTGTTTATCGACAATATATTTGACCTCAAGGGGCTTGGCGAAGGTGGATGCTATTCATATCTATTGAAATTCGGCAATTACACCCGCCGCCACAAAGTTAATCACAGGAATCCTTGATGTCAGTCCCCCAAAATATCAACACCCGGCAAAGTACCAAAACGGTCCAGCGCCGTCCCTTGTTTTTGACGGCGCTGTCATCACTGGCAGCCGTGATTCTGGTACCACTTTTTTGCACAACTGCGGCTCAGGCCGAGACCCTGGAAGATGCGCTGGCCGCTGCCTACAACAGCAACCCGACATTATTGGCGCAACGGGCATCCCTGCGGGCAACCAACGAAAATGTCTCGCAGGCCCTGGCCGGTTGGCGTCCCACTGTCAGTTCTTCGGCAACGGTTGGCCACAAACGTGTGCATACCGGCACTGTCAGTGATACCTCACTCGGTCAGCGGTCCTTATCCCTTTCACTGTCGCAACCTCTTTATCGGGGTGGCCGGACAGAGGCGACAACAGCCCAGACAGAAAGTTTTGTCTCGGCCGGGCGGGCCCAACTGGCGGTCGTCGAACAAAATATTCTGCTGGCGGTCGCGACCCGTTATATGACTGTTCTGCGTGATCAGGCGGTCCTGGGTCTTAATCAGCACAATGTGGAAGTTCTGCGCAAGCAGCTGGAGGCCACACGTGACCGGTTTGAAGTTGGTGAAATTACACGAACTGATGTGGCGCAGGCTGAGGCGCGTTTGTCAGGTGCGATTTCGCAACGCGTTCAGGCCGGTGGTAATCTAAAAGTTACGCAAGCTTCTTATGCGGCTGCCGTTGGTGCCATGCCAGGAAAATTGGTTAAACCGGCGGCTTTGACCGGCATGCCGGGCGCAGAAAATGTCGCCCAGGAATTATCGTTGGAAAATAACCCATCGTTGCAGGCTTCCCGTTTTTCAGAGGAAGCGTCCAAACATGACATAGACGCGACGCGCGGCCAGATGATGCCGACCGTTTCTTTAAACAGCGAACTGGCGCACGCATCTGATGCCGCGGCCCGCGGTGGCCGGTCTAATTCGGCGTTTATGGGCGTGACCGTTTCAGTGCCGCTTTATCAGGCCGGTGGCGTTTATTCGCAACTGCGCCAGAGCCGATTGCTGAACAGCCAGGCCAGGATCGAAGTTGAAGAAACCCGACGTTCGGTTCAGCAGCAAGTTACGCAAGCCTGGGAGCGCTGGACAACAGCCACTGCTGCCAAGGATGCCCGCAAGGATCAGGTTCGCGCTTCAGCCATTGCTCTGGAGGGTGTTCGCCAGGAACTGGCCGTTGGTTCGCGCACCACACTTGATGTATTGGATAGTGAACAAGAGTTGCTGGACGCCCGGGTTGCCCTGGCTTCAGCGGAGACAGACGAAGCGATTGCCTCATTTGATCTGGTTGCAGCAATGGGTGGGTTGACCGCCGAGGCGCTTGGCCTCAATGTCGCGCTCTATGATCCGGCAGTGGACTATGACAAGGTGCGCGATAAATGGTTTGGAGCGGACGTTGAATAACGTTTCATTACAAACATTTAACGATTATCCTGTCAGATTACATGGTTTTTTGATAGTGCCTGCCGCTGGCTTGCGGACGGGTTGGATGGACAACAAGGGTTGAAGACTTGACAGACGCCGAAACCCAAGCTGAACCGACGATGGAGGAAATCCTGGCGTCGATCCGTCGGATTATTTCCGAGGACGACGAGCCGGATGAAGAAGTCGTTGAAGCTGTCGAGGAAGTTGTCCCCGAACCAGAGCCCGAACCTGAACCAGAGCCTGAACCAGAGCCTGAACCAGAGCCTGAACCAGAGCCTGAACCAGAGCCTGAACCAGAGCCTGAACCGGAGCCCGAACCAGAGCCCGAACCTGAACCAGAGCCTGAACCAGAGCCCGAACCGGAACCAGAGCCCGAACCAGAGCCCGAACCCGAACCGGAAGAGGACATCCTTGAATTGACTGCGGTCATGGAAGAGGAAGTTCTGGAACTGGATGCGGCGATGGAAATTGTACCAGAGCCCGAACCGGAACCTGAGCCGGAACCTGAGCCGGAACCCGAGCCCGAACCCGAACCCGAACCAGCCCCTGCGCTGGCAGTTGAACGCTTGGATGTTATGGAGGGGCTCGTGTCAGATGTCACAGCTTCAGCGACTTCGTCGGCTTTTGATCAGTTTGCCGGCGTCATGAACCAGGCCAAGGGCGTACCTCTTGGTGGTGCGGGCCGCACGCTTGAAGAACTGGTCAAGGAACTGCTTCGACCCATGCTTAAACATTGGCTGGACGAAAACCTTGAAGCGATTGTCGTGCGCACGGTGGAGCGTGAAGTCAGCAAGCTGGCCGGTCGGGGAGACGACAAAGCCTGAGCAAATGTTCTGGCTTTCAGCTTTTGCGTTAACCTATACGAGTGACATGACTGGCGCGACCGTCGCAATACTTTTGCCTGACAGCGGCAAGTGACGACGAGAAGTTCCGCCATGGCTGATACATGAGAAATTCTTTTGGCCAGCGGCGCCAGCCTGCTGTGCATTCGGCGACAGATTAAACCCTGCCAGGTTTATGCTTCACAAGGTCAGCAGGCAGAGCAGCGTTGTTCTGCCGGCAAATTCCGTTATCGGATATTTGACCAGAGATTGAAAATCGAACATTATTGTTCTGTCGATTATCCAAAATAGTAATTGGTGTTTTAGGGTTGGTAATGTCCGGCAAGGTAAAAATACCTGAAGTCAACGTCCCTTCGACCTCGCTTGAAACAAGGCAGGAACTTGAAGCTAAATCAAAAGCTGAACTAATTGATTTACTGCTGAATGCCCGATCAGCAAGTCTGGATTATATTGAACAAGAGCGCCACCAGCACAGACGTCGTCTGGAAGAAGCGCTGGAGTCCCTTGATGACGCTTTCGTTCTATATGATGCCGAGGGAAACCTGGTCTTCGCGAATTCAAAGTTCGGCGATCTCTACCCTTTTAATAAACCAAATCTGATCCCCGGAGTTTCATTTGAAAGGCTGTACAGGAATGAGGTCGAAGCCGGGCTTCATCCGGACGTCAGCCCAGACGATGAAGAATTTATCACAAAACGTGTTGCAGATTTTTTTGCAGGTGAACTGACGGCGATACGCCAACACTCCAGTGGGCGCTGGACGCTGGTAACAGATCGAAAGACGCCGACAGGTGAAATTGTCGGGCTGCGGACAGACATTACAAATCTGAAAAATCGGGAAGAGGAAGCTGTTCGTGCAGAACAAAAACTGCTGGATGCGATTGAGAGTATTGCCGATGGTTTTGTCCTGTTTGATGGACAGGAACGATTGCAGTTGTGCAACACAAAATTCCTTGATTTCTATCCGGCTTTGGCGAACCAGGATTTAATCGGCGTTAAGTTCGGGGAACTGGCTGATATGATTCTCGATAAACAAGGTGTCGTCGTGAAGGATGGAGACCGCGATGCCTGGCACGCACAACGGCTCGAACAATTCAGAACAACCGAAGGCACCTTTCAGATGCTGCTGTCGGACGGGCGCTGGGTCCAGGTAGGGGCTCGCCGTACCCAGACCGGTGGGACTGTGGTGATCCAGACAGATATCACCGCTGTTGTCATGGCCGAAAAAGCAGCCCAGCTGGCGCAAGAAGCGGCCGAGGTTGCAAACAGCAGCAAGACCGCGTTCCTCGGCAATATGAGCCACGAGCTGCGCACACCGCTGAACGCTATTATCGGCTTTTCTTCCATCCTCACCGGGCAGATGTTCGGACCCATAGAGAATGCCAAATACCTGGACTATGCCGGTGACATCAATCGCTCAGGCGAACATTTGTTGAAACTTATTAATGACCTGCTGGATATCTCCCGCATCGAGGCCGGCGAAGTCACCATCGACAAGGTCGAATTATCTGTGGCTGAAATCGCCCACAGCTGCTTTACCATGGTCCGCAGCCAGGCGGACGCTGCCGGGGTTACGCTGGTGGAGCAGGTCGAGCAATCCGGGCTCGTCATCTTTGCAGATGATCGCCAGTTCCGACAAATTCTGCTCAATTTGCTCAGCAACGCGATCAAGTTCACAGCCTCGGGTGGCAGCGTCACCATTGCCGCCCAGCCAGATGCGGACCATGTCGATATGGTCATGATTACCGTCGGCGATACCGGCATCGGAATTCCACCCGGGGACCTCGCCCGTGTGCTGGAACCCTTCGGCCAGGTCGAAGGCACGAAGGGGCAAAATCCCGACGGCACCGGCCTTGGCCTGCCCATCGTTAAATCCCTTGTGGAAATGCACGGCGGATCATTGGACCTGGCGTCAGAAGTGGGGAAGGGCACAACAGTAACAATCAGAATACCGGTCAATAAGCCCTAACCGCCTGCCAGGCTGCCTCAATTATGTGGGTTCTTCTTGCAGGGCCAGTTGATAATCCAGGATGCATAGATCAGCCCTGCAACGGGATCATCCCAGAGCAGAGGTGTGGTTTCCAGGAATTCCTCGGTCGCTTCGACGATCTCTTCATACTCGACCTCTTCCGGAAAACAGGCCCCTTCGGTCTTCGATGCAGGGAAGGCATCGGCCCATACCAGGTAGGATTCCAGCAATCCGGTGTAATAGGGATCCCGGTATTCCACAGGCTCCTTTTTCAACACATTCCAGGTCAGGACTTCAAAATTGTTTGAGGCAGCCACAGCTGGCGCAAGGCCACCAAAAACCCCGACCGCAAAAGCCAAAACAAAGAGAGTAATCAGTTTCAGATTTTTCATATCATTCCCGGCCTCAAATACCACAGTTGTTACAGGTGAGACGTGCAGTTGAAAGCGCATGCCCCATAAGCAGAGAACTTAGCGCGATAACCAGGCGTTGAACAGAAGGCTGGATTTTGGCCACTGGTCAGTAAACCGAACCAGGCGGGTGAGGCGGCCGGGACATGATCCGGTTTTCTTCAAATCCAGGTTAGCTCATTGTTTCCCCGTTATTCGGGAAGCAAGCACAAGGACCGTATGCACCCCATAATCAGGTATTATGTACTCTTACCTTTAAGCCTTCAGACTGGCGGCGAGCCCCGTCAGGTTACTGGCCATGATCTTGCCCATCATCATCCGCATCATGGTCTGGCCCATTAGCCAGCCGAAGGGGCCGAACTTCACGCGATAATCCATGAACTGGTTCACCCTCGACCGCCCACCGGCCAGCGGCTCAATGGCAAAACCCGCCAGCATCTCGTGCAAAGGCATCGCCTCCATTTCCGACAGTTGAACCCGATACCTGCGCCCGTCATCCCACTCGGTCACTTCCTCCGCCACGGATGAGCCGTTGTCGAAATGACAACGCCGCTTCGACCCGACACCATCTTCGCCGCTTGTCAGCGCCTCCACTGATTTAACCTGCGGCGCAAATTCATCAATATGCATAAAGCGCCCGAGCATCGCCCATACGGCGTCAGGTGCGGCATCAATATCCAGCGTTCGTTCGAGGTGTATCATCTTTAATTCCTGTTTTTGCGGCAATAACGTGCGGCTCGGAAACACAATGACAGATGTCTGCTGACAGCATTGTGTCAGTAGTGTTTGAGCGGAGAAACAAAGGGGATGCTACCCTTTAGAGGCCTAGCGCGAATATTGGGCCAATGTTACCTGTTACTAATGCATGACGGTCCTTGCAGAATTCTGGACGATCTCGATTGCGGTTTCCAAAGGCACCTTGTGAGGTGAACCTGGTCCGCCCGTTAATTACACTGACTTGTTTCCAAATCTCCCTTCCAGGGAGATTTGATTGACGCTCAGGCGCCGCTAGTGGCTTTGGCCCTCAATGGGCCTTGTTACCTGTTCGGTATGAGAGAATGTTGAGCATACCGCACTGTACCAACGGCCAACCCCCTTGCAAACTGGCCCCATGAATGGCAAACAGTTCGGCTACCGGGGCGTTAACGCTCCTTTTCATATTTATGTGGTTTTGATTGGCTGATCGCGCCAATTCGCGCCGATCACCGAGAGCAGGAAAGCAGCCCTATGCTGGAAAAAACTTACCAGCCGAAAGAACTGGAAGAGCGTCATTACAAGGCGTGGGAAGATGACGGGGCCATGGCTATTGGCAGCCGTGATAATGCCGAGCCTTATACGATTGTGATCCCGCCGCCCAATGTGACCGGTTCCTTGCATGTGGGGCATGCGCTGAATAATACACTCCAGGATGTGCTGATCCGCTCGAAACGTATGCGTGGGATGGATGCCCTGTGGCAGCCGGGCACGGATCATGCCGGGATTGCGACGCAGATGGTGGTTGAACGTCAGCTGGATGCGCAAGGCATCAGCCGTCATGATCTGGGGCGCGAGGACTTCATCAAGAAAATCTGGGACTGGAAAGCCGAGAGTGGCGGTACCATCACCGGACAGCTGCGCCGTCTGGGGGCCACCTGTGACTGGAGCCGTGAGCGCTTCACCATGGACGATGGCTTGTCCCATGCCGTGCGCACCGTCTTTGTGGCGCTGCACAAACAAGGCCTGATGTACAAGGACAAGCGCCTTGTGAACTGGGACCCCAAGCTGCACACCGCCATTTCCGATCTGGAAGTCGAACAGCGCGATGTGAATGGCCACCTCTGGCACATCAAATATCCGGTTGAAGGCATGGAGGGGCGTTTTATTACGGTTGCCACCACGCGCCCGGAAACCATGCTGGGCGACACGGCCATTGCGGTTCATAAAGATGACGAGCGCTATACCGATATTATTGGCAAGTTTGCTGTGCTGCCGCTGGTTGGTCGCCGCATTCCCATAGTCGCCGACGAACATGCCGACCCGGAGCAGGGCTCAGGCGCTGTGAAGATCACGCCGGCGCACGACTTCAACGATTACGAGGTTGGCAAGCGCCACGATCTGGAGATCATCAATATTCTGGATTCTGTGGCCCATATTGTTTCCGGCGAGGACGCCGGGGACGTGCCTGCGAAATATCAGGGCATGGAGCGCTACGAGGCTCGCAAGGCCATCGTTGCCGACCTTGAAAAACTTGGCCTGATGGCCGCCATTGAAGACCATGCCCATACCGTGCCTTACGGGGATCGCTCAGGTGTGGTCATCGAGCCCTGGCTCACAGACCAGTGGTATGTCGATGCCAAGACCCTGGCCAAGCCCGCCATTGAAGCAGTTGAAACCGGCAAGACCAAAATCGTGCCGGAAAACTGGACCAAGACCTATTACGAATGGATGCGCAACATTCAGCCCTGGTGTGTTTCGCGCCAGCTGTGGTGGGGCCATCAAATTCCGGCCTGGTACGGACCCGACGGCGAAATCTTTGTCGCCATGGACGAAGCAGAAGCCCAGGCCGCTGCCGACAAACATTATGGTGCGGCCACACAAATCGTGCGCGATGAAGACGTGCTGGATACCTGGTTCTCGTCTGCATTATGGCCGTTCTCGACCCTTGGTTGGCCAGAAAAAACGCCTGAGCTGGATCGTTATTATCCGACCGACGCCCTGGTTACCGGCTTTGATATTCTGTTCTTCTGGGTCGCCCGCATGATGATGATGGGTATCCACTTCATGGGCGAGGTGCCGTTCCACACGGTTTATATTCATGCCCTGGTGCGCGACGAAGAAGGCGCCAAGATGTCCAAGTCCAAGGGCAACGTCATGGACCCGCTGGACCTGATTGACGAATATGGGGCAGATGCACTGCGCTTTACCCTGATGGCCATGGCCGCCCAGGGGCGCGACGTGAAGCTGTCGAAAAATCGCATTGAAGGCTATCGCAACTTTGCCACCAAACTGTGGAACGCTGCCCGGTTTTGTGAGATGAACGAATGCACGCCTGTGCAGGGTTTTGATCCGGCAACGGTGACGCAGACCGCCAACAAATGGATCGTCGGCGAGATGGCCAAACTGTCGGCGAAGGTTACAACATCCATAGACAGCTACCGCTTTAACGAAGCTGCAAACAGCATTTATCAAGTTGCCTGGGGCACGTTCTGTGACTGGTATCTGGAACTGATCAAGCCGTCTCTGATGGGCGACGACGAGGCCGCCAAGGCTGAGACCCGCGCCACATGTTCGTGGGCGCTGGATCAGATTTTGTTGGTGCTGCATCCCTTCATGCCCTACATCACCGAAGAGCTATGGCAGCACATGGCTGACAAACGCGACAGCATGATCATTCGCGCGGCCTGGCCGGAATTGAGCCCGGACCTGGTCAGCGCCGAAGCTGAAGCCGAAATGGACTGGGTCGTGCGCCTGGTGAGCCAGATCCGCGCTGTGCGTTCGGAACTGAATGTACCTGCGGGGGCCAAAGTACCGCTGTTGTTGGACAAGGCGACGGATGAAAGTGTGCGGCGCCTGGATGCCAACCTGGATCAGATTTCCCGCATGGCCCGTCTGTCATCGGCCCAGGCCGGATCAGGCGAAGGCTTGGCGGGTGCTGTGCAAATCATTCATGACGAAGCGACAGTGGTCTTGCCCCTGGCGGACGTTATGGACCTTGATCAGGAAAAAGCGCGTCTGGCGAAGGAAGTCGACAAGATGACGGCTGAGATCGGCAAGATCGACAAGAAGCTGGCCAATGAAAACTTTACCTCAAAAGCCCCGGCCCATGTGATCGAGGAACAACATACCCGCCGCGCCGACGCCGAGGCCACCCGCAAGAATTTGGCAGAGGCAATAGCGCGCCTGGGCGGCCCGGCAGGATAGATGTTTCATCTGAATGAATAGCCGCTAGGCACGTATCCATGAAGTTTCCGGAATACGGAACGAATTCAGATCAATATGTTTTGCAGGTCTTGATTTTCATGCCGTCGGGTAAAATGGTGTGGCTGTCGCCACAGGCGGTATCCAGCAATTCCTGATCAAGGTTTCGTGCATCGGAAAGGTTGGCACCGCTGAAGTTGGCCAATTTCAGGATGGCGTCCTCGAAATTGACACCACTGAGATTGGCGGAGGTAAAGTTTGCTCGCTTGAGTTTGGCGCGTTTGAGATTAGCACCGCGCAGGTTGGCCTGGCTGAGGTCCGCCCGGTCCATATCTGCCCGTGTTAAATTAGCTTCTTCCAGATTGGCCAACACCAGATTGGCCCGCTCTAGATTGACGCCTTCCAGCTTGCCTTTTGTCAGCACAGCTTGACGCATGTTCGCTCGTTTCAAATCGGCTTGCCCAAGATCAATGCCCACCATATTGGCACCACGCAGATCGGCATTGTCCATATCAGAATCACGGGCGTCAGCGCGGGACAGATTGGCACCTTGCATGTTGGCTTTTTCCATATCGGCGGCCACAAGGTCAGATGATTTCAGATTAGCATTTTGCAGGATGGCTTTTTCAAAATCCGCCCGGCGCAACTCAGCCTTAAAAAAATCAGCCCCGACCAGATGGGCTCCCTTGAAATCGACGTCCCGGGCTTTGACCTTGGCCAGCTTGGCGCCATCATGGGAGGTTTCCTTGAAGTTGGCCCGCCGCAGGTCACACCCTTCACATCGGTTCTCTGCCTTGAATTTTTCCACGTCAGCTGCCTTGAAAGCATGGGCCGGGGCGAGCAGGGCGATCGTCAGTGCCAAGCTGGTCACAAGACCAGCTACAAGACCCGGCATGGTAGCAGCCGTTATTTTATAAACAGATCGGGGGATCATACAAAGTTCTCCAGAGGATTTTGTCAGGTCGTTATTGATCAACCACACGGTGCCAGAGCAAATGCCAAAGCGCAATTCATAAGAGCGATATTACTCCTAGATAGTGCTTGAAGCGCTTGAAGCCAAGGCCTTTTTCAGGCTAAAAGTCAGGTCTGGACCACAGTACCCGACTTAATAGGATAAAGCCCTGAAGTGATTCATACTTTGAGATTCTCCGACCAAAGAAAGTCTCAAAATATGCAGCAATTACTTGGCAAGGCCTTATCCACACCGTTAGGAG
>Ga0233443_1000285_pt1 | contig 61276 bp, 55 predicted proteins | sample SI_123_September_2_FD_182784 | JGI IMG/M metagenome (GOLD analysis project Ga0233443, IMG submission 182784) | Seawater microbial communities from Saanich Inlet, British Columbia, Canada - SI_123_September2016_200_MG | ecosystem: Environmental > Aquatic > Marine > Inlet | place: Canada: British...
GCTTATGGCACCAAAATGGTTGGTGGCGTGACACCTGGTAAAGGTGGCACGAAACATCTTGATTTGCCGGTTTACGACACGGTTGCAGAAGCTGTGGACACCACGGGCGCCAATGCCAGTGTAATTTATGTGCCGCCACCCTTCGCAGCAGACGCCATTCTGGAAGCCATTGATGCCGGTGTTGAATTGGCGGTTTGTATCACAGAAGGTATTCCGGTTCTGGACATGGTCCGGGTCCGTCGTGCCCTGGAAGGCAGCAAAACCCGTTTGATCGGGCCAAACTGCCCTGGTGTGATTACACCGGACGAATGCAAGATCGGCATTATGCCAGGCCACATTCACCAAAGAGGCAGCGTTGGAATCGTATCACGCTCAGGCACCCTGACTTATGAAGCCGTGGCACAAACCACTGCCGTGGGTCTTGGTCAGTCGACATGTATCGGTATTGGCGGCGATCCGGTTAACGGCACCAACTTTATTGATTGCCTCGACTTGTTCCTCGGCGACGATGAAACACAATCAATTGTGATGATTGGTGAAATTGGCGGCAGTGCGGAAGAAGAAGCTGCCGATTTCCTGAAATCGCACGCTGTCAAGAAACCTGTTGTCGGCTTCATCGCCGGACGTACGGCACCTCCGGGTCGTCGCATGGGCCATGCAGGCGCCATCATTTCCGGTGGCAAGGGCGGCGCAGAAGATAAAATCGAGGCCATGAAGTCAGCTGGGATCACTGTTTCCGATTCGCCAGCAGCTTTGGGTGTTACGCTGAAGAACGTACTCGATAATATGTAGGTCGTTTTTACTGGCAGGGGGTGCAACAACTAATCGTTGTTGATGCCCCCCTTGCTAACTGCAGGTGAAACCATGGCGAGTGAGCTGGACAAGACTACTTTTCTCTACGGTTCCAATAGTGAATTTATTGGTCGGCTTTACAATAACTACCTTGCAGACCCGCAGTCAGTAGATATCGAATGGGCGCGGTTTTTTTCACAACTCGGTGACGACGTTGTCGAAGTTGCGCGTGAAGTAGACGGTCCCAGCTGGGGCCGTCATTTCGACTATGAAGATGAAGACGGTGAAAAGCCTGCAGCCGCGACACCATCAACGGCGACAGATCACCGCGGGGCAATTCTGGATTCGATCCGTGCCCTGATGATGATCCGCGTGCATCGCGTGCGCGGACATCTGATTGCCAAGCTGGATCCGTTACAGCTTGAAAAACGGGACTACCACGCTGAACTTGATCCCAGATCCTACGGCTTTGAAGAAGCTGATATGGATCGGGAAATCTTTATTGATAACGTGCTCGGCCTGGAAACAGCGACAGTTCGGGAGATCCTGAGTGTTTGCCGGCGGACCTATTGCGGGTCCATTGGCTATGAGTTCATGCACATCCAGTCGCCGGAACAAAAATCCTGGATTCAACAACGCATTGAAGGCAAGGCATTTGCGCCGCAATTCACCTCCGAAGGAAAGCGCAAGATCCTGCATCAGCTGACAAAATCCGAGGGTTTTGAACGCTTTTTGCACCTGAAATACCCTGGCACCAAACGCTTTGGCGTTGATGGTGGCGAGACCCTGATCCCGTTGCTTGAGGCTTTGATCAAGCGCGCGACATTGCACTCGGTTGAGGAAATCGGCATCGGTATGCCCCACAGGGGGCGTCTGAATGTTCTGGCCAACATCATGCGCAAACCCTATTCCGCACTGTTTTCGGAATTTGAAGGGGTGTCTGCCAAACCGGACGATGTCGAAGGATCAGGTGATGTAAAATATCATCTCGGTGTTTCCACCGACCGGACAATTGACGAAATTGATATTCACCTGTCACTGGCTGCCAATCCGTCTCACCTGGAAGCTGTTGATCCGGTGGTCATCGGTAAAACCCGCGCCAAGCAGGCACAGCGCGGTGATACTGAACGCCGCCGCGTGACCTCAATCCTGATGCATGGCGACGCTGCCTTTGCAGGCCAGGGCCTTGTCGCGGAAACATTGGGTATGTCGCAGCTTAAAGGCTATCAGACCGGCGGCACTATTCATGTGATCGTGAACAACCAGATCGGCTTTACAACCGCACCCAGCTATTCACGTTCATCTCCCTATCCCTCAGATGTGGCCAAGATGGTGCAATCGCCCATCCTGCACGTGAACGGTGATGATCCGGAAGCTGTTGTTCATGTTTCACGTATTGCCGCAGATTTTCAGCAGGAATTTGGCGAAGATATCGTCATTGATATGTTCTGCTATCGCCGTCACGGTCACAACGAAGCGGACGAGCCAGCGTTTACGCAGCCGATCATGTACCGCAAGATCGCCCAACATCCGACAGCCCGACAAATTTATGCACGCAAGCTGGTTGAAGAAGGCGAAATGACCCAGGCTGATACCGAGGGCATGGTCACGGATTATCAGAACGAGCTGCAAGCTGAATTTGACCACGCCAAGACCTATAAGCCTAATCGAGCTGACTGGCTGGAAGGCCGCTGGTCACATTTTCGGCGTGCCCATGGTGATGACCGTCGCGGTATTACCGGTGTCAGCAAAAAGGAACTACAGCTGGTTGGTGAAGCGCTGACTAAAATTCCTGAAGGCTTCAACATTCATCGAACCTTGAAGCGTCTGATTGATGCCAAGGAGAAAATGGTTGCGGCCGGTGAAGCTCTTGACTGGGCAACGGGCGAAGCTCTGGCGTTTGGGACTTTGCTGAGCGAAGGTTATCCTGTGCGTTTGTCTGGTCAGGATTCTGGGCGTGGCACCTTTTCGCATCGCCACTCTGTCTGGGTGGATCAAGCCACTGAAAACCGGCACTCGCCGCTTAATCACATCAAGGAAGGCCAAGCCTATTACGAAGTGATCGATTCCATGTTGTCGGAAGCAGCAGTCCTCGGCTTTGAATATGGTTATTCCCTGGCGGAACCAAACGCACTGGTTTTGTGGGAAGCGCAGTTCGGTGATTTTGCTAACGGTGCGCAAGTTATCATTGACCAGTTCCTCAGTCCGGGCGAATCAAAATGGCTGCGTATGTCGGGACTTGTCATGCTGTTGCCGCACGGTCAGGAAGGTCAGGGGCCTGAGCATTCTTCAGCTCGTCTCGAGCGTTATTTACAGCTCTGTGCCGAAGATAATCTTCAAGTGGGTCAGCCGACAACTCCAGCCAACTACTTCCATATTTTGCGCCGCCAAATGCATCGGGACTTCCGTAAGCCCCTGATCATGATGTCACCCAAATCCTTGTTGCGTCACAAGCTTGTGGTCTCTCATGCAGACGAATTTACGGGCAAGGGAACTTTCCACCGGATTTTATGGGATGACGGCAAAAACCTGGTTTCGGACAAAAAAATCAAGCGAGTCGTGCTCTGTTCCGGCAAGGTTTATTACGACTTGTTTGAAGAACGCGAAAGCCGGGGGATCAAGGATATCCAGATCTTGCGCCTGGAACAGCTGTATCCGTTCCCGCAGAAGGCTTTGACAAAAGAACTGTCGCGTTTCCCGAATGCAGAAGTTATCTGGTGTCAGGAAGAGCCTCACAATATGGGGGCCTGGTTCTTTGTCCAGCCACGTATTCTGGCGACACTCAAAACCATGAAACGCAAACAAACCGAATTGACCTACGCTGGCTGTATTGAAATGGCAGCTCCGGCGCCTGGGTCCATGAAACTCCATCAAAAATATCAAGCCAGGCTTATCGACGAAGCATTGACGCTGTAGAGGGATTATTATCCATGACGACCGAAATCAGAGTACCTGTACTCGGCGAATCAATTACCGAAGCGACAATCGGAAAATGGTTCAAGGCTGTCGGCGAAGCGATTACCGAGGGTGAACCAATTGTCGAGCTTGAAACCGACAAGGTGACGCTCGAAGTTCCGGCTCCGGCTGGTGGTGCGCTGGTCGAAATCTCTGTCGCAGAAGGAGAGACAATCGACGTCGGTGGATTGTTGGGTACGATCAATGAGGGTGCCGCAGGTGCGGCGGCCAAAACATCACCGACACCTGTCGAAGTTACCGCCCCTGTTGCGGCACCGGCATCGGCGCCAGCAGTACAGGCACCGGTAACGGCTGGCGGCATGCCTTTGTCGCCAGCGGTCGAGAAGCTTGTCAAAGAAAACAATCTGGATGCTTCACAGATCACCGGCACTGGCAAGGATGGCCGGTTGGTAAAAGGTGACGTGCTGGCTTTCCTCAGCTCTGGCGGCGCTGCGGCACCAGTTGCGGCTGCACCAGCGGCACCATCTGGTCCGCGTCCAAAATCCGAGCGCGAAGAACGTGTTCGCATGACCCGTTTGCGCAAACGGATCGCGGAACGTCTGAAGGAAGCGCAAAATACTGCGGCCATGTTGACCACGTTCAATGAAGTCGACATGACAGCTGTCATGGCAGCTCGTTCAACCTATCGCGATGCCTTCGAGAAAAAGCACGGCGTGCGACTTGGCTTCATGTCGTTCTTTGTTAAAGCCTGTGTTCTGGCCTTGCAGGAATTGCCGGCGGTAAACGCCGAAATTGAAGGCGATGATATTGTCTACAAGGATTACTACGATATCGGCGTTGCAGTGGGCACACCCAACGGACTTGTGGTACCGGTATTGCGCGATGCTGACGAACTTGGATTTGCGGATGTTGAAAAAAACATTGGCGAACTGGGACGCAAGGCACGCGACGGCAAATTGACCCTGGAAGAAATGAACGGTGGCACTTTCACCATTACCAATGGTGGTGTGTACGGATCCCTCATGTCGACGCCGATTCTCAATCCACCACAGTCCGGCATTCTGGGCATGCACAAAATTCAGCAACGGCCCATGGCAGTTGGCAACAATATTGAACTTCGCCCCATGATGTATCTGGCCATGTCTTATGACCACCGGATCGTTGACGGACGCGAAGCTGTGACATTTCTGGTACGCGTCAAGGAATGCCTGGAAGACCCCCAACGCATAATGCTTGATCTGTAATTCGCCCCGGCGAATTACCAGGCAACAAGTTAATAAGCAGGAAAAAACAATGAGTGAAAACGCTTTCGATCTGGTCATCATCGGTGGTGGCCCAGGTGGCTATGTCGCTGCAATTCGGGCAGCACAATTGGGCATGTCTGTTGCCTGTGTGGAAAAGCGGGGCACGCTGGGTGGAACCTGTCTGAATGTGGGCTGCGTCCCATCAAAGGCGCTGCTGCATTCGTCTGAGCTTTACGAACATACCGCCCATGGACTTGGCGATCATGGTATCAAGGTTGATGGGGTTAAACTTGACCTCAAAGGCATGATGGGTCGGAAAGACAAGATCGTCAGCGATTTTTGCAACGGTATCGAATTTCTCCTGAAGAAAAACAAGGTCACCTATATCGTTGGTGAAGGCAAAATCACGGCCGTTGGCAAGGTCGATGTGAAGGTCGGCAAAAAAACACAATCCCTGACAGCAGGGAAAATTCTAATCGCGACAGGGTCTGAAGTCACACCTTTGCCTGGTGTTGATATCGATGAGAAACGCATCATCTCGTCAACGGGCGCCCTGGCCCTGAATAAAGTGCCGAAGAAAATGGTTGTGATCGGTGGCGGTGTTATCGGGCTGGAGCTGGGCTCGGTCTGGCGTCGCCTGGGTGCTGAAGTCGAAGTCATTGAATTCCTCGACCGTCTGGTGCCGGGCATGGATGCCGAGCTTGCCAAAACACTGCAGCGATCTTTGAAGAAGCAGGGTGTGACATTCCGGCTCAGTCACAAGGTGACTTCTGCAAAGGCGGGTAAAAGCAATGTGACAATGACCGTTGAACCTGCTGCCGGTGGAGACGCGGAAACGGTCAAGGCAGATGTCGTTCTGGTCGCCATTGGTCGACGACCCTACAGCAAGGGACTTGGTCTCGAGGACCTGGGTGTGAAACTTGATGGTCGTGGATGCATAGAAGTTGATCACGCTTTCCAGAGCAGCGTGCCGGGCATTTATGCCATTGGCGATGTGATTGCCGGACCCATGCTGGCCCACAAGGCAGAAGAAGATGGTGTTGCCGCGGTTGAATGTATGGCCGGTCAGGCTGGTCATGTGGACTACAATCTGGTGCCAGGAATTGTCTATACGGCACCTGAAGTAGCTTCTATCGGCAAGAGCGAAGAACAGCTCAAGGAAGACGGCGTAGAATTTGCCAAAGGCAAGTTCAGTTTCTCCGCCAACAGCCGCGCCCGTGCCAATGGCGACAGCGAAGGCTTTGTCAAAATACTTGCAGACAAGACGACGGATCGTGTTCTTGGTGTGCATATGATTGGTGCAGATGCCGGAGAGATGATCCACGAAGCTGCCGCGGTTATGGCTTTTGGCGGTTCTGCGGAAGACATCGCACGTATATGCCACGGTCACCCGACCCTGTCTGAAACAACAAAAGAAGCTGCCCTGGCTATCGGAAGCGGAACCATCCACGCCTGATGCGATGTCAAATATTCCGATCCAGCGCGACGGGTATTTGACATGAATTCTGTGCGCCTCGTTATCTTCCTTTGCGTTGGCCAGATTTTTGGCATGGCAAGTTTTGCCAGTTTTGCGACACTGGCGGCATTGTTCATGGATATGTGGTCGCTGTCTGCAACGGATGTGGGCTGGGTTTCAGGTATCTATCTGGCTGGTTACGTTGTTGGCGCACCTATTCTCAGTGGCCTGACAGACCGGGTTGATGCCCGCGAAGTTTGTCTCTGGTCGACTGTCTTTACGGCAGCTTCCGTGGCTGGGTTTGTCTTTTTCGCAGATGGTTTCTGGACAGCCATGTTTTTCAGAGCCTTGACCGGGTTCGGCCTGGCTGGAACCTATATGCCCGGCCTCAAGGCTTTGACGGATCGCTATGAAGGTCCCAATCAGTCACGTTCTGTTGCCTTCTATACGGCAAGTTTTGGTGTGGGTGCAGCCTTGTCCTACGTCATCACAAGTCAGGTTTTTGATGTCAGTGACTGGCATTGGGCGGTGGCGGCAGGTGCTGCAGGCAGTGCCATATCCTGGGTCATCTTATGGGTTGTTCTTGACCGGCGACCGCCTGAACGTGCGGCAAGCGGGGAGAGTGAAACCCATTTCCTCGACTTCCGTCCGGTCTTTGCCAATCGCGAGGCCATGGGCTTTATTCTGGCTTATACGGTTCATAATCTGGAATTGTTTGGCTTGCGTGCCTGGATTGTCCTGTATCTGGCTTTCAGTCATAAACAATTGATCGCGACCGCGGACTGGTGGGATGTGGCAAGTATAGCCGCCGTCGTGACCATGGTCGGCTGGGCCGCCAGCGTTTCCGGTAACGAAGCCGCAGTCCGCTGGGGGCGGCACCGGGTTATTACGATCGTTATGTGGTCTTCAACTGCGCTGGCTTGCGTTATTGGTTTCACTTCCAGCTGGCCCTTCTGGCTGATCGTGGTTTTGTTCCTGATCTACGGCGCAACAGTGACAGGGGACAGTGCGGCGATCACGGCTGGTACTGTTGCTGCCGCCCGGGAAGGTCAGCGCGGCGCGACCCTGGCGATGCATTCGACGATCGGATTCACCGGGTCTGCCCTGGGCCCGATCATGTTTGGTCTGGTTCTGGATATTGGCGGCGGCGAGACAAACCCCGACGCCTGGGGTTACGCCTTTGCTTCTATTGGCATAGCCGTTTTTCTGGGACCGATAGCTCTCCGGGTATTGTCGAGCCAGCGACAGACGTCCTGATTATTTCAGCCGTTCAGCGTGCCACTTGATGTGATCGCCAACAAAGGTCGATATGAAATAATAGCTGTGGTCATAACCTTCGTGCTGGCGCAGCTTCAGGGGGACTCCGGCATCCTTGCAAGCCGCTTCAAATAGCTCCGGCTTCAATTGTTCTGTCAGGAAATTATCAGCCAACCCCTGGTCCGCCAAAATGTCACCATGCCAGCCCTTTGCCGCTATCAGGGCGCAGGCATCGTGTTGCAGCCAGGTATCCTGATCTGATCCCAGATATCCACCCAGAGCCTTGTGACCCCAAGGCACTTGCGAAGGTGCGACGATGGGCGCGAAAGCGGAGACAGATTTGAACATGTCAGGGTTTTTCAGGGCGATCGTCAATGCCCCGTGGCCGCCCATGGAATGACCAAATATGCCAGCACGCGCCGGGTCAACCGGGAAATTGTCGTTCACGATCTCAGGCAATTCCTTGACCACATAGTCATACATATGGAAGTGCGTGGACCACGGTTCTTGCGTCGCGTTCACATAAACCCCGGCGCCCTGGCCAAAGTCATACCCGTCATCATCCGGAACGCCTTCGCCACGAGGGCTGGTGTCAGGTGCCACAATAGTCACGCCATGTTCTGACGCATATCGCTGGGCCCCGGCCTTGGCGGTGAAGTTCTCCCAGGTGCAGGTCAGCCCTGACAGGTAATACAAAACGGGCAAGGGGCCGTCATTCGCCTGATCCGGGATATAGACGGAAAACTCCATATCCGTGCCCGTGCTGTTGCTTTTGTGACGGTACACACCCTGTGTTCCGTCAAAGATACGGGCTTGTGAAATTTGTTCGATATTCATTTTTGTGTCCGGAGTCCTGTTGTTCAAGGCTTGTTGAGATCATCCCACGTGTCGCGAACGAATTGGGCGACAGCCGCATTTTGACCGATAAGTGAGTATTTGGCGTTATGGCCATAGTCCGGCAAATTGATCATTTCCGTCGTGATATATTTCAGACGTTTGTCGGGGTCATTTTTGTGATAGTCCAGAACCTTGCGCACGACTTCCTTGGTCGGCTCCAGCAAATAGGCAAACCACGGAGAGTGCCACTCCCCAGGTTCTGGCTTGGTGAAGGGATACATGATGCCACGGCCAACCACCGGATCGTCACCTTCTTTCAATTCCGGCATGCCGGCAACGGGTTTGCCGGGTTCGGCCTTTGACCAGATATTTTTGGGGCCGTTCGGCACCGCTGGTCGCACCTGAAGCCAACGAACAATGCCAAGTTCCAGCCATTCGTCGCAAAGGTTTCCTTTTTCGAAGGGATCAAGGATCAGGTTCCCGGCTTCTACATCACCCCGTATATCCAGAACTTCCTGTTCTTCCGGATTGTTGATTTTGAAATTAACGTGGCTGTAATCAAGGCAGTAACTGAACGGGATACCCTTGTTCTGGATCGCCTGGGCAATTGGCGTCACCCGGCGAAAATCCTCCGACCACATGTTGACGTGTAATTCGAATAAAGGCTCAACACCCAGCGCCATGCCTTCGTCATAGGTGCGCAGATAGCAATCGATTAGTTCCTGATCGGTGACGATGTGACCTTTCGCATGATGGGTGAAGATCATCATGTTGTGCATATCGGCCCCGATCTCCGAGGCGATTTTCAGGTTGTCGCTGATCAGTTTTTCATCATCTTCATCCCCAAGGCGGTAAAACCAGCTCGCTGTGTGGATGGGCAAATTGTATTTTTCAACAGCGGATTTGTATTCGTCGTAACTGTCACGCAAGGGGATGCGATCAAAATAATCGAAAACACCTGTTTCCTTGACCAGACGGAATTGCTCATCGATGGAAACTTCATCCAGAGAAACGGGGTTTTCCATGGACGATGCTTGCGCACCACGACCGTTACAACCAATCAAAAAATCAGTTTTCATTGATCCTGTCCTGCGAAATCAAAAATCAAATATGCGTTGATAAAAGTCAGGCGGTCAAGAGCCCGGAATTTCAGCTTTTCGCCCTTGGATGGGCGTTTTCATAAACCTGCAACAAACGATCTGCATCTACTTCCGTATAACGCTGTGTGGTCGATAACGAGGCGTGACCAAGCAGTTCCTGGATGGTACGTAGATCGCCCCCGGCTGAAAGCAAATGCGTGGCAAAGCTGTGCCGCAGTGCGTGGGGTGTTGCTGTTTCGGCTAACCCCAGTGCCGCCCGCAGAAGCTTGACCTGCTTTTGCACCACACTGGGGTGCAGACGTTTGCCTCTGGCACCGACAAACAAGGGGCTGTCGGCATCACGGGGATAGGGGCACATGGCGGAATATTCTGAAATCGCAGAGCGAACGATTTCCAGCACCGGCACCATGCGCTGTTTGCCGCCTTTACCTGTAATGATTAAGTGATCACCTTTTGGTGCCTCTTCAACGTTCAGGCCGAGCGCTTCCGATATGCGCAGACCACAGCCATATAACAAGGTCAGCAGGGCGACATCCCGGGCCCCGATCCAGGCTTCATCCTGCATGGCGCCTGCGAGATCAATTGTCCATTGTGCTTCGTCGGCGGTCAGGGGTTTGGGGATGGGAGGCGGGCGTTTGGGTGTTCGAACTGAATTGATGGCTGGGTTATGGAATTCATTTCTCGTGCGCTCGAGAAACCGGTACAGACTTTTGATCGATGAAAGCGCACGTCCCAGAGAAGCGTTACCCAGGCCATCGTTTTTGCGTCGGGCCAGCCAGGCACGAAAATCGAAGGGTTTCAGCGAGGACAAAACCGCAAGGCTCACTTCCTGCCCCTGATGATCTGAAATGAAATCAAGAAATACTGAAACATCACGAAGGTAGGCATCGACTGTATGGTCCGCTGCCCGGCGTTCATGCTGCAGCCATGTGAGCCAGTCTTTGACGGCTTCGGTTGCCAGGGCATCTGTTTTGATGCCCGATATCAGATGGTTTATGGCCTCATCCAGGCCTAGTGCGGCAGGTTCAGCCATTGGCGCATTGTGTGTGTCAGTATCCGGGAGAGGAAGCCCAGCAGCTCCGTTCCCTGACCAGGATGGAAGCGGTCCTCTTCACCTGACCCAAAGGCCAGCAATGCCATGGGCCCAAAAGAATTTAACGGCAAGCGCAACAAGGCAGCAGACCGCACCAGACCAACAGCTTCACCAAAGACCTGATGTTCGGCAGGTGCCTTGGCGCGCAGCACAATATCGCGGTTTGGCCCCATGGTTTCATCTACCATGCCAGGGGCAACGACATGCACACCAACCAGTTGCGGCATAATCGGAATCTGGCGATCATTTTCAACACACAGCGACGCCACTTCGACCTCAAGCATATTGCCAAGATCCGTCGTCACAACTTCGATCATGTGTTCAAAGGTAGACGCTTCGATTATGGACAATACTGCGGCGTGTATCCGGGCCTGACTGATCATGTTGCTGCGGGAGGCTGCAATCAGCTCACCGTGATCATCACGCAGACCCCGAACTTCTTTTTGCAGGCGGTCAACCATGAACGATTGCATGTCCACCACCCCCTTGCCGTTGTCCCGCGTCGGTGCAGTGATCACTTCAGCAAGCTCGGGGTTATCTATCAAAAAACCGGGATTTTCACGCAAAAAGGCACGAACCTCTTCGGCTGCAGGCAAATCCATAGCAGGGGACGGTACGTCATCTCCCTTATAAGTCATGGCATTTCCTTCCCCGCATTGATTTGCGTGTTTGGCTTCAGGGCAACTCTGAATAACCCATTCGACCTATATGCTCTGGCCCGTTTTGGCCCAGTCTTTCAAAAACCCATCCAGACCCTTGTCCGTCAAAGGATGTTGCACAAGCTGTTTGATCACCGATGGTGGGATCGTACAAACGTCAGCACCCAGTTTGGCTGCTTCGACGACATGTGCCGGGCTGCGGATCGAGGCTACCAGAATTTGGGTGCCACCCAGATCGGGATAATTGTCATAGATAGTTCTGATATCGTCGATCAAATGCATACCGTTCTGGCCGATATCATCCAGACGTCCAACAAAGGGCGAAATATAATCCGCACCGGCTTTGGCTGCCAGCAACGCCTGAGCCGGTGAAAAGCACAGGGTGACATTCACGCTTGTGCCATCATCAGAGATCGCCCGGCAGGCTTTCAGACCATCCATGGTCAACGGCAATTTAACCGCAACATTCTCGGCTATCGCCGCCAGTTTGCGACCTTCGGTAATCATGGCGTCGGCTTCGGTCGCCGCAACTTCGGCGCTCACCGGACCCGGCACAATTTCGCAGATTTCGGAAATCACTTCGATAAAATCGCGACCTGATTTGGCGATCAGGGATGGATTGGTTGTTACCCCGTCCAGCAAGCCGGTTGCGGCCAGTTCCCGAATGTCGTTTACATCTGCGGTATCAACAAAAAACTTCATGGTCTGCCTTGTATTTCCTGTGTTCATCTTACGGACGCGCTGTGTGATCTTGGCACTGCGCATCCCATGGGGCACAGTGTAGCTCATGGCAAGCAAAGGTACCAGTTCGCGAATGTCACACGCAGAAATAGAAGAATTCGGGGCAGGAGATCTGGTCTCAGTGCTGCTGCCGCTGCCGTTGGCAGGTGCCTATGATTACAGGGTACCGCAGGAATGGGAATTCCGGGCGATTTTCCCGGGAAGTTTTGTCAACGTTCCCCTGGGTAAGCGATATCTGATCGGTGTGGTTCTGGGCAAGGGTGAAGGTGCAGTGGACAACGCCCGGCTGAAAGACGTCGTCAGCGTTGTTGATGTACCTGTCATGACACGTGATTTGCGCCAGCTCATCGACTGGATTGCGGCCTATACTCTCAGTGCACCTGGTGCGGTTCTGCGCATGGCCATGAGTGCGCCTGGTATTTTTGAGGCGCAAAAACCACGGACGGGCTATCGTCTCGCCGGCTCTCCGCCGGAACGTATGACCGAGGCTCGCACTCGTGTGATTGATATTCTGATCGATGGACCCCCGCGCACCAAATCTGATCTTGCCGCTGCTGCAAACGTCAGTGTTGGTGTTGTCAGCGGGCTGGTATCTACAGGCACGCTGGAGCCAGTAGAACTGCCGGAACCTACGTTGCCGAAGCCGGATGCCGAAACACCGGGGCCAGCGCTTTCTGCGGATCAGACAGAAGCTGCAGATGCTCTGGTTTCTGCTGTATCGAGTTCCCGTTTTCAGGCGACATTGCTGGATGGCGTCACCGGCGCGGGCAAGACGGAGGTCTATTTTGAAGCCATCGCCCAGGCCATCCGCATGGGCAGGCAAGCCCTGGTGCTGGTGCCTGAAATCGCGTTGACGCTGCAATGGTTAAAACGGTTTGAGGTGCGGTTTGGTGTGGCCCCTGCAGAATGGCATTCCGATCTACGCGCCAGTCAGCGCCGACGAACCTGGCGAGCCATATCGCAAGGAGAAGTCCCCGTTGTTGTCGGTGCTCGCTCCGGCCTGTTTTTACCTTTTCCCGACCTCGGCCTGATTGTTGTTGATGAAGAGCATGAAAGCTCTTTCAAACAGGAAGAAGGCGTAATTTATCATGCCCGTGACATGGCTGTTGTCCGGGCAATGCAGGCGGATATTCCTGTTGTGCTGGCTTCGGCAACGCCATCACTTGAAACACTGGCGAATATTGATGCCGGTCGCTACCAGGAACTGCAATTACCACAACGCCACGGTGGTGCATCCTTGCCCCGTATCAAGGCGGTGGATATGCGTAAAAACAGTCCTCCCTCTGGAAAGTGGTTGTCCCGACCTTTGCTGGATGAGCTGCAAAAAAATCTTGAGGCTGGCGAACAGTCGATGTTGTTCCTGAACCGCCGGGGATACGCGCCCCTGACCTTGTGTCGATCTTGTGGGCACCGGCTTGAATGCCCTCATTGCACCGCCTGGTTGGTGGAACATCGCCGGGCAGGGCGCTTGATGTGCCACCATTGTGGCTTTGCATCGACCTTGCCGGATACGTGTCCGGAATGTGAATCTGAAGCCAATTTCGCAGCCTGTGGGCCTGGCGTGGAACGATTGGCAGAAGAAGTTATTGAACTGTTTCCCGAGGCACGGTCAGCGGTGATGGCCAGTGATACGATTTCCAGCCCCAGTGCAGCAGCAGAACTGGTTCGGCAAATGACGGACCACGAAATTGATATTCTGATTGGCACTCAGGTTGTCGCCAAAGGTCACCACTTTCCGGGTCTGACATTGGTGGGCGTGATTGACGCCGATCTGGGGTTAAATGGCGGTGATCTCAGGGCAGCTGAGCGCACCTGGCAAGTCTTGTCTCAAGTGGCGGGACGGGCAGGGCGAGCAGAAAAACCAGGGCGTGTCTTGTTGCAAACTTACCTGCCGGAACATCCTGTGATGATTACCCTTGCGGCGGCGGATCGGGATGGTTTTGTGGCACAGGAAAAGGCCGCGCGAAAACAACATGGCATGCCTCCCTATGCACGCCTTGCCGGGATCATTGTATCCGGTGAAAACGAACGCGAAGTGACAACGGTTGCACAAAAGCTCGGGCGGTCCGCGCCGCGCAGTGCGGATGTAACTGTTCTTGGTCCCGCACCAGCGCCATTGAATATCCTGCGAGGACGCTATCGCCATCGCTTGCTGCTCAGGGCACGCCGGGGTGTTGACGTGCAATCGATTTTGCGCAAATGGATTGAAGCATCACCGCGTTCGAACCACGTGCGCATTCAGGTTGATGTCGACCCGATCAGTTTCCTTTGACACCTTGCAAAATGTGCACGATCTCTGATTGACCACGGTTCCTGGCATGTTGCAAAGGTGTGACGCCATCGCGGTCCGCAATTGAGATATCGGCGCCCGCATCGACCAGCAGTCTGACGATTTGTTGATAGGTATCGCTGCCGTCTCCCAGAATGACGGCCTCTAACAACGCGGTCCATCCAAGTTTGTTGATGTGATCCTTGTTGATCCTAGTGGTCAATAAATAGGCCACGACGTCGACATGCCCGTGATGCGCCGCCGGTACCAAAGCCGTCCCGCCATAGCGGTTGGTACTGTCCAGATCCGCTCCGGCCTGGACAGTCATTTTCAGAATTTCCAGTTTGCCCTCAGCGCCGGCATACAGAAAGGGGCTGTCCTGGATATTGTCCATGGCGTTGACATCTGCACCGGCGTCAATCAACAACTTCGCGGCTTCAATTGCGTTGGCATGTGTGGCGATCAACAAGGCCGTCCGGCCTTCAGGGTTTTTGCCATCTACCGGTGTGCCTGCCGCAATTTTCTGGCTCAACAAGGCAAGATTATTTGTCGCAGCTGCTTCAAAAAATACTCTCATGGAATGAGGATCCATTGTTTTTTCCTGCGCTATTGCAGGTGCTGCCATGGCGACAAAACACCCCAGCACAAATGTTCGGAATTTATTGCTCATATTTTACGAAGACCTGCAAATTTGCGGCGTGCCAGCATTAACCATTTCCCTGCCGTGGACCATTTTGTTGATCCCGGCCCAATAGGCGCCGGCTTCACACATAGGGCAGGGGCGGGATGAGGAATAGAGCATAGCGTTTTCCAGATCACGGTTATTCAGGCGACGGGCGGCATCCCGAATTGCCGCCATTTCTGCGTGCCCCGTGGGGTCCTGATCCTGAATAACGCGGCTTTCCGATTGTCCGATAATTTTTCCGTTCAAGACGACAACAGCACCATAGGCCTGGTCACCCCTTTTTCTTGCAAGATTTTGAAGCTCGAAAGCGCGTTCGATGAAGGCTTCTTCGTCGGGTTTATCTGGCTGTTTGACCGCTGCCCTGCCGGAGGACGGAAGAAAATTGGCAAGTAACAAGCCTGCACCGGCAAAGGCAAGGAACCTGCGCTTTGGCCAGGTAATTTGTTCAGCAAGATTATCGTGTCGCTGTATCTGGTTCGTCATGCTGGCTTCTCCCTTTGACCCGTATGATAGTGACAGGTTAGGTCCGTATTATCCCGCGCTCAAACAAACATTCCGTGAAGACCGATAAGCTGGTCGACGCAAAAAACCCCGGCTCGAAGGCCAGGGTTTTCTGTCGAAAATAAAACTGATTCTAATTCGATAACTCCGATCTCAGCCCCTTCCAGATGCTGACACACAACAATAAAAGCACTGCAGCAAACGGAAAGCCCGTTGTCACAGCCATGGCCTGCAATGCAGCCAGACCACCGCCAAGCAACAGGGCAATGGCAACCAGTCCTTCAAAGACGCACCAGAAAACGCGCTGCGGCATCGGACCATCCGTTTTGCCGCCCGCCGTAATCGTATCAATGACCAATGAGCCGGAATCCGATGACGTGACAAAAAACACGACCACCAGAATGATGCCGATGCCGGACGTAATTTGTGTCATCGGCAGCTGTGACAACATCTCGAACAGACGCAAGGCCGTGCCTGCTTTCTGCACACCCTCATAGCCATCCTGTACGATCTGATGCAGGGCTGTGCCGCCAAAAGTTGTCATCCACAGGATGCAGACCAGTGACGGGATCAGCAAAACGCAAATAATGAATTCGCGCACTGTCCGCCCTCGTGAGACGCGGGCAATGAACATGCCGACGAAGGGCGACCAGGAAATCCACCAGGCCCAATAGAATGCCGTCCAGCCCTGACTGAAATTTGCGTCCGTTCGCCCGAAAGGGTTGGACAAGGCCGGAAGGTTAACGGCATAGGCAGTCAGGCCTGTGAAGAAACCCGATACCAGGTCAGCTGTCGGACCGACAAACAGCACAAACAGCAACAGCAGAAAGGCCAGGACCATATTAATCTCGGAGGCCCGTTTGACGCCACCATCCAGACCGCGCATGACCGATATCAGAGCCACAGCTGTGATGCCAACGATCAGCAGAATTTTGGTGCCGTCGCTATCTGAAATACCAAACAGAAAATTCAGCCCGGCATTGGCTTGCGATGCGCCAAAACCAAGTGACGTCGCCAGTCCGAACAAGGTAGCCAGAACGGCAACCGTATCAATAACGTGTCCGACCCAGCCCCAGACGGCATCGCCGAAAATGGGATAGAAAGCTGATCGCAAGGATAGTGGCAATCCTTTGTTATAGGTGAAAAATGCGAGCGCCAATGCGACCACGGCATACATGGCCCAGGGGTGTAATCCCCAGTGATAGATCGTCGCGGCCATCCCAAGTTTGGCAGCCTCAGCCGGATTGCCTGCAGCGCCCATAAGTGGCGCCCAGCTTTCCGGTGAACCCGCCGTCGCAGCCACAGAGCTGCCATAATGAGAAATTGGTTCCGAGACACCAAAGAACATCAAACCGATACCCATACCGGCAGCGAACAACATGGCGAACCAACCGGCATAACCATAATCAGGTTTGGCATCCGCCCCACCAAGGCGAATTTTGCCCATAGGCGTGAAGATCAATAAAAGGCAGAAAAGAACAAAAATGTTTCCCGCGAGCAGGAAAAACCAGTCAAATTTTACAGTCACCCAGGTTCGCATGGCCTTGAATAATTCGGCCGCGGCCTCTGGCACCATCAGGGTACCAAGGACAAAGGCGAAAATGCCCAGGCCGGAAATCAGGAATACCGGATTGTGAATATCCAGTCCAAATGGACCAATGCTGGTTTTGATATTATCTTGACCGATCTCATAATCGGTTCCGTCCTCAGTAGACATCTTCGAGCCCCCCGGCGTTGATTCTAGTTTTGGAACGGCTCCAGATTAGAAATGAAAAAGTGGCATTTGTAGGCCTTTTGCGACACAAAAAGCTCTGTTTCGGACCCTTTTCAGGTCAAAATGGTGTTATTTCAGCATTCTGGGGTTGCGAAGATCACCCGTCCCGAACCTGACAAAATTCAACTGACCCAGTTTCCCTGAACTGCATAATCCCGAATGACATCCGGGTCTGGATCACAACCCAGACCAGGGCCATCAGGAACCTTGAATACGTCTCCCTGTGGCTGGCTCCATTTGCCCATGGGCAAGGCCTCGGGTTGCAGGTAGAAATATTCGATCAGGCTTTCATCTTCCATGGCTGCAGCCAGATGCAGGGTCGCGACAAAGCCCGGGCCGAAATAGGGCGAATGGGGCATGACCTTGACCCCCGCTGTTTTCGCTGCGGCGAGTATCTTCCGGAACTGACTTATGCCACCGACTTTGGTCACACTGGGCTGGGCGTATGTCACCGCTCCGGCATCAAACATCTGGTTGAATTCAAAGGCGGTGCAGGCGTTTTCTCCTGCGGCAATCGGGATGCCACCCTGTTCTTTCAGCTTTGCCAGAGCCTTGAAGTCTTCCGGGGGAAATACAGGTTCTTCAAACCAGTAAAGATCGAAATCTGCAAGTCGTCCCGTCATATCAAGGGCACCGTCAAAGTCCCAGGCGCAATTGACATCCAGCATGATGGCTATGTCCGCGCCGCCTGTCCGTCGACAAATTTCAACTTCGGCAATGCCGGTTTCATGCAGTTTGATATGTGTATATCCCTCATCGATCGCTTTTTTGGTGGCGGCCGCAACCAGTTCCTGGTCGCCATATCGGAACAGGCTGGCATAGGCTGGCAAACTATCCCGAACCTTGCCGCCCAACATTTGATGCAATGGCAATCCGGCAGCCTTGCCGGCAATGTCCCAGAGCGCAATATCGATACCGCTGATGGCGAACATGGTAACGCCGTAACGGCCAAACAAATGGTTGTCGCGCTGCAACTGCGTATGAATGGCGTCGATGTCGGAAATGTCTGCGCCGATCAGGGCCGGGGCTATCATATGATCCAGTGCCGCCTTGGTCGCCTGCGCTGCACCATACCCAAAAGCATCACCCCAGCCGGAAATGCCTGTGTCTGTGTCGATGCGGATGAAAACGTAGTCCAGGGTTTGCCAGGTTCTGCCGCCCAGTTCACGTTTCGTCGCACCGGTATCGAAAGGGATGCGTATCAGGAAAGTTTCAATATTTTCAATGATCATTTTCTTCGCCCCTTGTGCCTGCCGCAACAGCTGGAGAGGACAGGGTAGCCCGGATTTCGTGTTGAAAAAAGCACATCCGTGGAAATGGCCGGAACAGTGATTGCGAGGCTCCGCTTGCCTCGCCTATAGTTTCAGCATGGAAAATCCAGCAAAATTTATTCGCTATAACGTCGTCGATAACGTCGCCGAAATTACGTTCGATCGACCGCCCCTGAACCTGATCCATACAGATCTTGTGCTTGAATATTTTACGGCACTCGACGCTGCTGAAAATGACCCGGATGTTCGGGTAGTAGTTGTCACTGGGGCCGGAAAAGGCCTGTCTGCCGGACTTGATCTCAAATATGCAGAACATTTTGACGCGGCTGAAATGGAAGCATTTTTGCGACTGTTTTACGTTGAAACCATTGCCCGGTGTCGCGCCGTGGGCAAGCCGATGATCGCCATGGTGCATGGTTATGCCAGGGAAGGTGCCTGCACGCTCGCGTTTGCCTGCGACATGGTCATTGCCTCGGATGATGCGACATTTGGCTATCCTGGTGTGCCCAATATTGCGGCCCCGCCAGGTATGCATACATGGTTTTTACAGCGCCTGATCGGGCGGATGAAAGCGGCAGAGCTTATCTTTACGGGCAAGGCCATCAGTGCAGCAGAAGCAGACAATGCCGGTTTGATCACGCGCATGGTCCCGCGCGAGGATTTGCGCGCCGAGACCATGGCGCTGGCAGCAGATATCGCCGCCATGTCACCTTTGGCACTCAGGAATGCAAAGGACTTTATGTATCGTATGGAAGATGCTGATTTTGCCGGTGTGCCCGAAGCGGCGCTTGAGGTGGTGTCATCTGCCTTTGATTCCGAAGACAGCAAGGAAGCCAGACGCGCCTTCAATGAAAAACGTAAACCGGTCTGGACCGGGCGCTAGACAGCCAGATTGTTTGAATACCAGGTCTAGTCCTTTGCGGGAAAGGTGACGGCTTCGATCTTGTTGCCATCGGGGTCGCGGATAAAGGCACCAAAATATGTTGTCATGGCGGCTTGGCGTTCTCCGGGTTCACCCGCACTTTGCCCGCCATTTGCCAGGGCGATTTCGTGAAAAGCTTCGACGGCTTCTTTTGAACGTGCGCGCAAACAAAAATGAAATCCGGTATCTTCGGCTGCAGCAGACATTCCAGGGCGCAGATTGAGCCAGAATTCCAGGTATTTTTTCCCGTAACCGATTGTGCTTTCGCGTTCGACTAATCGTGTTAATCCCAGAGGCTGAAACACCTTGTCGTAAAAACCGGCGCTGACCTCAAGGTCGGCCACCGGAACTGAAACATGGTCCAGCATTCAATCAACTCCCTGGTTCGCAATAAAATATTTCCCTGAGGGAAAGTGACTTTCGAGATAAGACCAATTCTAATGCAAGGCCTATGATTGCTGACAGCTTATTTTCAGTTCCCGACAAATGATGGATAAAAGCAACACTATGTTTGTACCCGTTCACAAGGTTTCGACGCTTGAAGATGTTCGTGCAATTGAAGCCGAACCACTGGCAGATCGCATTCCCTACCAGAATATCTATGAAGCCCTGGCGGCGGCGGCAGACGCGGAACCTGACTTTCCGGCGCTGACTTACATTACCGATATGGACCCGGCAACCCTGCCTGTCACCTGGAGCCGCCGGGATTTTATGGACAGGGTCACCCAGGCTGCAAATTTGTTTCACGATCTGGGGCTGGCATCGACCGATGTCGTCGCCTTTCTACTCCCGACACTTTGTGAAACCCATGTAGTCTTGTGGGGGGCGGAAACGGCGGCTGTTGCGGCGCCGATTAATTATTTGCTGACAGCGGATACAATCGCCGATTTGTTGGTCGCATCGAAAGCCAAAGTCCTGATCGCCCTGGGGCCACACCCGGATTTTGATATCTGGGACCGGGCACAGGAAGCCATGGCCCTGGCTCCTGCGGTACAACAGCTTTATCAGGTGTGTGCCGACGGACTTGAACCAGCCGATGGCCGACCCGACTTTATGGCAGAAATTGCCTCACAGCCCGCGGACCGTTTGTTGGCAAACAGGCAATTTGACAAGTCGGATATCGCAGCCCTGTTTCATACGGGTGGCACCACCGGTGTGCCGAAACTTGCCCAACATGATCATCAGGGGCAGTTGTTCTCGGCCTGGGGTGCTGTGCAGATGAACGCTGTCAGTTCTGAAAACATCATGCCGGGCGTGTTTCCGTTGTTTCATGTGGCGGGCGCTTTGGTAAACGGTCTGGCCGTCCTGTGTGGCGGCGCGCATATCATCATTCCGACGGCGACCGGTGCCCGTAATCCGGACTTTATTCCCGGTTTCTGGAAAATGGTTGAACGCTTCAAGATGACTAGTTTCTCCGGTGTGCCAACGATCCTGACAGCCTTGACCGGACGCCCTGTCGACGCGGATATTTCGTCGCTCACTTATGCTCGCACTGGTGCTGCTCCGATGGCAGCCGAGACGGCAAAAGCCTTTGAAGCCCTGACCGGATTGAAAATTCACGAAAGCCTCGGCATGACGGAAACCTGTGGCCTGATTTCCATGAGCCCACGGTTCGCCGAGCGTGTTCCGGGTACTGCCGGATTTACCTTACCCTATGCCCGAACCATGATCCGCGAATTCCATGGTGAGGACGAACCTTTGGGGGGGGAATGCGCCGTTGGTGAAAATGGCATGGTCATGTATCGCGGTCCCAATGTGTTTCCCGGCTATACCGACCCGGCACGCAATGAAGGCGTTTTGTTTGATGATGGCTGGCTGGCAACCGGGGATCTCGGCAACATCAACACAAACGGCATCCTCCGGCTTACAGGACGGGCCAAGGACGTCATTATTCGGGGCGGCCACAATATTGATCCGGGCATTATTGAAGTGGTTGTCGAGAAACATCCGGCGGTTCGCAGCAGCGTTGCTGTTGGGCAGCCGGATGCATACGCGGGGGAGGTTCCGGTTCTGTTTGTCGTCCTGAAAGAAGGGGCAACCGCAACGGAAGATGAACTGGCTGACTTTGTCAGGGCCAATATCGACGAACCCCCGGCCCGGCCCCGTTGGGTCAGGATCGTACCGGCACTGCCTGTTACCGGCGTAGGCAAAATTTATAAACCTGAACTCAGGGCGCGGGCTTCTGAAATCGCCTGCTCCGAAGCCCTCGCCGAGGTGGCTGCTGAGGGAATTCTAATGAATATCACAGCCGAAGCGACGAAGGCATCGGGGATGGTGGTTACCGTCCGCATCTCCGACGCGCCGTCGGGAAACCAGGCTGAGCTGGCAAAACGCATACAGGAAACCCTCGGCAATTTTTCGCTGACGATCAAGGTTGAATTCGCATGAAAATTGCGCGACTGGATCATCTTGTTTTGACAGTCGCGTCCCTTGAGGCAACCTGCGATTTTTATGTTCGTGTATTGGGCATGGAAGTCGTCACCTTCAAGCAAGGCCGCAAGGCACTGACTTTTGGCAGTCAGAAAATTAACCTGCATCAGGCAGGGGCCGAGTTTCAGCCACACGCCGAAAACCCAACGACAGGCAGTGCAGATATCTGCCTGATCGCGGAAGTTCCTCTGGACGACGTCGTCGACCATTTTGGTGTGCATCAAGTCGTGATCGAAGAGGGGCCGGTTGAGCGCACCGGCGCGACCGGATTAATCCGCTCCGTCTATATTCGCGACCCGGACGGAAATCTGCTTGAGATAAGTGAATATGTAAAAACTTCCGGAGCCTGATTGAGTTATGCTGCTGAGCGATACCGAAATAGAGCAACGCGAGCGTTTTGCCGGTTTTTACCAGCGAAACCAGTTGCCTGTCATGCAGCGGATCGAACGATCCGTTTGCGGCTGTGATTTCGGTGGCACGAGCTGGACAACCCGGGCCGAAGCTGATGTTGTTCTTGGCGCACTTGAGCTGAAACCGGATCAAAAATTGTTGGATCTCGGTGCAGGATCAGGCTGGCCCGGGTTGTACCTGGCGGCTCAGTCTGGTTGCGATCTGACCCTTGTTGATTTGCCGCCACAAGGTCTCGCCATCGCTGCCCGTCGGGCCGCACAGGAAAAATTGACAGGTGCTGTCAGGGTTCTGGTTGCCGATGCCAGGGATTTGCCCTTTGGCAACAGCGCTTTTGATGCCATTACGCATTCTGATTTGCTGTGCTGTTTGCCCAGCGAGGCTGCTGTTTTGGCCGAATGTCGACGGCTTCTTGGGAACGGGGGCCGCATGATTTTCTCAGTCATCTCTGTTTCTTCCGGCCTGAATGAGCTTGAAGAGGCACGGGCCAGGGAAATTGGACCACTTTTTATCGCTTCCGAAGCAAGTTATCCGCAAATGTTGCAGGAGACGGGCTGGAAATCGAACCATGTTACTGATTTGACCGAACAATTTTCAGATAGTGCCAGCAAATTTCTGAAATATGACCAGGAAAACAGGGATGAGTTTATTAAACTTCTGGGTGAAGAAGTCTGGCAGTGGCGGCAAAACAAGAATGCAGGTCTGGTCGAGGCCATCGGGGAGGGCCTGATTCGAAGGGAACTGTTTGACGTCAGTCCGCAATGAATCAAATAATGATGCCAGATACCGGCATAAATCCACGTTTTTTGGAGGGATGCTGGTTGCAACGCAGCAAGGGGTATGGTAGTTAAGCCCCGCGCTGGAGACGATGTTGTCTTTTTTCAATTTCGCCCCAAAATTTATTATGGACTTTCAACAAGTTAACGAATCCGTTGACAATCAACTCGCTGAATTTCCCAACTTGCGGAGCACCTCATAAGTGGTCGCTGAAACAATGATCGTTTCCGGGCTGTCCGGCCGCTACGCCGTCGCCCTTTTCGAACTCGCCAAGGACGGGGGAAACCTCGATTCCGTTGCTGCTGACCTTCAGGATCTCAAATCCCTGATGGCTGAAAGCGCTGACCTTGTTCGCCTCATTCGCTCACCTGTCCTGACCCGTGAAGATCAGGCCAAGGCGATGGATGCGGTGATGGATAAAGCCGGTTTCGGTGATGTCACCCGCAAATTTGTGGGTCTGGTATCGACAAACCGCAGGCTTTTCTCCCTTGGTGATATGATTGATGCCTTTGCCGCGCTGCTGGCGCAGCACAAAGGTGAAATTTCTGCTGATGTGACATCAGCCCAACCGCTTGATGATAGCCAGATGGCTGAAATCAAGGCGTCATTGGCTAAAGCCATGGGTCAGGATGTCAATGTCAGTGCAAGTGTGGATGAAAGCCTGATCGGCGGTCTCGTCGTCAAGGTTGGTTCCCGCATGATCGACAATTCTATTCGTACAAAACTTCAGAACTTACAACTCGCGATGAAAGGGGTTGGATGATGGACATCCGCGCCGCTGAGATATCTTCGATTCTCAAGGATCAGATTGCTAACTTTGGCACCGAAGCCGAAGTATCAGAAGTCGGTCAGGTGCTGTCAGTTGGTGACGGTATTGCCCGCGTTTACGGTCTGGACCAGGTCCAGGCTGGTGAAATGGTTGAATTCCCCGGTGGTATCCGTGGCATGGCCCTGAACCTCGAGACTGACAACGTCGGTATCGTGATTTTCGGTGATGACCGCACCATTAAAGAGGGTGACACCGTTAAACGGACAAACTCCATCGTGGACACCAACGTTGGCATGGGCCTGCTGGGTCGCGTCGTTGACGCGCTGGGCAACCCCATCGACGGCAAGGGCCCGATCGAAAGCACCGAACGCTCTCGTATGGAAGTCAAGGCGCCTGGTATTATCGCCCGTAAATCGGTGGATGAGCCCATGCAGACCGGCCTTAAGGCGCTGGACAGCCTGGTGCCGATTGGACGTGGTCAGCGCGAATTGATCATTGGTGATCGTCAGACCGGTAAAACGTCTGTTGCCATCGACGCCATCATCAACCAAAAATCCATTAACGATGGCGACGACGACAGCAAAAAGCTGTTCTGCGTTTATGTCGCTATTGGCCAGAAGCGCTCCACTGTTGCCCAGGTTGTTAAAACCCTGGAAGACGCCGGTGCCATGGAATACACAATCGTTGTGGCTTCCACCGCTTCCGAGCCTGCCCCACTGCAGTACATGGCCCCTTATACCGGTGCTGCCATGGCTGAATATTTCCGCGATAACGGCAAGCATGCCTTGATCGTTTATGATGATTTGACCAAACAAGCCGTGGCTTATCGTCAGATGTCCCTGTTGCTTCGCCGCCCACCTGGACGTGAAGCTTTCCCTGGTGACGTTTTCTACATTCACTCACGTCTGCTAGAGCGTGCGGCCAAGGTTAACGACGAACTTGGTGGCGGTTCCATGACGGCTTTGCCGGTTATTGAAACACAGGCTTCTGACGTGTCTGCCTACATTCCGACCAACGTGATTTCGATCACTGACGGTCAGATCTTCCTGGAAACTGAACTGTTCTATCAAGGTATTCGTCCGGCCATTAACGTTGGTCTGTCGGTGTCTCGTGTGGGTTCGGCAGCGCAGATCAAGGCCATGAAGCAGGTCTCCGGCTCCATTAAACTGGAACTGGCCCAGTATCGTGAAATGGCTGCCTTTGCGCAGTTCGGCTCTGATCTGGACGAAAGCACCCAGCGCCTTCTGGCCCGTGGTGAGCGTTTGACTGAACTTCTCAAACAGGGCGTGAACTCGCCACTGGCTGTGGAACAACAGGTGGTTTCCATCTTCTCAGGTGTGAACGGTTATCTGGACGGCATTTCAGCCAGGGACGTTGTTCGCTTCGAGCAAGCTTTCCTGAGTGAAATGAACGCCAATAACGCTGACGTTCTGGCCACCATTCGTGAGGAAAAAGCGCTTTCGGACGAAACGACCGCAAAGCTCAAATCTATCCTCGATGACTTCGTCAAGAAGTTTGCGTAACAACGGACAAAGGTAAGGTTGGCCAATGGCAAGCCTCAAAGATCTTAAAAACAGGATCTCCTCCGTCCGGTCGACGCAGAAGATCACCAAGGCCATGCAAATGGTTGCCGCATCCAAACTCCGCCGGGCTCAAGAGCAGGCAGAGGCCGCACGCCCATATTCTGAGCGTATGGAACGTATGATGGGGTCCCTGACCGCCAATCTGATGTCGGCGGATGATGCGCCGAAACTGATGGCTGGTACCGGTAAGGACGACGTTCATCTGCTGATCGTCGCAACGTCTGAGCGTGGTTTGTGTGGCGGATTTAACTCCTCCATCGTCCGCGCCGCCAGAGCCAAAATTCAGATTCTGCTTGGCGAAGGCAAAACGGTGAAAGTCATGAGCGTTGGTAAAAAAGGCACCGACGCCCTGAAGCGTAACTACAGCCAATACTTTGTCGACAGTGTCGATATGAGTGGCATCAAAAAATTGACCTTCGCAGATGCCCATCCGGTATCTGACAGCATCAATGCGATGTTTGAGGCTGGCGACTTTGATGTTTGCACGATCTTCTACAACAAGTTTGTGACTGTTATGGAACAGGTTGTAACGGAACAGCAGCTGGTGCCGCTTCCCATGGAAAAGCCAGACGATGCGGTTTCGGCTGAGGATTCCAATCTGGCTTATGAATTTGAGCCGGAAGAAGACGAAATTCTGGCTGAATTACTGCCACGTAATATGGCCGTACAGATTTATCGGGCTTTGCTCGAAAATGCTGCCAGCGAGCAAGGTGCCCGCATGTCGGCCATGGACAACGCCACACGTAACGCCGGTGATATGATCGACAAGCTGAACATCGTGTACAACCGTACGCGTCAGGCCAAGATCACCAGCGAACTTATTGAAATCATTTCCGGTGCTGAAGCCGTTTAGGCTGCGCGCCGGGCAACACCGTTTACTCACGGGAGTTTAGAACATGAGTGAGAGCACACAAAGCGTAGGCAAGGTTAGCCAGGTCATTGGCGCCGTTGTTGACGTTCAATTCAGTGAAGGGCAACTGCCTGCCATTCTGAATGCACTTGAAACCGACAATGGCGGCAACCGTCTGGTTCTGGAAGTTTCCCAGCACCTGGGCGAAAGCACCGTTCGGACCATCGCCATGGACGCCACCGAAGGTTTGGTGCGCGGTCAGGAAGTAACTGATACGGGCAGCGCCATTGAGATGCCTGTGGGACCTGGAGTTCTGGGCCGTATCATGAACGTTATCGGCGAGCCGATTGACGAGCGTGGCCCGCTGGAGACATCGAAAACCCTGCCAATTCACCGCTCCGCCCCTGACTTTGTTGACCAGTCAACAGAATCAGAAATTCTGACAACAGGTATTAAGGTTGTTGACCTGCTGGCGCCATACGCCAAGGGCGGCAAGGTTGGCCTGTTCGGCGGTGCCGGTGTGGGCAAGACCGTGCTTATTCAGGAATTGATCAACAACATCGCCAAGGGCCACGGTGGTTATTCCGTGTTCGCTGGTGTGGGCGAGCGTACCCGTGAAGGTAACGATCTCTACCACGAAATGATTGATTCCGGCATTGTTGACCTTGAAGGTGACAACTCCAAAGTGGCTCTGGTGTTTGGCCAGATGAACGAGCCTCCCGGTGCGCGTGCCCGTGTTGCTTTGTCTGCCTTGACCCAGGCTGAATATTTCCGCGACGAAGAAGGCCAGGACGTGTTGTTGTTTGTCGATAACATTTTCCGCTTCACCCAGGCCGGTTCGGAAGTCTCCGCGCTGCTGGGTCGTATTCCTTCCGCTGTGGGTTACCAGCCAACTCTGGCCACCGATATGGGTGGTTTGCAGGAACGTATTACATCGACGAACAAAGGTTCGATCACATCAGTGCAGGCCATTTACGTGCCGGCCGATGATTTGACCGATCCGGCCCCGGCCACATCCTTTGCTCACCTGGATGCCACCACCGTGTTGAATCGCCAGATCGCAGAACTGGGTATTTATCCGGCTGTGGATCCACTGGATTCTACATCACGCATGTTGGACCCACGGATTGTTGGTGAAGAGCATTACGACACCGCAACTGAAGTTCAGCGCGTGTTGCAGGCCTACAAATCCTTGCAGGATATCATCGCCATTCTGGGAATGGACGAATTGTCAGAAGAAGACAAACTGACCGTTGCCCGCGCCCGTAAAATTCAGCGTTTCCTCAGCCAGCCTTTCCATGTGGCTGAAATCTTCACCGGCTCACCTGGTGTGCTGGTGGCGGTTGAAGACACAATTCGTGGCTTTAAGGAAATCCTTGAAGGCAAACATGATGATCTGCCTGAAGGTGCTTTTTACATGATCGGCACCATCGAAGACGCCATCGAAAAAGCCAAACGCATGGCTGCTGAAGCTGCGTAAAGCGGTTTGGTAAAAGGGATAAAGTGATGTCTGACAAAGTCTCCTTCGAGCTTGTCTCACCAGAAAAACTTCTGTTGTCCGAGGACTGCGAAATGGTCGTGGTCCCCGGCACGGAAGGTGATTTTGGTGTGCTCGCCGGACACGCGCCGATGATTTCATCGATCCGCCCCGGCGTGATCGAAGTGCACGAAGGCAGCAACGTAACCCACCGTTTGTTCGTCTCAGGCGGCTTGGCCGAGGTTACCAACGAACGCCTGACCGTGCTGGCAGAAGAAGCCTTGCCCGTCGAAGATTTTGATGCCGCCGATCTCGATCAGCGCATCAAGGATGCTGGTGAAGACCTGGAAGACGCCAAAACAGACGAAGGCCGCCATAAAGCAGAAGCCACTATCGCCCTGCTGACCGAAATGCGTGCCGCTATCTAAGATTTCTATCTGATATTAACTGAACAAATTCAGTACTTTAAACCCGGCCTTGGTGCCGGGTTTTTTGTGTCCGCATGCTGGACAATGGGCTTTCCTGTTTGTGCGATGCCCAGGAAAAATGGTGCCTGGCACAAGCGCCTTCGCGAAGCTGCCTAGCTCCACTTTTCCGGCCGGAATTAACATGCCTTAACCCGCAAAACGACCGACTTCACAAACGTAAACCCTAAAAATTGGAGCCAGGCGCGAGACGAGCCAGGCACAATTTTTCCTGGGGCGAGCACACAATCAAACCGACAGAACAGAGTTGTTTCAGCAGACGCAGATTCAGAAAGCTGCAAAAAATATACGCGAAAAACGAAAAAATACTTGCAATTATGTATAAAACATATATATCTTGAGTGGTAAGGTGAAAGTATTTTTCACCTCGGAAAAAAACAACCCTGGTCCCTGCATAGCATTAACATGGAACTCATATCGCAAAAAACACCGCTTCTGCCCCATGACTGGAGCATCGGGCGGGCTATCGGCTGGTTCACCAAACTCGGCATTTTCGTGCTCGTCCCTGGCCTGCACCAGATCGCCTGCAAGCGGCGCATCCTCGGCGGGCTGTTGATGGTGATGTATTTCGTCGCAGAATTTGCCGTCGAAAACCGTCCATTAAACCTGGATCCAATTGTTCTATTTGGCCCTCCGGACCTCAGCAACTATGATTTTAGCAATTTTAACATCAAGGATTTCGACAAAGAAAACGAGAAATTTGAATTGATTCTCAATTACTACGTTATGGATCGAATTTTGGCCTGGGTACCGCTCTATTTCAGTTGGTTTCTATTGGTGATTGATGTGCGGAAAATTGAACGCCGCAGAATGACGTTGAACTGGTTTTTGGTATTTGCATGCCTGACAGGTGCCTGGTTCTGGCCCGAGAGACATCGCTTCTTTTCAAATTTCTTTGTCGTTCAAACAAACATTGGTTGTCCGGAAATCTGCAAAAATGACATTGTTGCTTGGCATTACCTCGAGCCCGACCATGAAACTGCAATTTCAGGTCAATTGGTTGCCATTGGCTCTTTCGTTAACAGACCTTTTATGGCGAGGGTTTTGCCGGGAACTCCACAACAACTCTGCGACGGAGAATTACCTGAGGCCAGTATACGTCCTGGCGAATTGAATGATTGCAAATACAGTTGGATGGGCGGGGGTAAATACCGAATAGATACCGGCCCTGACTCGATTCATCAATCCGGCAAAAGGCAGCATGTCTATTGGACGCATCCATTATTTTCTATGCATACAAGTTTCAGCAAAATTGGGAACACCCACAAATATTTCATCCTGAATGACAGCGTGACGGATGCGGTCGGGCATACCTTGTTCGAAATCTACAACTGGACCTTTTTTGATCCATTCAACTTTATTGAATGACTGCAACGCCGAGCAAGCTTTCAATTTCAACCCGTAACAAACGGTTTCGCCAACCTACGTCCTGGCGATCCAAACAGGAACAATTAGCAAATGACAATAGCACCCCCAGAAACGCCAAAGCCATCAATGACCAAGAAAGAGCAACTTGTCGCAGCGAGGAATCTTTTTGGTTGGGCAACAGCGAGCATAGATGAGCTCAATCAAAAATATTCAGATATGAGAAAAGAGCTTGGTGATTTAAAAATTCGAATTGGGAAAGCAACGTCAACTGCTGAACTGACGGAAATACAAACGGATTTTAATGCTCTTAAACCCGAATACGACCAAGTGAAAAAATGGCGAAACTTTGCAAAGTATATTTTGAGAGACTACCCCGCGGTAATTGACAGGCTTGAGGGTGAAGTTCTTGATGACGGGCCGCATGAACAAGATCAAAACCAGAAGCAAAGCTTCGAAAACTTGATTGAGGCTCCGTCCCAAACTACCGGGCCTGCCGTTCCTGACGTAGGTGATGCCAAATTTAGTCTGGCAAATAATGGATTAATCCAACAGGAACGACCGCTGGGGAAATTGCCAGGGATTGGCTCTATCGAAAACAGGTTCAATAATATTGCAGCAGTCGAACCGGTTGCCGTGGCGCCAGTGCAGGCAGTCGTAAGCCCTTTGCAGTCTGGCAGCCTGAATGCGCAGGGATTACCGCCGCTGGTTCGTCTCGATGGGCAGCCCTTGAAGCCAGAGGAAAATATGTATCCGGCCATGGCCTATCGTGAAAATGAACATCAGGCTTGGCCGCAGGAGGCGATTGATCTGGCGACCAAAAAATATCCTGACCTGCCAAAGCAGATTGAGGCGAGCCGCACGTTGGTGCCGGACCATCCAGACGATCTGCTGGACCCGGACTATTTTCCCCTGCCGGAAAATCCCACATTGAAGGATCAGTTGTATCATGGCATCTGGAAGGAAAAGAAACAGGGCATCCTGTAAGGCATTAACATACCACCCCAGCTTTGCCCCTTGAGCCCGGCTCCCTGATTTTGGCTGTGATGCACGACTGCCCGGCATAAATATTGTCACCCTCCGGGAAGTTGCGGCGACATTAGTCTTTGGCCGAAATTGCCAACTTGCGGTATGAATTCGCCATCGAAAATTCCGTCACCCCGTACTTGATACGGGGTCCATGCTTCGAATATTTCGGACATCATTTGATCTCTTCGCGCCGAGCCCTGTCCAGACGCGTAGATGCCGGATCGGGTCCGGCATGACGGAGTGTACGGGTGTTAAATTTGTCATTATCTGCTGCCCCTGAGTTCGCAGTGTATGCGAATTGAATCAAAACGAACGCAAGTGGCTGCGGCACCTGGTCACAGTTCCATTCTGCCACCGGGCTGCCTAGATTAAAGGGGTCGCAATCGGGGGCTTCCATGACAGATCAGCCAGCTAGTCCGCCTAAGCTTAAACGCTCTCTGACGTTATTGCCGCTGACGCTGTATGGGCTCGGCACCACAATAGGGGCGGGGATTTATGCGCTGATCGGTGAAATGGCGTTGGTCGCCGGATATCAGATGCCGGTCTCCTTTTTGATTGCGGCGGCGCTGGCGACCCTGACCGGTTTCTCCTTTGTCGAACTTTCGTCCCGCTATCCCAAGGCTGCCGGAGAAGCGGTTTATGTCCAGCAGGGGTTTGACCGGCGCTGGCTCACCATCGTTGTGGGGCTTCTTGCTGTCAGCGCTGGAACCGTTTCGGCAGCCAGTATCGTTAACGGTTTTGTCGGTTATTTACAAAGCTTTACCGACATACATCGCACGATCATCATCGTTGCCCTGATGTTGGGGATGACCGTCGTGGCCGCGTGGGGCATTGGCTCCTCCGTTGCCGCCGCTGCCATACTCACAGTTATCGAAATCGGCGGCTTGGCAATTGTGATCGCGGCCGGGGGCGAACATCTTGCTGATTTGCCAGCGCGCATCAATGAATTTGTCCCGACGTTCGATGCAGGAATGTGGGCCGGGATTTTTGCCGGATCGTTCCTCGCGTTCTATGCCTTCATTGGCTTTGAAGACATCGTCAATATGGCCGAGGAAACCAAAGACCCAACCCGGGTCGTACCTTGGGCGATCATCCTGACTCTGGCAGTGACGGCTGTTCTTTATGTTCTGGTCTCCGTCGTGGCCTTGTTATCCGTCCCCTTGTCGGAACTGGCAGGCAGTGCCGCTCCCTTGAAGCTGGTTTACGCAAGAGCCACGGGATCAAGTGGGGCCCTGATCGGCGTTATCGGCATATTGGCCATGGTCAATGGTGCGCTGATCCAGTTGATCAAGGGGGCACGGGTATTGTACGGCCTCTCCAGACAGGGTGTTTTGCCCGCCTGGTTCGGCCAGGTCAACGCTCGTACAAGCACACCCCTGAACGCGACTTTGCTCGTCGGGGCTGCGATTTTTATTCTCGCATTGTGGTTTCGTCTGGGCGGACTCGCTCAGGCTACATCATTGATTACACTAGGGGTTTTTTCACTTGTGAACCTGGCATTGGTTCGGGTGAAACTGCGTGATGACCCGGTTGATCACACGGCAATATTCAATATTCCGATCTGGATTCCCTTGGGGGGTTTCGCTGTTAGCGCCGGATTTTTGCTCACCAAACTTGTGCAGTTGGCGTCTGGCTGATTAGCCTGATTTCGCGGAGCCGGGCTTTTTCAGTGACTCGGGTGATGGCGGGTCACCAGGTTCTGAGTTGCCAGGTTCTGTGCTGCCAAAGATCGAAACAATCACTGATGTTATCATGTTGGAAACGGATTTTAAGAAAGACTTTTCTTCTGCTTGCAGCAACTTTGCGATTTCTTCTTTTGACCGCGGTGTGATGGTTATTTTGGTTTTGCCGTCCTTCGAAACCGTCGTGACAGTGCCCGGAACTTTCGCGTCTTTTTGTGGCTTTTGAACGGCATTTTGTGGAGCATCAGCGGACTTCTGCGTTGCTTTTGACGGCGGTTTCGCACCCTTCGGGGCCAGCGTTACGGCCAGTGTAGCGTCCAGGGCTTCACCCAGTTTACTGATCTGGGTACCCGCCTGTTCAATCTTTTGTTCAGCCAACATGGTCGCTTGGTCGACCAGGCTGATAATCTCTGGTTCAACGACCTTGATGCGATCGGCCCAATCCAGCGAGCGGGCCTGGGCGACGGCAATTTCAGCGGACGTCATGGTCGCACCCAGCGTGTCCCGATACTGGATTGCCACGGTGCGCGCGTCGCCCATCAAACTTGAGGCAGCGAGATTGTACCAGGCGTAAGCCATGGTTTTGTTAATAGCAAGGCTGAGACCCTTGGCATAAATATGACCCAACTCAATTTGCGCCGGACCGTAACCAACGTCTGCAGCTTGTCTGAACCAGGTTCTTGCCGTGCCATTACTGGCCATAACACCGGAGCCGGTCAGATAAAGTTTGCCAAGCTCGGTGGCTGCCCAGGCATTTCCCTTTTTGGCAGGCTTTTTCAGATGTTGATAGGCGCGGGAATAGTTGGCCGGCACGCCGAGGCCTTCCAGATACATGCGTGCCAGAATCAGGCTCGCCCTGGTGGGTCGCTTTTTCTTTTTCAGGTAAGGCTTCAGCTCTTTTAACGCCGTTGTGAAATCACGCGCCTGAAAAGCCGCCTCCGCTTCCTTGAGCTTTGCCTGCACGGGTCCGGCAACTGACAGGCAAAGCCCCAGCGTAAATGCTGATAATATCAATCGCTTTGTGTTCATTTTATTCCCGTTACCAGACGCAGGGTTTGTGAAATCATATCGTGAAACGTAGATTGGCGCAAAACGATCTTCATTTAGTTAACAGGGGCAGCCAGGCCACCCCGGTCAAGCCTGTCTTAATTCGGTCAATAAAGGGCGAAATTCATCCAGGATACGGGCATAGAGATCACTTTTGAATTTCACGATAAGGTCTGGCAATTGCTCAGGCGTAGCCCAACGCCAAGCGCCAAATTCACGGTGATGCACGTCCAGATCGATATCCGCGTCGGTGCCCAGAAATTCGATCAAGAACCACATCTGGGTCTGGCCACGATAACGACCACCCCATAATCGAGGGATTATGTCGACCGGCAGGTCATAGGGAATCCAGTTTGCACTTTGCCCTACGATTCGGGCCTTGTCGGCAGGCACACCGGTTTCTTCATACAACTCTCGCAGGGCTGCATCTATGGGCTCTTCGCCATCGTCAATACCGCCTTGTGGCATTTGCCAGGCATCCGAGGGCATATCAACCCGACTGCCGACGAACACCATGCCGTCTTTGTTCACCAGCATGATCCCGGCGCAGGGACGATAGGGCAGCTGTTCAATATCAATGGTCATAAAACTCGCCTGCCTTAACAAAAGGTTTAACGAAGGGTTTAACGAATGGTTTGCAGGTTGGCGACAGCCGACAAAGGGACCAGAACAATGTTCTTCTTTTCGATGTCGGCCATCCAGGCCTTCAGGCGTTCCAGGGTCACCGGATAAGGAAAGCCGATACCGACCGATGCGCCCGTAGATTTTGCAATGCGTTCCAGCTCAAACAGGCGGGCATCAATGCTGACGCGCGAGGCCTCACGATCAATGAAGCGTGTATTGTAGGCCCGTGGCATCTTGATTTCCTTGGCCAGGCGCGCGCCAACACTTTTGCGACTGGCCTTGCTGTCGAGATACATCAAGCCGCGCTTTTTCAGATATTGCAAAATTGGCATCATGGCTTCTTCATTGGCCGTGAACTTTTCGCCAAGGAAATTGGTCACGCCCACATAACCGGGGAAGCGACTCAGAAGCCAGTTCAGGTTCTTTATATTGTCATCCGGTCCCTTGGATGTCAGCAGAGTATGGGGACCGGGATCATTGTTGGGATAGTCCTTGGGCTCCATGGGAACCTCCAGAATGACCTCGTGGCCGGCGGCGCGAGCCTCGAGAATCCATTCGCCAAGGTTTTTGGCATAGGGCGCAAAGGACAACGTCACCGCACCGGGCATCTGCTGAATAGCAGCCTGGGTCTGGGTTTTGCTTAAGCCCAGGCCGGCTATAATCAGGGCAACCCTGCCAGACTTCTTTTCCTTGTCTGCTGGAACGAAAGGGCGGGCATAAACCTGCCAGGCTTGGCGTCCGTCCGGTGCGATGACCGGCAGGGGGCCGTCTGGTGTTGTCTTGATCATTGCCGGGTCAATCGCGGCGACAACTACCTCACCAGGCTTGGCGCTGCCCGGTTTTTCAGCGTCTTTGTCCGCCGACGTGCCATCCGTCTTGCCTGTCGGGGTATCTTTTTCGCCAGCTTTTTTGCTGCCTGGCTTTTTGTCGCCTGGTGTTTGAGGTGTCGTGGCGGCGGTCTTTTTTGACTCAGGCTTTTTCTCAACCTTTTTGGCCGGTTTTTTCCCTTGGGGGTTCTCGGGGGTGCTTTCTGGGGTTTTTATCGGGGGCTTTGCTTTTGCCTTTTCTTTTCCTGTGCCCTTTCCCTTTGGCGGGGCCTGCAGGCCAGCCAGAGAGGTCACGACTTCGACTTTTTCACTGCCCTTGTCGTGGGCATCTTCGTCAAAACTAAGGGATAACCAAGTCACTAACGTGATGAGTGCGATCAGAAAAACACTGCCGCTGGCAACCAGGGCGATCATGCCGCGCGGCAGGCCAGACATTTTTTCCTTCAGGCTATCAAGGGCCCCGCCACCGCTACCCCGCGGTTCGTAATCACCCAGGTCCGGCATATCGTCGTAATCTTCGTCGTCGTCATCATCTCCCAGCATAGGGATATCGAAGTCGTCGTCGTCGTCATCTTCTGGCCCGTCTTCGTATTCATCGTCGTCGTCATCGGCGAAGGGGTCATCGCTGCCTGGTGTTTGTGCGTCGGCATCGTCATCGGCGAAGGGGTCATCGCTGCCTGGTGTTTGTGCGTCGGCATCGTCATCAGCGAACGGATCATCGCTGCCCGGCGCTTGTGCGCCAGCATCATCATCGTCGTCTTCATCCGTATCAAGCTCGTCTTCGTCGAACTCGTCTTTGTCGTCATCCGCCATCAGGCTTCAATTCCCGAAAGAGGTTGCCAGTTTGCATTCAATTGGCCCCTTGGCAAACTCTTGCCATATACGCTGGTATCTGCGGGGGTCACCGTTATTCAGCTGCCGGGTTTTGGTACAAAGATATACCCTGCAACAGATCGACCGCGCGGGATAACTGATAATCCTGCGGCTTTTCTTCCTTTTTCGCGGCATCGCCTGCAGCGGGTTTGGTGCCGTCTGCGGGTTTGTCTTTTGACGCATCAGCCGGTTTGTCGGTCTTTTTGCCATTGCCATTGTGGATAGCATTGCGCAATGAAGCTTCGCTGCGACGGGGGCTGGCTTCCAGTAATTCTACCTTGGCCTGGGGCACCAAAATATCCGGCGTGATCCCCAGCTTCTGGATTGATCTGCCCGATGGCGTGTAATAAAGCGATGTGGTCAGACGCATGGCCGTACCGGCAGACAAAGGCATGATGGTCTGCACTGATCCTTTGCCAAAGGATTTGGTGCCCATGATGATGGCACGTTTGTGGTCCTGCAGGGCACCGGCAACAATTTCCGAGGCCGAGGCAGAGCCGCCATCGATCAGGACGACAACCGGTTTGCCGCTGGACAAATCACCGTCACGGGCAGTAAACCGCTGCACGTTTTTATTATCCTTGCCACGGGTGGAAACTATTTCACCCCGATCAAGGAAGGCATCCGAAACCAGCACTGCCTGGTCCAGTAGTCCACCCGGATTCCGTCGTAAATCCAGTACAACGCCCGTCATCTTGTCGCCCAGTTCTTCGCTCAGCTTGATCAGGGCTTTTTTCAGGCCTTTTTCAGTCTGCTCGGAAAAGCTGGTGATGCGAATATAGGCGGCATTGCCTTCGGTGCGATATTTCACGCTTTGGACCTTGATGATGGCGCGCGTGATGGAAATCTCCAGCGCCTTTTCTTCGCCGGTGCGGCGGATCGTCAGATCAATACTTGTATTGACCTTGCCGCGCATTTTTTCCACGGCTTGTGACAAGGTCAGCCCCAGCACAGCTTCGCCATCAATATGTGTGACCAGGTCACCAGCTTTTACCCCGGCCCGGAAAGCAGGGGTGTCGTCGATGGGCGAGATCACTTTGACGTAACCATTTTCCATGGTGACCTGAATACCCAACCCGCCAAACTGGCCGCGGGTCTGAACTTTCATGTCGGTGTAATTCTTTTTGTTCAAGAAACTGGAATGCGGATCCAGTGAGGTCAGCATACCGTTGATGGCAGCCTCGATCAGTTCCTGATCGGTTACCTCGCGCACGTAATCGGCCCGCACCCGCTCGAACACATCCCCAAACAGATTTAACTGGCGATAGGATTCGGAACTGTCCGCAGTGGCCTGGCCCGGCATGAAAACGTGTGCCGTGATCGGCAGGGTCAACAGGGCTATGGCACCCATGCCCGCTAAAATCTTGTTCCGCATTATCCGTCGACCTTCCTGTCACTTGGCGCCAACCACGTTAACGGGTTGATTGGCTCTCCCTGCCGCCGCAGCTCAAGATAAAGCTGTGGCAACCCACCATTATCTGCAACCTTCGCGGTGCCCTTGGCCACCCCGCGTCTGTTGCCCATTTGACCGACAGGTTCACCCGCCAGTAACCACTGGCCGACTTCTCCGTCAATCTGCGCCATTCCGGCGATAAGTGTATGATATCCCTCGCCATGTGCGATGATCAAGAGCCGCCCGTAGCTTCTGAAGGCTCCGGCAAAAACAACCCGGCCATCATGGGGGGCCACAACGGTTGCATTTGGCCGTGTCGCCACCTTGATTCCCTTTGATTTCAGACCGGTTTCCAGCTGTTCGCCAAAGCGCAAAACCACCGGACCCCGCGCTGGTAGCGGCAGACGGCCCATTTCAGCACTGAAAGGCGTGGCCCCGGGCGGCGGCGGTAAAACCTTAATGCCTGTGCGTTTACGCTCTTCTGCTTCCAGTTTGGCAATCAGGGCTTTTAAATCCTTGGCCTGGCTGGCGAGGCGTTTCAGGCGTCTTTTTTCACGGGCGCTGCTTTTCAGGGTCAATTGGCGTTGCCGGGCCGTGCGTTTCAGCAAACGGTCCAGGGCGGTACGTTCTTTGCTCAAACCCTGATTGGCCGAGGCCAGACGGACGCGTTTCTGACCGATTTCAATGCGTAACCGGCGCAAGGCATCCAGTTCCGAGGCAAGTTTTGCGGCTCGTGCTTCCAGCCTCGGCACCACAGCCGACAGCACCATGGACCCGCGCACCATATCAACCGGCGAGGCGGGGCTGACAATCAGCGCTTCCGGCGGGTGGCGCGACAGCCGCGCCAGGGTCCCCAGGGTATTGGCCAGGTGCCCCCGACGACGTGCCAGGATTTTTGTTTTGGCATTCTGTTCGGCTGCCAGCGCGGCCAGGCGGGTTTCAAAGTCGCTGACCATATCTTCATAACGCTGCACAGATGCTGCAGTGCCAATCAATGATTTGCGCATGGACTTCAGATCCTGGCCCAGCAGCTTGGCCTTGGTCTGCAAGGCCCGGCGCTGGTCCCGGTGTTTCTTCAACGCTTCTTCAACGGCCTGAAGTTTTTTTTCGGCTTTATTGTCGGCGGTGTATGCGGGCAGAGCAGGGTAGAGCAGTCCGGCCATAAACCCCGCAAGCAAACCCGCACGCAGCATTTGTCGCACCGTTTTGCTTGCGGGTTTTCTTGTGGGTTTGCTGGCCGACTTCTCAGGCACTGGCACGCGCATCCGCAGGTTTTTCTGATCTTGTCAGCACCTGCCCTGTCATGGCGTCCGGTGTTTCCAGTCCCATCAGGGCCAGCATGGTCGGGGCCACATCGGCGAGACGTCCGTTGGCCAGGCTGTTGACGCCATCCGGCGCGTTGACCAGCACTGCGGGCACTGCATCCATGGTGTGGGCCGTGTGGGGTTCTCCCGTCGTGGCATTGCGCATGCATTCAGCGTTACCATGATCAGCGGTGACAAACATGGTCCCGCCTGCACCAGTGATGGCAGCCTCAAGGCGTTCAAGGCAACCATCCAGGGTTTGTGCTGCCTTGATGGCGGCTGACAATATGCCTGTATGTCCGACCATGTCACCATTGGCATAATTCACCAGAATGAAATCAAACTTGCCGGCGCCGATGGCGTCGACCAGATTATCCGTAACTTCCACGGCTGACATTTCCGGTTGCAGGTCATAGGTGGCCACCTTGGGGGAGGGCACCAAAATACGCTCCTCGCCGTCGAACACCGTTTCTTCGCCGCCGTTAAAGAAGAAAGTCACGTGAGCATATTTTTCGGTCTCGGCAATACGCAGCTGTTTACCGCCTGCCTCAGACACCACTTCACCAATGGTGTCCGACAAGGTTTTGGGCGGATACATGGCGGCGATAAACTCGTTTAAAGCCTTTGAATATTCCACCAGACCAATGGCGCTGGCAAATTCCGGCACCACATCGCGCCGGAAGCCATCAAACGTGTCGTTCAGCAAGGCCGTCAGGATTTCCCGCGCCCGGTCAGCCCGGAAATTGGCCATCAACAGACCATCGCCATCCATCATACCGGAATAATCACCGATCACCCGTGGTTCGACAAATTCGTCCGTCTGATCTGCGGCATAAGCATTTTTAATGGCCGACAAGGCGTCTTCTTCATAAGCGCCAACTGCGCGGGTCATGGCGTCATAACCCTTGACCACACGCTCCCAGCGCTTGTCCCGGTCCATGGCAAAATAGCGCCCGGTCACGGTCGCAACAGTGACGCCTGGCAAGCTGGCAATTTCCGAGAGGAAGATTTCCATAAAACCGGCGGCACTTTTGGGCGGCGTGTCGCGGCCGTCCAGAAAGGCATGCACGCAAACCGGAATGCCGGCCGTCGATACTGCTGTGGCAAGTGCCACCATATGATCCTGATGGGAATGCACCCCGCCTGGTGACAACAACCCCAGCAGATGACAGGTCCCGCCGGTCTCCAGCAGGACAGAAATCTGGTCCTGCAAGGTGTCGTTGGTCAACATCGCACCCGACGCTACCTGGGCATCAATGCGCGGCAAGTCCTGTTTGACCACACGCCCGGCCCCCAGGTTCATATGCCCGACTTCCGAGTTTCCCATCTGCCCGTCCGGTAGCCCCACCTCATCGCCGGCCGTCTGCAAAAATGCACTGGGACAGGTCGCCATCATGCGGTCCCAGGTGGGTGTGTTGGCTTGCGCAATGGCATTGTCGGTCGGATCATCCCGATGGCCCCAGCCATCCAGAATACAAAGCACGGCAGGCCGCGTTTTAATTTGTTCACTCATGCGCCGGACATTAGCATATTTTGGCTTTGGGGTAATATTGCGCTGCGGGAAATTTGTGGGGGTGTTTTCACCGACCTCACGCCCAAGCAACTCCATCATGCCGAACTTGATCCGGCATCTACGCGGTTGGATCAAGCGGGGCGCTAATTCCAGTGAAAACTATTCCCGAGGGAAGTGACAAAAACCTGAAGCATGGACCCCGGATCAAGTCCGGGGTGACGGAGAGCGCTAGTCTTCGCGAGTTCCGCTGACGATGCGGTGTCGGCACCCCTGCCTCACCCCCAAACAACTCCGTCATGCCGGACTTGATCCGGCATCTACGCGGTTGGGTTATGGAGGACGTTGGTCCAGGTGAACACTATTCCCGAGGGAAGTGACAAAAACCTGAAGCGTGGACCCCGCATCAAGTGCGGGGTGACGGAGAGCGTTAGTTCTGGTGCGTTGCACCTACAACGTGGGGCGTGCGAAACCCCACCTCACATCCAGTCGTTATTGGTCACGGAGATATGGTCGGCGTCTTCCAGGGTGCGGCGTTCGAAGAAGAGAAAATCGTAGTAGCCGCAGCGACGCACACCAGGGAATTCTCGGCAGATGGTGGGGCGGCCTTCGTAGATGGTGCAGCCACGGCTTTCCTGATCCAGGAACATGCAGGCGGTGCCAAAATGTTCGTCTTCCTGGCGGCGCAGGATAATCTCACCGGGTTCGTGGCCGTCCTTGGTGAATTTTTTGGCGGCCTGTTTGTGCGTCAGGCCATGATGTTCGGCCAACAGGGCGATATCTTCTTGCGTGACGCAGATGCGCGGATAAGTGCAGCAGTAGCCTGGGCACTTGAGGCAGTTATAGGACTGGCGGGGCGGTTTCTTTTTGGGCTTGGTCATCTGGGTGATCCGTTTCAGGCGCGGTGATAGGGATGGCCGCGCAGGATGCTGTCGGCCCGGTAGATTTGTTCGGCCAGCATGACCCGCACCAGCATGTGGGGCCAGGTTTGTGGGCCAAGGGACAAGGTGAAGTTGGCTCGGTCGAGCAGGCTTTGGTCGTGACCATCGGCGCCGCCGATAACGAACAGGGCACTGCGCTGGCCATCGTCTTGCAGGGACTGGATTTTGACGGCCAGGGCTTCGCTGGAAAGTTGTTTGCCGCGGCCGTCCATGGCGATGACATAAGCATCGTCGGGGATCGCCTCCAGCAGCAATTGTGCTTCCCGGCGTTTCAGTTCATCGCCTTTCAAGGGGCGACGTTCCTCAACTTCTTTTAGGGTGATTTTGGGGTTCAGGCGAGTGGCGTAATCTTCAAAAAGTTCTCTCATCGCGCCTTTGCGGGCGCGACCGATTGCAACCAGACCAAACTGCATCTTGTTTCCTGAAGGCCTTAAGCCCTCAGCCTGCGACCGTTTCGGCAGGGGTAACAAAATTATCTGTCAGTTCCGCAGACCACATCTTTTCCAGGCCATAGAAGTCACGGACTTCAGGTCGGAACAAATGCACAATGATATCGCCGGTGTCGATCAATACCCAGTCGGATTGTGCCATACCTTCAACGTTCGGTCGGCCCAGGCCTACTTCTTTTGCTTTGCGGGTGAGGTGATCGGCCATGGCGCTGACATGGCGACTGGAAGTACCAGAAGCGATGACCATATAGTCGGCCAGGCTGGTTTTGCCCTTTAGGTCGATGGAAACAACATCTACCGCCTTGTCGTCGTCAAGCGACGAGAGAACGGTATTCAACAGGTCTTGTGATTGAGACACTGTGTTAGCTTGAGCAGAAATGACTGTATTCTCCGTTTGTTGGTTTCAGGTTTCGCACTCCTCCGTTTGGCCCCTCATATAGAAATGGGGTGGTTGGGATCAGGTTGCGAGACCAGTATTACATAATATTGATGAAATGGCTTCTACGAATTTTGGGTCCGGATTTCAGTGGCTGAAGCCGGGTTTTGCACATCCTGCAGGAAAACCCATGCTGGCGGTGCGGTTGTAACGAGTTGTTGGCGCTGATCAGGATCAAGTCGGGCATGGGCGAAACGTTTTGCGGCAACGCCTGACAGGGCTTGTTGGCTGTAGCCTGGGCGGTCAAACACCGCGACGGGCACAGTCTGCATCAAATCTTCCCAGCGCTGCCAGTCCGGCATTTGCACCAGATTATCAGCCCCGATGATCCAGACGAAGTAATCATTGGCGTGGCGTTGTTGCAGGGCCCCGATCGTATCGACGCTGTAGCGGGTACCCAGGTCCTGTTCCATATCGCTGACCCGGATTTGGTTCGCCATAGGGCTGTTGTCGACGATTGTTTGGGCCGAGGCAATGCGCTCGTCAAAAGGAGCCATGCCGGTCTCATCCTTCAGTGGGTTTTGTGGCGAGACCAGCCACCAGACTTCGTCCAGCGCCAGGGCCGTCAGGGCATGTTCGGAAATCTCCCGATGCCCCGCGTGGGCCGGATTAAACGATCCGCCCAACAAGCCAATACGCCGTGGAGTATTCATGGTCGTATCTGGCCCTGGCCACGTACGACATATTTAAAGGTTGTCAGTTGTTCGACACCGACGGGGCCGCGGGCGTGCATGCGGCCGGTTGAAATGCCGATCTCGGCCCCCATACCAAACTCGCCGCCGTCGGCATATTGCGTTGAGGCATTGTGCAGCAAAATGGCGCTGTCTACCTGGGCCAGGAATTTTTCCGCGGTGGCGTTGTCGTCAGTAACGATGCATTCTGTATGGTGGCTGCCATAGTGATCAATGTGGGCCATGGCGGCATCAACGCCATCGACCACTGCCACGGAAATAATCATATCAAGATATTCCGTCACCCAGTCGTCTTCCGTCGCCGGGATCACTTTGTCATTGGCGGCGCACGTGGCTTCGTCGCCGTGTATCTCCACACCAGCGGCCAGTAAATCATCCAACAGCGGACCCAGATGCGTCGCGGCACAAGACTTGTCGACCAACAGGGTTTCGGCAGCACCGCAGATACTGGTGCGCCGGGTTTTGGCGTTCAGGGTTATGTCGCGGGCCATTTGCAAATCAGCTTGGCCGTCCACATAGACATGGCACAGGCCTTCCAGGTGGGCAAAGATCGGTACCCGGCTGTCATTCATCACGCGTTCAATTAATGACCGTCCGCCGCGCGGCACAATCACATCAATGTGCTGGTTCATGCGCAACATTTCACCCACAGCCTCGCGGTCGCGGGTGGGGACCAGTTGCAGGCTGTGCTCGGGTAAACCAGCGACGGCCAGGCCCTGTTGCAGGCAGGCAAAAATCGCCCGTGCGGAATGATAACTGTCACTGCCACCGCGCAAGATCGCTGCGTTGCCCGCTTTCAGGCACAGGGCACCGGCATCCGCCGTCACATTGGGGCGGCTTTCATAGATAATGCCGATCACGCCCAGGGGCACGCGCACACGATTTATTTTCAGGCCACTGGGCACATCCCAATCCGCAATAACTGCGCCGACAGGGTCGTCCATGGCAGCGATACTTTCCAGCGCCCGGGCGACGCCTTCGATGCGGTCCGCGTCCAGCATCAGCCGGTCCATTTTGGATTGGGCCATGCCGTTGTCGCGGGCATATTGCATGTCAGCCTTGTTGGCCTCGATGATCGCATCCGTCGCGTCGCGCAAAGCCTGGGCGGCCGTTGTCAGTGCCAGGTCTTTGGCTGCCGAGGAGGCTTGCGATAACGGACCCAATGCGGCACGGGCGTTTTTGCCCAAGCCCAGCATCATGGCTTTGATGTCTTCGCTTGTTTCGAGTGATTCTACTGCGCTCATTGCCTAATCCCTCTTTAACTTACCGTCTGATCGTTTAAGGCAAGATCATCACGGTGTACAACCTCGTCGCGGCCACGGTAGCCCAATAATTCTTCGATTTCACCGCTTTTGTGACCCATGATGCGGCGGGCATCCTTTGAGGAATAGGCACACAAGCCGCGCCCCAGATCACTGCCGTCGGGGCCGCATAACATCACTGTGTCGCCCCGTTCAAAATCACCTTCGACGTCATGCACACCGGCGGGCAACAGGCTCTTGCCGTTGGTGAGTGCGGTCAGGGCGCCGGCATCCAGGATCAGTTTCCCCACCGGTTTCAGGCTGCCCAAAATCCAGCGCTTGCGTGCCGACCGTGGCGTGGCTTTGGAAACGAACCAGGTGCAGTCGGCCCCGTTTTCCAGCGCTTTCAGGGGGTGCAATTTTGTACCGTCGGTAATCACCATGTGACAACCTGCATGCACAGCGATATGGGCTGCGGCAATTTTGGTCACCATGCCACCCTTGGCGTGGGCGCTGCCAGTGCTGCCTGCCATATTTTCAATTTCAGGTGTGATTTCTGTCACTTCACGGATCAGCTTGGCCGAACCGTCAATGCGGGGATTGGCATCATACAAACCGTTCACATCCGACAGCAGGACCAGACAATCAGCGGACGCCATCTCGGCCATGCGGGCGGCGAGGCGGTCGTTGTCGCCGACCCGGATTTCGTCCGTGGCGACCGTATCATTTTCGTTGATCACCGGTACGGCACCCAGCTTCAGCAAGGCGTTAATGGTATTGCGCGCATTCAGATAACGCCGCCGGGCTTCTGTATCGGCGCTGGTCAATAATAGCTGCGCTACATGCAGGTCTTGTTTGCCAAGGGTTTCCTGAAAAGCATGGGCGAGGCGAATTTGCCCGGCAGCAGCAGCGGCCTGGTTTTCTTCCAGCTTGAGAACCCGGTCGCCCAGTTCCAGATGCCGGCGACCCAGGGCAATGGCCCCGGACGAGACAATGATCACATCTTTGTGCAGCGCCCGCAAAGCCGCTATGTCCTGGGCCAGGGCTTCAAGCCAGGCGTGATGCAAGGTGCCCGTGGCGTCATCGACCAGGAGAGACGATCCGATTTTGATGACGACGCGTTTTGCAGAATCCAGATAATTCGCGGTGGGACGGTCCGTCATGGCGTCCAGGCTTTCACCTCACCTGAGGCTATCTTTTGTTTTTGAATGTCGTTCTTGCGGCGTGTTTTGACAAAGGTCAGCAGGGCCAGTAAAGCCTCTTCCACACCTTCGCCGGCCACGCCCGACATTTGCAAGACCTTCGCGCCTGAGGCTACTTCCAGCTCGGCTTGTTTCTCGGTCCGTTGTTCGTCAGTCAAGGCATCGCACTTGTTCAGCACCAGCACTTCCGGCTTTTCACCAAGGCCATTACCATAGGCCACCAGCTCATCGCGGATCATGTGGTATTGCGCGGCCACATCTTCTTCCGTGCCATCCACCAGATGCAGCAGGGCACCACAGCGTTCTACGTGACCCAGGAAACGATCGCCCAGACCAGCACCTTCGTGGGCCCCTTCGATCAAGCCGGGAATATCGGCCAGGACAAATTCTTCCGTACCCGCAAAAACCACACCCAGCTGAGGGTTCAGGGTTGTGAAGGGATAGTCGGCAATCTTGGGTTTGGCGCGTGACGTGGCGGCCAGAAAGGTCGATTTGCCCGCATTGGGCGCCCCCACCAGACCGGCATCGGCGATCAGTTTCAGGCGCAACCAGATCGTGCGCTCTTCACCCGGCCAGCCCACATCGTAGCGGCGGGGTGCCCGGTTGGTGGCGGTCTTGAAACGGGTGTTGCCGAAACCGCCGTCACCGCCCTTGCAAATCAAGGCAGTCTCGCCCAGTTCGCTGAAATCCACGATCAGGGTTTCGTTGTCTTCTTCAAAGATCTGGGTGCCGACGGGCACTTTCAGATAAAGGTCGTCGCCATCGGGCCCGGTGCGATCACGGCCTGCGCCGCCCGTACCTGTCTGGGCCTTGTGGTGCTGGCGAAAGCGATAATCGATTAATGTGTTCAGGCCGTCCACAGCAATGGCATACACATGCCCGCCGCGTCCGCCGTCGCCACCATTGGGACCACCGAACTCGATATATTTCTCACGCCGCATGCTGGCGCTACCGCTGCCACCATTGCCACTCTTGACGTAGATTTTTGTCTGATCGAGAAATTTCATGTTTCGCTTCGCTGTTTGCTTCGCTATCGGTTGGCTCGGCCAGCCCGGCCTTGTTAAGTTTCTGTTTCCAAGCCGCCCGCTCCCCCTCCCGGCCAGCCACAGGATAATCGCATTGGGTGGCCGGGAGGGGGAGCGGGCGGCTTGGAAATCATATCTCAATACCCCACAAAAAAAGGGGAATGGCTCGCCATTCCCCTTTAATATATATGGAACCGCGAGCGTGGTTAGTTAACTCGCCGGGTCAACATGAACGTAGGTGCGGTCGTTACGTCCTTTGGAGAACGAAACGTTGCCTTCGATCTTGGAGAAAATGGTGTGATCTTTGCCCATGCCAACATTGTTGCCGGGGTGCCACTTGGTACCGCGCTGACGCAAAATGATGTTACCGGGGATGACAACTTCGCCACCGTATTTTTTGATCCCCAAGCGACGACCTGCGGAATCGCGACCGTTCCTGGAACTACCGCCTGCTTTTTTATGTGCCATGAGTTCTTACTCCTCGGTTGCAGCCTCGGCCTTGTCGGCCGGAGCTTCTTTTTTCGCAGCGGGCTTCTTGGCTGCTTTTTTCTTGGCCGAACCTGCAACATCCAGGATGCGCAATACTGTCTGGTCCTGACGATGGCCAGCCATACGACGATAGCCTTGGCGGCGCTTCTTTTTGAAGACCAAAATCTTGTCGGCGCGACCTTGCTCAATGATTGAGGCGGTGACAACAGCGCCTTCAACAGTTGGTGAGCCAATGACAGTGGTGGTGCCATCGTTGACCATCAGGATATCATCCAGTTTGATCTCGGCACCGGCTTCACCGTCCAGCTTTTCAACCAGAACAACATCACCCGGGGCGACCTTATATTGCTTGCCGCCGGTTCGAACTACTGCGTACATAACTTGCTCTCCGCAAACGCGGGCCAAAAGCCTGCGTATCGGGGTTAAAACCCCATGGTAAAATTGGGGTACAACCCCGTGGTAAAATCTAATTTGCCTCGCAACTGCACTTCAAGAACAACAAGCCCAATAAGCAAAGCAACCGGCCCCGCTAAAGCGAGCCGGTAATGCAGGCGGGAATATAGTCACTGAAGCGCCCCTGTCAACGGTTATTGTGGCTGATTCGGCGATTCATTCGGGAATCATCCGGGAATCTGAAATGAATCGCAATTCTTTGATAAATCCAGCCGCAATCCACAGTATCCAGAGGTGTCGCACAAGTTCGGATCAGGCTAAATCCAGCGATTCTGACCTGCATATATATTTACACTGAAAATAGCCGAACAATCAAACAGCGACAGATATTGCGGCTTACTTGAACTCGCTGAGCAGCGCCATTTGTTGTTCGCGTGGGATTTTGGGCCAAATGCGGTCGAGGTTGGGTTTGACGCGTTTCAGGCCCTTCATATAGGCTTGGCCGTATTGACGGTAGGCTTCTGCCAGATTGATCGGGGTAGGACCCTTGTTGGTGCTGTAGGCGTAGCCGAGGATTTCATTGGCTTCGGGGAAGTTGCCCGTCGCCGCAAATTCCCTGATGGCCATGATTTGCGCCATTGTCAGGTTGGAAACATCCGTCTCGGCAAGAAAACTTGTCCAGGCTTTGGATGTTTTTTCAATTTCTTGTGCGGCTTTTATTTCGGCAAGCCTTGCCAGGGCAGCCGGATCATTTTTGGCCGCCAACGCAGCCTCTTCTGCGGCCAGGGCCTGGCGTTTGGCTTCAGCGAGTTCGGCCTCACGGGCCGCTTCTTTGGCGGCAGCGGCTTGCGCCTCGCGAACCTTGCGGGCGGCTTTCTGTGACTTTACCCAGTCGGAGATGGAAGAGCCAAATTTGGCAGCGCGATAGGATTTACACCAGCCGGGGGCGGAAAATTGATCTGCGCAGATATAAGTTTTCAGTTCGTTTGAAAGGTTTTCTGCATCGGCTTCGCTGATTTTCGAGGGCAGGGTTTCACTGTGTGCAGTCTTTACAGTCGCAAACGAAGCTACGGTCACAACCAGCAATATGGCCAGGGCTACGATTGTTCTGCGTACCACATAATTGCCATATACCACACGGTGGTTGGCAGACTGGGTATATGAAATGGCGGCAGGCACAGAATTCAGGTTCCAAATATTAAAATGATATTCGGTCTGGAATTCGCAAGAGCTGTGCCAGGTTTGAAGTGAAGTTTAGCCCCGTTAACTGGGTTTTAACGATGAATTGGGCAGATCATGCACCAATATGGTACGTTAATGCATCAAAATGAAACGATTTTGACCTGAGATAGCGATATTGGATCAGGTTCATACTTAATCTCGCCAACATCCCGCTATTTAAACTCGTCAGTTAAAGCCGCTTGCTCCTCCTTGGGAATTTTTTTCCAGATGCGGTCCATGTTGGGTTTGACATGTTTCAGGCCTTTGACAAAGGCCTGGGCATATTGGCGATAGGCTTCAACCAGATTGACGGGGATGGCCCCTTTGTCGGTGCTATAGGCAAAGCCGAGGATCTCGTTGGCTTCTGGCAATTCATCACTTTCTGAAAATTCCCTGATCTTCATGACCTGATTAATCGTCAGGTTGGCCAAATCCGCTGTGCCCAGGAATGTGGTCCAGTCACTTGATAGTTTCTTTGATTTTTCTTTGGCGCGGGCTTCGGCTTCCCGTGCGATGGCGGCCGGATCATTGTTGGCCGCCAGAATGGCGTCTTTCTTGGCCTGTTCCTTCCTTTTCTCCTCGGCTATTACAGCATCCCGTTTGGCTTTTTCTATCGCGGCTTTTTTTGCCGCGAGGGCCTTTTTGGCGTCCTCGCGGGCCTTGATCCACCTGGCAATTGAATTTCCAAACTTGGCGGCGCGATAGGCCTTGCACCATTCCGGTGCCGTATTTTGATCTATGCAAATAAAAGTCTTCAGGGCGGGGGATAAATGTTCAACCTCGCTCCCCGTTGCCTTTGTTGCCAGAGTCTCGCTGGCAACCGAGGCAGTCGGAGCCGTCATCAGCACAAACCCCAGCGTCAGGCACAAAAATGCGAGCCGCAAATTAGTACAAATGAGCCGCACGGGGTCTGTCTTTGGTTGTTGAACAAACATAGGTGTTCAATAATCCATATCCGTTAAGTTTTGCTAAAAACCACTGAAGGAAGCGGCAGGATATAACATAATCCGGGACATGATCAAAACCGGGACATGGCACGTTGCTGAAGGGGCTTAATAGATAAAGTGCTGCCTGATTTTCAGGTCATGTTTCAGCATGTGGCTGATAATTGTGTGCAAAACTTCGGATACGCAGGCTTGGCCACTACATACTTTTTCGCATTTCTTTTTCAGGCCATTCAAGTGAACCAGAATCTGCTGATGATCACTGAAGTGTTCGCTGGGGTCGATGCCATCCAAACTCCTCAGCAAAGTACTTTCTTCTACAAAATGCTGCTCACAGTTCCGCAGGCAATCAGACATTGCTTGTGAACATCGAGCGGTGTCGCCTGATGACAAGTGCTCGATCATGATATTGCAGTCAGAAATAATGCCCTTGTGCTGTGCGTCAGTTGGGCCGTGGCCGGTCGAAAAATTCTCAGACCATTCAATCCTGTTCATCCAGCTATCCAAAATGTTCTCTGATTCTCGGTGAATTTATACAAGTTATAGGGGTGTTATGGAAGCCGTCATTGCCGGTGTGACGTCTGGTCGCACTTGACTGCCAGCTTGCTAGCCAACTAGCAAGCTGGCAGTCAGGCCCGAACAGAAGAACGCAACAGGTCGTCAATGATACGTTCAAGTTGTTTGAGCGTGTTGCAGGTCTTGGCCACATGACAATAGGGGCGATAGCGTGGCATTTCTGAATCGCCCGTGCCCCAGAAACTTTCCGGCTCAGGATTAAGCCAGATGACGCGCCGGCTGCGCTCATATATCTGTTTCATGATTTGCGCTTCCGGATCGGCACCATTGGTGCGGCCGTCACCCAGCATGATGACGGTCGTGCGCCGGTCGATACTATCAAGATGATCGTCACGAAAATCACGCAGCATCTGACCATAGTCGGTAGAGCGAAAACCGATTTTTTGCAGGATTGCCGGGATGGCTTCTTCCACAACATGATTTTCCAGATCATCGCTGATCTCTATCATATGACTGGAGAAGGCAAAACTTTGCAGTCGGGCAATAACCTCGTTCAGGCTGTAGAGAAACATCAATAGAAAACGCGCACTGGCTGCCACCGAACCACTGACATCACAAATGGCGACAACCGAAGGTTTGTTGATTTGCTGGAACCTCCACACGGTCTCGAACGGCACACCATCATGGGCCATGTTGCGGCGCAGGGTGCGACGCACATCAAGTTGTCCGCGTTTGGCCCGGCGGTGGCGGCGCATGTATTTTGACGCCAGTTTTTTGGCCATGCGTCGCACAATGCGGTTCATGATCGCAAAATCCCTCGGTGGGATATTGGACATGGCGGTGGTTTCCAGAAATTCTTCGCGGAACTGTTGACCGGCGGCACGGGCATACAGCTCGAACTGGCGTTCCATATAATTGCGGGCCTCGGCAAACAGTTGCATACGGCCTTCAGTGAGGGCCGTAATCTTGCTGTCTTTGTCGACGTCATCGCCTGTAGAGTTTTCTATGGCTGCCTGTTCCATGGCTGCGATCATGCGCTCAAGATCGCGCATGCCCATTTCATCCAGCATCTGCCGGGCCAGGTAGCCGCGTTGGGTAAAGACCTTGATCTTGGCGGCACCGGTCTCAACGGCGGCGGCCTCCATGGCAGAGGCCAAGCCTTCGCCGTCGCCTGCCAGGATCATGTCAGCCAGATCACTTTGCATGCCGGGCACCGACCCTTCGCCCCCTTCGGCTGAACCGTCACCATCGCCGCTGCCATCGGCATCGCCACCATCACCACCTTCAGGCGGGCAATCCTCGTCTTTATCTTCGGCGTCTGGATCTTGCCAGGCTTCAAAAGCATCCTTGAATTCCGTGCGGGCGTAAAAAAGTTCAAAGGCCGCCTCAAAGCGATCTTTTTCATCTTGCGACTTGGCCACGGTCAGGGCCAGGGCGTCCTTCAACAATTGTCGGTCGTGATAGCCAACGGCAGCGATTACTTCGCTCGCGTCAATAACCTCGGCGACCGACACCGGCACGTCGGCCGCGCGCAGGGCGCGCACAAATTGTTCAAAAGGTTGTTGCATGGAGTCCGTGTTCGGCCACTTTTTCAGCCTGGCGCAGCATTTCGGGAATTTTCCTGTCAGCGCCCTGGATGTCTTCTTCAAACTTCAACAATACGTTCAGGGTTTCCCGCACCATATCTGACGTCAGGTCCTCGGCATGCAGCAAGACCAACACCCGGGCCCAGTCGATGGTCTCGGAAATACTGGGCAGCTTCTTCAGGTCGAGATCCCGCAGTTGTTGCACAAAAGACACCAGCTTGCGGCGCAGACGGGCTTCGATCTCCGGCACCCTCGTGGCGACAATCTGTTCTTCCAGCTTGGCATCAGGCAGAGGAATGAAAAGATGCAGGCAGCGTCGCTTCAGGGCGTCACCCAGGTCACGTGTGGCATTAGAGGTGAGAAACACAATAGGTGGGGTTTTCGCCTTGATGGTGCCAATTTCAGGGATCGTCACCTGGAAGGCCGAGAGAATTTCCAGCAGAAAAGCTTCAAACTCTTCGTCAGACTTGTCGATCTCGTCGATCAACAAAACCACACCTTCGTCATGCTGCAAAGCTTTCAACAGGGGGCGGGGCTCCAGAAAATCTTCCGAGAAAAAGACATCCGAGAACTGGTGAAGCTGGGTCATGGAATCCCGCAGGCCCACGGCCCCTTGCATCACGTCGCCGATCTTGTCCTTCAGCACCTGGGTATAAAGAAGTTGTTTGCCATACTTCCATTCATACAAGGCCTTGCTTTCGTCCAGGCCTTCGTAGCATTGCATGCGGATCAGCGGCAGGCCCAACAAGGCGGCCGTCGACAAGGCCAGTTCAGTCTTGCCGACACCGGCAGAGCCTTCCACCAGGATCGGCTTGTCGAGATTTTGCGCAATCAGAATGGCCGTAGCGATTTGCCGTGAGGCCACATAAGAGGCGGAGCCCAGGCCTTCAATAATTTTTTCGACGGAGGCGAGGTGGATGTCTTTTGGATGGTTCATATTTTCTGACTGTTTGGGACGAAGGTGGGGTTCAGCGATACTCTTTATTGATTTTTTGCCAGCTTGGCCTGGCCACTTTTCAGGGCGCGGACCTGGTAAGCCGTAGTGGCAATACCGGACATCTTCATTATATCCCGCCGGGCCGCGTCATACGCAAGCCCCCCGGGACCCGAAAGTTTGCCTGAAAAATTGAGGGAATTCGCCTCTTTCAGGTCATCGATGCCTGATTGAAGAGACTGAAGGCAGGTCTTGAACCCGGCATTCAGCGGCATCAAACGTTGTGGGTCATCAGGATGTTGATCCAGTTCCTGTGCAATCACCTGCGACATGCGCGCCAGCAGATCGGCCTGATCGGCAAGGGTGCCCAGGGCCATAATGGCCTCGCGGGATAGAGCCTCTGGGGCAGCCGCTTTGGCCAGTTGGTTTAAAAGGTATCGCACCGCACCAACTGTGGACGCCGTCGACAAGGCATCTTCCACCGCCCGCATGGTCAGGGAGATGGCCTCAAAAGCCGTGCCTTGCGCGCCGACCATGTTGCTGGCAGGCACACGGCAATCCTCAAGCCTGATGCCGCAATGGGGGGAGGGGTGCAGGAAATCTATTTCAATGCCGGGCGTTTGAACAAAGCCTGGTGTGTCGCGCGGCACCAGAAAAGCCGAAAAAGACTTGCGGTCATTTGTTTGATCTGTCACCGCCAACACCAGAAACACATCCGCCAATGGGCCGTTGGTGAGATATGATTTTTCACCGTTCAGAACGTAATCATCCCCCTGCCGCACTGCGCTGGTTTTCAAATGCTTGGGATGGGCACCGGCACCTGGTTCCGAAACCGCCACGGTCAGACTGCTGTCGCCTTTTGCGATGCGGGGCAGCCAATGTTGACTTTGCTCCGGCGTCCCGTGGGCGCCCAGGTGCAGGGCCGCGTTCAGGTTATGCCCCACCCAGGTCATGACCACGCCCTGGTTGCCGCCGGTTTCCGCCATGGCCGTGGCACAAGCCGCCAGGGTCGCATAGCTGCACCCCCGTCCGCCATATTCTTGCGGGATGATGATGCCCATCAAGTCGCGTGCTGCCATTTCCTGCCACAAGTCGGGGGGAAAGTCTTTTTGTTGATGCAGGTCGGGCCGGGTGGCAATACAGGATTCGGCAAAAAGAGAGACTTCAGCAATCAAACCGTTGGCGGACATGGAGGACATTCAGGAGCTTTCTGCAAGGCGACTGAAGAATATCTTAGGACCCTTTGGCGCTGTGGACCAGATGCGGAATAACCCTCATTCGCCGGTGGGACTGGTACTTTCGTACAATTGCTTCCTCAATTTGTTCGCCATAGTATTGATCTGCAATATTGAGGGAACAAGATTGTATAAGAACATTTGTGCAGGCGTGCGGAGACTCTCCGCTTGCCTGGTTGTATCGCCTGGATTGTTTGTGACTGCCACGCTGTTGTGCCTGGCTTTTCCCATGGTATCGGTTTATGCCGATACGGGGCAAACTGATCTCCGGCAACTGATCAAAACCACAGATTTTGCCGATATGGCAGAAAAGGATCAGTTGCGGCAATGGATCGTCGCGAAGCATCCTGACCTGGACAAAGTCCTTGACGTTTCGCAATGGCAAACTGTTGAACTGCCGCAAGCCAGGACCCGGGTGCCACGAAATCAAGGTCTTTCAGGGCGGCATTTTGACTGGCTGCAAATAACTGTTCCAGGGACGGCGAGGGGGTTGCTTGTCGTTGTTACTGACGGATCCGGAAACCCGGGCAGGGTTATTTTTGAGACGGACCTGTTTCAACAGTCAGGATATTTCTATGGCTCTTACTGGCTGAAACTTTTCAGAAGTTCAGATGCATCGACGACCAGGGGGCCGCTTCCGTACAAAATCTATGTTTCAAAATATCTGGATGGTCACTCACATCCCTTGCGTCAATTGAGGCTCTATTCCGAAGACGCCCTGACAGAATTCAAAAGCTCGATCAATCTGGCCATGTCGGGCTATTTTGGCGCCTTGCTGGCCTTGTTGATCTATAATCTTGGTTTTGCGCTACGTTTGAAGAGCCGCTTACATGGCCTTTATGCCACCTATTGCAGCGCCAGTTTGATTTATGGTCTGTCCCGGATCGGCTTGCTGTATGACGAAGCCGCGTTGCCCTTCGGTGGGCTTTATCATCGGACGCTGGATACATTATCGACAGGACTTTTGGCCAGCAGCATTATGGTGTTTACCCTGTTTTTTCTGGACCGCAAATTTCAATGGCCTCGCGTGCGGCAACTGGTCTGGCTGTTTCTGATGCTGACCGTCATCAGTCCTTTCGGCTATCTGCTGGAAATTGATTCTTATGCTGTTGTAAAGGTCTTCAATTTCCTGGCGATGTCATCGACTTTGTTGGTTGTTGTGATGGTCCTGCGGGGTGCCGTCAGGGGCAGTTGGGAAGCATGGTTGTTGATTGTTGCCTTCATGCCAGTTCCGTTGATCGGGCTGGGCCGGATATTTAGCCAGGATTGGGGCTTCTTTCTGCAAAACGGGATCCAGATCACCTTGGTGGTCGAGGCCCTTGTTCTATCCTATGGATTGACAGAGCGTGTGCGCCGGATTCGTGAAAATGGTCTAAAGGCCATGGCGGAAAACGCCGCAAGATCTGATTATTTTGCCAATATGGCGCACGAATTACGCACGCCCCTGAATGCGATCATCGGTTTTTCGGATGCCCTGAAGTCCGGCTACGGCGGCAAACTTGCCTCCCGCCAGGAGCAGTATATCGGTGATATTCACGATGCGGGAAATCATTTGCTGACCCTGATAAACGACGTGCTGGATATGTCGAAAAGTGAGGCCGGCAAACTTGAATTGTTTGAGGAAGAGGTCGACGTGGGCGAACAGGTCCTGCGCAGCCTGCCTTTCGTGCGGGAGCAGGCGCAGCAGGCACACATTCGCCTGATTGGAGACATTGAACCGGATCTGGCAAGCATGAGGCTGGATGCTCGCGTGGTCCGTCAAATGGTAGTGAACCTGTTATCCAATGCTGTCAAATTCACCCCCGCAAATGGTCAGGTCACCGTAACAGTGCGCCGGGCAGACGATGGCGATTTGTTGCTGATCGTTAAAGACACCGGCCAGGGCATGTCGCCAGAAGATATCCCGGTTGCCCTCAGCCCCTATGGTCAGACCACGACCGGCAGACATATGCCCGGCAGCACGGGCCTTGGCTTGCCCTTGGTGAAGAGCATGGCTGAGTTGCATGGCGGGACCGTCTTGATCGAAAGTGAGGTCGGCAAAGGCACGACGGCCACCATTCGTCTGCCCGGCGACCGATTTGTTGAAAGTTCAAATGCTATCCGGGTTGTCGATAGCATAGCCTGAACCACGAACGGTGCGGATCAGGTCCGGTCCACCGGTCGATTTCAAGGCTTTACGCAAACGCCCGACATGAACATCAACCGTACGGTCTTCGACATGGATATCTGACCCCCAGACCCGGTCCAGCAATCTCTCGCGGGAATAGACCCGGCCTGGTTTTTCCATCAGCACTTTCAGAATGCGGTATTCCGTCGGGCCCAGTGCAATACGTTTGTCACCACGCGTGACCTTGTGACTGACAATATCCAGCAGAATGTCTTCGAAAATAATTTGTCCTTCATCATTTTCCGGACGTGTCCGTCGCAACAAGGCACGCACCCTGGCCACCATTTCACGGGGGCTATAGGGCTTGATGACATAGTCGTCTGCCCCCGAATCCAGGCCCAGCACACGATCACTTTCTTCCCCCCGGGCAGTCAACATGATAATGGGCAGGCGTTGGGTTTCAACATTGGCGCGGATATGGCGACAAATTTCAACACCTGATCTTTGTGGCAACATCCAGTCGATAATGGCAAGATCCGGATGGTGTATGGCAACAGCTTCCAGCGCTTCTTCGCCGTCCATCGCCACCACAATCCTGTAGCCTTCACGCTCCAGATTATAGCGCAGCACCTCGACCTGGGGGGCTTCGTCTTCCACGATCAAAATCAGGGCCGTCGCATCTTGGGAAGTCACGTTCTTTACTATTCCTGATTGCTCTTGGTAGTTCGTGACGAATTAATTACGTCAGTGTCGCTTCGGGGTGTTTCCGGTTTTGCAGGAAACGCTGTTGTGTGTCAAACATGTGCGATTTCGCAAAGATTGAAATCGCCCTAACCAAAAACCGTCCTAACCAATACGTCCGGTTATGTAGTCCCGTGTCCGCGCATCAACCGGTTCAGCAAACACCTGGTCCGTCGTACCGGTTTCAACCAATTGGCCCATATGAAAATAGGCCGTCTTTTGCGAGACCCGCGCAGCTTGCTGCATGGAATGGGTAACCATGACAATAGTATAGGCGTCCTTCAAATCACCAATCAATGCCTCGATTCCTGCCGTGGCAATGGGATCAAGCGCCGAACAGGGTTCGTCCATCAAGATCACCTCAGGTTTTACGGCAATGGCGCGGGCAATACACAGCCGCTGTTGCTGGCCGCCGGACAAGCTGGTGCCGGGGGCGTTCAGGCGATCCTTGACTTCGTCAAACAGGCGGGCCTGTTCCAGACTTTCCATGACGATACGGTCAAGGTCTTCCCGGTTACTGGCCAGCCCGTGAATGCGGGGGCCATATGCAACATTTTCATAAATCGATTTCGGAAAGGGGTTGGGTTTTTGAAAAACCATGCCGATGCGAGCCCGCAGCCCGACCACATCGATCTGTGAGCCATTGATATCTGTGTCATCGAACCAGATCTGTCCTTCGATGCGGCAGGTTTCAATCACATCGTTCATGCGATTGAGGCAACGCAGAAAAGTTGATTTACCGCAACCCGACGGACCAATCAGTGCTGTGACCTGGTTTTGGGGAATGTTCAGCGAAATGTCATAAAGCGCCTGGGTTTCTCCGTACCAGACGTTCAGGCTTTCCACTTCCAGGCGGTTCAAATCGGCAGCAATGATTTTCGGTGTGCTGCGTTCTGGTGCGATACCCATACTTTTTGCATAATCCATATTCAGGTTTGCCAGATGCAGCAGACCTGATTGTTCGGGTGATGATATTGTCAGACTGTTCATGATTTTTTCTCTACCAGCGGGTTTCAAATTTGCGGCGAAGGATGACGGCGACCAGGTTCATGGCCATCAGAAAAACAAGCAGGATGATGATTGTAGCGGCCGTCCTTTCCTCAAAAGCCCTCTCCGGGCTGTCAGCCCACAGAAAGACCTGAACGGGCAGCGCTGTCGCCGGATCGAGAATACCTTTGGGCACATCCACGATGAAAGCCACCATGCCGATCATCAACAAAGGGGCAGTTTCTCCGATCGCCCTTGCCATACCAATAATGGTCCCCGTCAAAACACCGGGCATGGCCAGGGGCAGGACATGGTGGAAAACCGATTGGACTTTGCTGGCACCAATGGCCAGGGCGGCCTCCCGGATCGAAGGTGGCACGGCTTTTAGTGATGCGCGTCCGGTGATGATTATTGTTGGCATCGTCATCAAGGCCAGAACCATGCCGCCAACAAGCGGGGCTGATCTTGGCAATTCGAATAAGTTCAGGAAAATTGCCAGACCCAGAAGCCCGAATACAATGGAAGGTACCGCAGCCAGATTGTTGATGTTGACTTCAATCAAGGATGTCAGCCAGGTTTTTGGCGCGAATTCTTCCAGGTAAATTGCAGCCATGACACCCAGGGGAAAGGCCAGGATCAGACAAATGATCAAGCTGAAAAACGATCCGGCAAGGGCTGCAGCAATACCGGAAACTTCCGGCTCTCGCGAATCACCGTTGCTGAAAAAATTGCTGTTGAACTGTTTTTCCAGGCGGTTGGCGGTTGTCAGTTGTTCAATCCAGCTGATCTGACGATCACTCAGGCGACGCACAGCCGCTTCGTCATCAACCAGGACTTTGCCCTTGATCAACATGTCGACATTGTCAGATGCGGTCAGCCAGATTTCTAATTCTGTTCCGGCCCTTGCTGGATTGGCCCGGGCAAACTGGTGCACCTCGTACGCTGCACCGGTGCTGACCAGGGCGTAAAGTTCCTTTTTGCTACGGCGCTGGCTGACATCCGGGAAGGTTGCGCGCAAAGCCTGTTTGACCAAATCCTGATAGCTGGCTGATTCCGGATCAGCTGGCAGGGTGATGTCCAGCTGAATGCGGGTTTGCTGAAACGCCGAATAGCCGGACAGTGTAATCGAGACGAGCAACGTGCCGAGAAAGGCAATGGCCAGGGTAATCGCCCCCAGTCCGGCAAATCGAAATATCTTTTCACTACGGTGACGCTCGCGAAGATGAGCGGGGTTTCGCGTATCAGTCATATTGTTCTCGATAGTTTTTGACGATGTACTGGGCGATGACGTTCAGGACGAGCGTGACCAGAAACAGCAACAGGCCGAGGGCAAATGCCGCCAGTGTTTTGGCGCTGTCGAATTCCTGATCACCCGTCAGCAAGGTGACAATTTGCACCGTCACTGTGGTTACCGCTTCCAGGGGATTGAGGCTGAGATTGGCGGCAAGGCCCGCTGCCATGACGACAATCATGGTCTCGCCAATGGCCCGCGACGCGGCCAGTAACATGCCCCCCATGATGCCGGGCAGGGCGGCTGGCACAACGATTTTCCGGATGGCTTCGGACCGGGTTGATCCCAGGGCAAGGGCACCTTCTTTCAGGGAAAGCGGTACCGCGACCAAGGCATCGTCTGCCGTCGACGAGACAAAGGGGATCGTCATGATGCCCATAACAAGGCCAGCGGCCAGGGCGCTTTCCGACGAAATGGACAGGCCGATCTCGTCACCTCCGGCGCGCAGGATCGGGGCGATAACCAGTACCGCAAAAAAGCCATACACAACGGTTGGCACGCCGGCCAGAATTTCCAGGGTTGGTTTGATGATGGCGCGCGTTTTGCTGCCGGCATATTCGGCCAGGTAGATGGCGCAAAACAAACCTGTTGGCGCGGCCACGGCCAGGGCAATGGCGCTGATTAACAAGGTGCCTGTAATCAGGGGAACGGCACCAAATTCACCACTGGCCCCAACCTGATCGGTGCGAATGGCCGTTTGTGGTGACCAATGAAGGCTGAACAGAAACTCGGTCAGGGGAACAATTTGCAGAAACCTGACAGTTTCAAACACCAGCGACAGCACAATCCCGACGGTTACCAGAATGGCCACCATGGATCCGGCAAACAGGATGGCGACCACAAGCCGGTCGGCCAACACCTTGCGGGGCCGCTTGTGCGGCATGGATTGTTGACGCAAGGGAGGCGGCACCGGATTTCCGGCACCGCCCGCAACCTTTTGTTCGGGGTGAAGCAAGCCCACGTTACATCACAAGTCTGGCGTTCGACTTGACCCGTGTGCGCCAGTCCCGGCGTTCCTTGTTTGACATGGGGATCAGGCCCTTGTCAGCCAGATAACCGTCCGGACCAAAGGCATGTTCACTGACGAATTCTGAAAGATATTCAGCAACACCGGGTATGGTCTTGATGTGAGCCTGTTTGACATAGAAGTACAAAGCCCGCGAGATCGGATAGGCACCGCTCGAGATATTTTCAAAAGTCGGTGCCTTGTTGCCAATCTTGCTGCCTTGAACCTTGTCGGCATTTTGATCAAGAAAACTGAAACCGAAGATGCCGAGGGCGTTTGGATTGGCAACCAGTTTCTTTACGATCAAATTGTCGTTTTCACCGGCTTCGACATAAGCGCCGTCTTCACGGATTGTGTGACACAAGGCCTTGTAAGCCCTCTTGTCCTGCTTTTTCAACGCTTTGACCCAGCCAAAGCTTTTGCAGCCGCCTTCCATGGCCAGTTCGACAAAAGCATCACGCGTGCCTGAGGTTGGCGGCGGTCCGAAGACCTCGATCTTTACGGCCGGCAGGCCAGGATTTACATCCTGCCATGTTTCGTAGGCGTTGGCCGTTGTTTTTCCTTCTGCGATGGGCACGTCTTTTGCCAGGGCCAGAAAAACATCCCGCAAGGTTAGTTGAAATGGCTTGGCGTTGCGGGCGCTGCGGGTGTTGGCCAGCACGATGCCGTCAAAGCCGACTTTTACTTCTGTGATATCTGTGATGCCGTTACTGGCGCAGCGTTTGACTTCTGACGTCTTGATCCGGCGAGATGCATTGGTGATGTCCGGGTGACGCTCGCCAATGCCGGCGCAGAACAATTTCAATCCACCACCCGAGCCGGTGCTCTCAACAACAGGCGTTTTGAATGATGTGGTCTTGCCAAATTGTTCGGCAACTGATGCGGCGAACGGGAAGACAGTTGATGAGCCGACGATGCGGATCTGGTCGCGGGCGATGGCAGCACCAGAAAAAGACCCGGCGATCAGTATTGCCAGAGCTGATATGGTCGCAAGTGTATGTGTTCGTTTCAACATGATGTATTTCATGATCCATTTAGTTTATGTGTGACTTGCTCAGTCCTTCGAGCAACGAATTTTGCTCGAGCGGAAGATGCCAGCCGAACACTGGCGTTTGATGACAATCATGTGAAGTTTTTGTGACAGTGTTCAGAGGCTCAAAAGGCGTCGGATAATATAATCCCGGCGCACAAATCAAGAGGGTTACCATGCCGGAGATCATTGCAGATCACGATCAGTCGCAAGCAGATGGAGATGCCGTTACGGCTTGGTTGATGCAGCACTCTGACGAGGCCGAACAGCCCTGGAACCCGATCCCCTATGCCTTCACATTGATGGACGACGGTCGTATCAGAGGTGGCTTGATAGGCAATATCAATCGCAGCTGGGCCTATGTGGCGGTCCTGGCCGTGGATGAAAAACTGCGTGGCCTTGGTTGGGGCGAAAAACTCATGGCCGAGGCAGAGGCCTGGGCGATTGAAAATAAATGCAGCGGCATCTGGCTCGACACCTTCAGCTTCCAGGCCCCGAAATTTTACAAAAAACTGGGCTTCACCGAATTCGGCAGCCTGCCGAACTTCCCCGACGACCAAACCCGCCATTATTTCAAGAAAGAACTGATTTGACGCCGCGACGGCCTTGCTCTTGGCAGCCGTCGCACAAAGATGTATTAAGACCCCGGTTCTGGCTTGAGAAGCACCGGATCAGACCTGCGGAGAGATGACAGAGTGGTCGAATGTGGCGGTCTCGAAAACCGTTGCCAGAAGTTATCCTCACTGACTACACACATATTAAACCACTAATAATAAATAATAAAACATTGTATATATAATTTTCAAATTTCCTATATAATTAGTTTTGTCCAATATTTGTCCAGTCTTTCCAAAGGACAA
>Ga0233443_1000295_pt1 | contig 59940 bp, 60 predicted proteins | sample SI_123_September_2_FD_182784 | JGI IMG/M metagenome (GOLD analysis project Ga0233443, IMG submission 182784) | Seawater microbial communities from Saanich Inlet, British Columbia, Canada - SI_123_September2016_200_MG | ecosystem: Environmental > Aquatic > Marine > Inlet | place: Canada: British...
ATGGACGATGCCACTGCAAAACTGGAATTTGACATTGTCCCAACTCTCAATCTATTTTGAAGGCAGATTAGACGACGTGTTGGATATTTAAACTATGCCAGTGACACGGAATTCTGAACACCCTCCAGGCCAGATCAAGGCACTATCCGAAATTTGACCGGACTTTGTTTGTCTCCGATGCTTCTCTGCGGCGCAGCTATGGACCGATAACCGGAATGTGGTAGAATTATAGCCATGGAAATTCTTACAGCCCGTTTTCAGATCGGCGATATCGTTCGCCACCGGATCTATCCGTTTCGCGGTGTCATCTTTGATGTTGATCCCGAATTCGCGAATACGGAAGAATGGTGGGATTCGATCCCGGAAGATGTGCGTCCGCGCAAGGAACAGCCTTACTACCATCTGCTGGCTGAAAATGCGGAAACCACATATGTGGCCTATGTGTCAGAGCAAAATTTGTTACCTGATGAATCTGGCAAGCCTGTTGTTCATCCACAGGTCAATGAGTTCTTCAGTGGATTGTCTGAAGGGCGTTATCAGCAGTTACCAGGCCAGGCGAATTAATACCGCTTTGTAAAAGCCGATTGCCGGGTCGCCGGGCTCCAAGTGTCATGGCTCTGAGTATCCTGGCTTCGAGTATCCTGGCTCCGGGCATTTAGACCCCACCCGGGCCGCTCTATTCGTGATCTGCGACGTCAGTTGCCAGAAAACAGACGTGAAGTTATTTGGGCAAGGATATCAAGTAAATCGCGACCCTGGTACAGTGGCAATAATCATGAACGTCCACCGGCGCAGTCAATGCACATGGCGATAGCTGGATCAAGTTCCAGGCGTTTGGGTGCGATTTCCTCACCGCATCCCAGGCAGTAACCATATTCGTCTTCCTCCATCCGGACCAAAGCAGATTCGATTTTGACAAGTTCGTTCTTGCGCCGCTGCTCTGTTTCCAGCGCCATGGCTTGTCCTTGCAAGGCATCCATGCGCGACAGTCGGCCGACACTGGTTTGATCAAGTTCCACTGGTCGACGTGAGTCAGCGCTGTTTTGCGCCAGTATTTGTAGCTCCACCTGGCGGGCGATCAGCCGATCCCTTGTTTTGGAATTCTTGTCAGTCATCAGTTCCGGTTCCATTTTCCTCTTGAGGAAGCATAAGTTGATCTGGTGGACTTCGTCATCTGAATTCGTCCAGATTTCTAAATGACGCGCAACATTACGGGCAACGTCGACGGGGTATTCAGATATTTGAAGGCGGTTTGATGTTGTGAACAGCGGCGACCACCATATCCGAAAATTCAATATAATGTCGTCTGACCCATTGCAGCGCATCCTGGCTGATCCATTCGGGTGTTTCAGGGAATTCGTCTCGCGCAGACCGGGGCAGTTCCAGGGCATAGTAGGATGCCAAATTGTGTATCTGGGTTTCGATTTCCTGTGGAATCATGTTCGGATGTATCTCCAGGGGGAAATAATAAGGAAAGTTTTATTAATATTTACTTGTGTATTTGTTTTTGTAATTCAAGTATAATCAGAAAAATAGCAATATATATTCATTTTTGTTTTAATGAATATTGTGAATAATTTTATTAAACGTTTATTTGTTTTTTTCTGTAATTCTGGTGTGTATGCCATCGAACCAGTCAAAAGGTGTTGCAGATTGGTTCAGGTGCGACAATATTGGATTGTTGCTGGCTGGTTGTTTTTCAACCAGGCCACAATCGCAAGGTAAGGGGATGAAGGGGCAATAGATGACAGATGTGCAGCATAGCACCCTGGAGTCTGATGATGTCGCAGATCGTGAGAACGATAGCGGTGACAATGAGGCGCGTCTGAAGCGACTGATTGACCTCGGTATTGCCCTGTCGGCGGAACGTGACCACAATCGACTGATCGAGCGAATTCTGCTTGAAGCCAAGGATTTGTATGATGCGGACGGTGGCACACTTTATCTAATGAAAGATGGTGCGCTGAATTTTGAAATCATGCTCAATGACACCATGAATATCGCCATGGGCGGCACAACAGGTGTTGAAATTCCGTTTCCGCCGCTGGCCTTGCATGATGAAGACGGCAACCCAAATCACAAAAATGTTGCCTCCCATGTCGCCTTGTCACGTGAAATCGTCAACATCGCTGACGCTTATGAAGTTGATCGGTTCGATTTTTCAGGTGCGAAGAAATTTGATGCCTCAACCGGATTTCGGTCTCAATCTTTTCTGACTGTTCCCATGACAAATTACGAAGGCGATGTACTGGGGGTCTTGCAACTGATCAACGCACGTGAAGGCGGTGAGGTTGTGCCCTTTGGTACCGGTCGGCAGGCCTTGATTGAAGCATTGGCCAGTCAGGCGGCTGTCGCGTCAGACAATCAGATGTTGATCGACGCCCAGAGAGAATTACTCGAAAGCTTTATTAAATTGATCGCTGGTGCCATTGATGCCAAATCCCCCTATACGGGTGGCCATTGTCAGCGCGTGCCGGTCATCACAGAAATGTTGGCTCAGGCGGCTTGTGTAGCAGAGGATGGACCCTACGAAACATTCAGCCTCAGCGAAGAGGAGTTGTATGAGCTGTCGATCGCGGCCTGGCTGCACGATTGTGGCAAGGTCACAACACCGGAATATGTGGTCGACAAGTCCACCAAACTTGAAACTATCTATGACCGGGTCGAAACCGTACGGACGCGCTTTGAAGTGGCCAAGCGAGATGCCGAGATTGACTATCTGCGAGCCTTGCAGGCGGATGACACCGATGCGGACGGGTTGAAGGAAACTTTTGAGGCGCGGGTAGCCAAGCTGAACGATGACTGGTCTTTTCTTGAAGTGGCAAACATAGGTGGCGAGTTTATGTCTGACGATCATCAGGCCCGAATTCATGAGATCGCTGCAATGACCTGGAGCAATAACGGCGAGACAGAAAACTTCCTGAGTGAGAACGAAGTTTATAATCTGTGTATTGCTCGCGGCACATTGACTGCGGAAGAACGCGAGGTGATTAACAATCACATTGTCATGACGGTGGAAATGCTGGAAGAATTGCCATTTCCCAAACATCTGAAAAAAGTACCAGAATACGCCGGCGGCCATCACGAAAAGATGGACGGCACCGGGTATCCCAAAGGTTTAACTGCCGATCAAATGTCCATTCCAGCCAGGATGATGGCGATCGCCGATATCTTCGAAGCCCTGACAGCTTCTGACCGACCTTACAAGAAAGCCAAGACTATTTCTGAATCCCTCAAAATTATGGGCTTCATGGTCAAGGATGCACATATCGATCCAGATTTGTTCCGCTTGTTCCTGCAGGCTGATATTCCCCGCATTTATGCGGAAGCCAACTTGCTGCCGGATCAAATCGATACCTGGGACCCTGCAGATTATTTGAACTAGAGTGTTTTCGCTTAGCCCGGATTGCGGGATATCGTTTGATCCAGCTCGGCCCGCCGTTCTTCCGATATTCGTTTGATATCTGCAGCCAACTTGTCATCAGCCTCCATCAGCTCGGTCAGATCAGCTTCGTCCAGAATAAGCAACTGGCAGCTTGTCACCGTCGTGACTGAGGCTGATCGCGTCTGGTGCTCGATCAAGGCAATTTCGCCAAAAAAATCGCCGGCTTGCAGAAATACCGGTTGCCCGGTCAGGTCCACTTGAACCTGGCCGGATGAAATAAAGTACATGCAGTTTCCCGGGGCACCCTTATGCACAACAATTTCTCCAGGTACTGCGACACGGGGTTTAAGCAAGGCAACTATTTCAGCAATGCGCTGGGCCTCCAGGTGAGAGAACAGTGGTACACTGGCGACCATATTCCACGACACAACAAACTCCTGCCGTTTGACAGCCTGGGCAAATCCTGATGCCAGAATGCCGGCGGGCATGGCAAACATGCCAACACCCAGCACCGTGACGATTGCGCCCAGAAACCGACCCAGCGGTGTTATGGGCGATATATCGCCATAACCAACGGTCGTCAGCGTCGCGATGCCCCACCACATGGCGGCGGGAATGGAAGAAAAGGCCTCTGGCTGGGCTTCGCGTTCAGCCAGATAAACAAAGCTGGAAGAAAAAATCAGCAGGACAAGCATAACGATGGCCGCGGCACCCAGGGGGCGTCGTTCCAGATAAAGCACAGAGCCGACCAATGACAAAGCGGCTGAATAGCGTGTCAGCTTCAATAATCTGAGCAGTCGGATCACCCGCACAAACCGCAGGTCCGCGTGCACGAAAAAAACCAGGAAGAAGGGCAGAATGGCAATCAGATCAATGAGTGCCATGGGAGAAAAAATATATCGGACGCGTCCATAGAACGGATGTATATATCGCTCATCCTCGCTTTCCACACAGGTCCAAAGGCGAAGGATATACTCGACGGAAAAAATCGTGACGGAAAATATTTCGAAGTAATTGAGTGCTGTGCTGTATTCAAGTGCAATCGTCTCGACTGTCTCCAGCACAACGACCAAAACGTTGAGCGCAATCAGGGCGATCAATAACCTTCCCGCCAATCGACTGAGCGGCGCATCCGGCTTGTTCGCGTTGATAAATTCGAAAGTGCGGTATCTCAGTGAGTTTGCATCCAAGTGCTGGTTCCCGGTCTCAATTTTCCCCATCCTCAGTAAAATACAGCATATTTGGTCGAATTGGCGATGCCGGGGTGCGACAAAATGTTGCAACTGGTTCGAACCTGATTAGGATGCTTGTGTGAACAGGGAAAAAGAAGCGCAAAAGCGCGAAAAACATGCTGTAAAAGCTCGCCCTGAAACAACATCGCCCGACGACGTGTCAGGTTGTTGGGTATAAAGGGAGGAATTTCATGACAAAATCCAGATTTGGCAAGGTCTCTGGCCTTGTCGCCGGCGTCGCTACAGGTGCCGTTGCAATTGGTCTGTTGGCGTCCCAGCCTGCATCGGCCAAAGTCGAAGGCGATACGATTACCCTCGGTTCGGCGATTTCTTTTACAGGTAAATATTCCACAAACGGCATTCATGCTTCGAACGGCTATAACCTCGCGGTGCGGATGATCAACGCTGCGGGCGGTGTAAAAGTGGGCGGCAAAAGTTATAAGCTCGCTGTTAAATACTATGACGACGAATCAACGCCAGCCCGTGGTGCACAGTTGGCAGAACGTTTGATCAAGCAGGATGGCGTCAAGTTTATGCTCGGGCCATACAGCTCTGGTCTGACCAAGGCGATTGCGCCCGTCACTGAAAAGTTCAAGATCCCTATGGTGGAAGCAGAAGGTGCGTCACGCTCGCTGTTCACGCAGGGCTACAAATATATCTTCGCAGTGCTGTCGACGTCGGAGCAATATCTGGCCAGCTCCATTGCCTTGGCGGCTGACATCGCCAAACAAAATGGCAAGAAACCTGGTGACGTCAAAGTCGCCATGGCTTTTGAAAATGACCCGTTTTCGCTGGATGTTCGTGCCGGTGTGGTCGACGATATTAAAAAGCATGGCATGAAGATTGTTATCGACGATAAATTGCCACGTGACATTTCAGACATGACGGCAACACTGACCAAGGTTCGTGCTGTGAAGCCTGATCTGCTGGTTGTTTCCGGTCACTCAAAAGGTGCCGCGACGGCTGCTCGTCAGATCAAGGAAATGAAGATCAAGGTTCCCTTGGTGGCCATGACCCACTGTGAATCAGCCAAGGTGATTACCAAATTTGGTGCCTCGACCAACGGTTTCTTGTGCCCGACCCAATGGTCTGAAACCATGTCTTATAAAGACGACCTGTTCGGTACTGCCGGTGAATTTGATGCCTTGTTCAAAAAAACCTATGAAGGTTACAAGAACGTGCCGTATCAGGCAGCACAGGCCGCCGCAGCTGTCATGGTTTGGAAAGATGCTTTGGAACGCGCTAATACCTTTAAAATTAGCGCTGTTCGTCAGGCTCTTGCCGACACAAACATGAAAACCTTCTACGGCGATATCAAGTTCTCCGCAGCAGGCAACAATATTGCCAAGCCAATGGCCTTGCGCCAGATTCAAGATGGCAAATTGAATGTTGTGTTTCCTGCTCGTTGGGCAACCCACAAAGTCGAATGGCCCCGCAAGTAGGCGCCAGGAAATAACAAACTTTGTTTTTGCTTAAGCGTAACGATTAAGCCCGGCTTTCTTCTTATCCAGGAGGAAGTCGGGTTTGTTCGTCAAACGGTTTGTCGCTTTGATATTGAAATTTCAAAGTATCCAGGTGCTCTTTTTTCAGGTGCTCTGATCTCGCGGTAAGGATTTCATGGATAATATTTCCCTTTTGGTTTTGGCACCGGTGCTGAATGTACAGCTTCTGGTCGACGGTCTGCTTATCGGTGCCATATTCGCACTTGTGGCTTATGGACTGGCCCTTGTGTGGGGCGTCACCAACGTTAAAAACCTGGCTCAAGGTGACTTTGTCATGATGGGTGGTTATATCGCCTATTCCATGACTCTTGTGGGAATACATCCCCTGTGGGCTTTGCCTGTGGCCGTGGTTGTTATGTTCTGCTTCGGCTGGGCCCTGTATAAAATTGTGATTTACCGGGTTGTCGATAAAGACCTGTTCACGTCGTTGCTGGCAACTTTCGGCATTGCCATCGTCGTACAACAGGTTCTGAACCTGATTTTCGGACCGGAAGTCATGATTGCCGAATCAGGCTTTGAAGTAGGTGAATATCTCGATGGCGGCCTGACGGTCTCGAACGTCAAGATTATTGCCTTTGTCATGGCCTTGATCCTTGCCTTGATCGTCGTTCTGTTCATGAAGCAAAGCCGCATGGGCCAGGCGATTCGGGCGACATCCCAAAATGCCCGCGCGGCCCGCATCATGGGCATTGATACAGACCGGGTATATGCCTTTACCTTCGCGCTGAATGCTGCAATCTGCGGGGCAGCAGGCGTTTTGATTTCCATGATCTGGGTTATCCAGCCCTATTTTGGAACCAGTTATTCAATTCGTGCCTTCGTGATTGTAACTGCTGCTGGTCTTGGCAATCTGCCTGGTGTGATCATGGCGGGGCTGGGGCTGGGGGCGTTGGAACAGTTCGGCGCTTTCATTCTTGGTGCTGAATTCCAGCAGGCCATTGTTGTTGGACTGTTGCTCGTCATTCTGGTCATTAGACAAATTCAGCAATCTCGTCATCGGCAGGTGGTCAAATGAGTGTTTCACAAAAAACTTTCCTGCTTTACGCCTTCATTCTTCTGGGTGGAATTTTGGCTCCTTTTGTTTTCCCGAACTATATCGCCCAGTTTGCAACACTTTGGTTGATGATCCTGTTTGCCCTGACCTGGGACATGATGGGTGGCCAGATGGGTTATAATTCCCTGGGTAACATCATCTTCTTTGGTGTAGGCATGTATGCCAGCGCCGTTGTCCAGATCGCGCGCTTGTATGAAGTTGCTGAATACACTTCCCATTCCGGGGCGCCAAAAGTTGATTTTGGCTGGACTGAATATCTGTCTGGCATGGGGTTCGGCATTATAGCTGGCGCACTGGCGGCTATCTTCATTGCTGTCATCCTGGGGCGGATCGTGTTCGGCCTACGAGGCCCCTATTTTGCTATCGGAACCTTGGGTGCTGCCATTGCGGCCGGTGAACTTGTTGGTGCCTGGGATTACATCGGTGGTGGCGGCGGCATCACGTCGCTGCCATTCCCGGGGACGGGGGACGAGCGCTCACTGTTCTTCTACTTTGCCCTGTTTGCCCTGGCGCTGCTCACTTTTGCCTTTCTGAAATGGTTGTATTCGCGGCGTTATGTGCTGGCGGTCAATGCTATTCGGGACGACGAAGACAAGGCCGAGGCCATGGGCATTCACACGCTGCGTTACAAAACAGTCACCTGGGCCATGTCGGCATCATTCCTGGGCATGGCAGGTGCTGTCTATGGCAACATGGCCGGATTTATAGAACCGCTGGAAGTGGCTTTCCCGACTATTACTTTTGGCATTTTCATGGTGCTGATGGCGTTGCTGGGCGGCAAAGGAACCCTATGGGGCCCCGTGTTGGGTGCCGTTGTGTTTCATATCATCAAGGAATTCACCTGGACCCATTTCCTCGGCTGGCAATGGGTTGCCCTTGGAATGCTGATTATTATTAACGTGGCCTATTTCCAGCAAGGTATTTTGGGCTGGGCACAAGAAAAATGGCCTGACTTCTTTGGCCTGACGGTGGACGAAAGCGATACGCGAGAAGCCGTAGAGGAGGCGTCAAAATGAGTTCGATCATTGAAATCAAGGACGTCAGCAAAGCCTTTGGCGGTGTCATTGCCAATCAGTCAATCAGTGTCAATGTCGCCGAAGGCGGCATTACAGGGCTGATCGGTCCCAACGGGTCGGGTAAGACAACATTGTTTAATTCCGTTGTCGGACATCACCCCATTGACGAAGGTTCGATCAAGTTTGAAGGGGCGGAAATCTCAAAACTTAAAGTACCGCAAATTGCCCGCTTGGGTCTGCTGCGTACCTTCCAGCAAACCCGCATCTATTCGAAAATGAACTGTGTGCAAAACATGCAGATTTCGATCCCGCATCGGAATTCGGGCCTGCTTGATATGTTTCGGGGCCATTCACCTGAAACCAGTGACCGAGCTCTTGAGTTGCTGGAGTTCGTTGGTCTTTATTCCAAGCGCAATCTGATCGCCGGGGATCTGTCTTTTGGTCAGCAAAAATTGCTGGAGTTCGCTATGGCCTTGATGAACGAGCCCAAGGTTTTGTTACTGGACGAACCAACGGCGGGGATTAATCCGACCTTGATCAATGGATTGATCGACAGACTGAAACTTGCCAACGAACAATTTGGTGTGACGTTGTTTGTTATTGAACATAATATGCGGGTGATCATGAACCTTGCCGATCATATTTATTGCCTGGCACATGGCGAGTTGCTGGCTGAAGGAAAACCGGATGATATTCAAAATGATCAACGCGTTGTTGATGCCTATCTGGGAGCGCACTGATCATGCCAGATCAAGACAATCAGGAACCTCAGGATAATAAGGCCGCAAAACGCGCCAGCGGATATCACGCAGGCGGTGTTGCATCTGTTATGTCCGTTGATGCGGTTTCGCGCGAAGCAGAAAAAATTGCCGCTGAAGGCCCGACGATCGCTGAATTGAATGCCCTGGCAAATAACACGCCTTTTGTTTCCATCGATAATTTGTGCGCCGGTTATGGCCGGATGGAAATCCTGCATGATCTGACTTTGAAAGTCGGACAGGGACAGTCCCTCTGTCTGATCGGGCCGAACGGAGCGGGAAAATCGACCATCCTGCATTCCATATTTGGCTTCACCAATATCTTTTCCGGAACCGTTGCCATTGGCCTTGAAGGACAGCAGCGTGACGTCACGGCCCTCAGTTCCAGCCAGAAACTCAAGACGGCCGGCATCGCCTATATTCTGCAAGATAATTCCGTTTTTCCGGATATGACCGTGGAAGAAAACTTGTTGATGGGGGGGTATCTGCAAGATACACCGGACCTGGCCAAGGAAAAAGCCGAAAAGGTTTTTGGTAAATACGCGCGCCTGGCCGAGCGACGCAACAAACCTGCCCGTGTGCTTTCTGGTGGTGAAAGGCGCTTGCTGGAAATCAGTCGGGCCCTGATCATGGAGCCGGAGGTTTTGCTGGTGGATGAGCCATCCATTGGTCTGGAGCCGCGCTTCATCGACATGGTCTTTGAAATCCTTGATGACCTGCAAAAAGCCGAAGGCAAAACCATCATTATGGTCGAGCAAAATGCCAAAAAGGGACTTGAATTTGCCGATATCGGCTATGTCCTGGTGAATGGCTCGCTGGCCTTGGCGGGTGAAGGCGATGCTTTACTCGAAAACCCGGAAGTCGGACGCCTGTTCCTTGGTGGATGATTTCACCTGGACGTTTTTATGACATTTGAGGCCTCGAAAATATCCAGAGCTGTTCCGATTTAGACGAAATAGGCTTTGGTTTTCGTCGTCTTTCCTGGCGTAAGCGCAATGCTACTTTTCCGTCAAAATCGGAAATGCTCAGGCATATTCTCAAATACATTCATTTGAAATGTACAATACAGAATTTTAACTTATTTCAAGTAGGGTCTTTTGTGAAAAAACTATCTATAGTTGTTGTATGAGATACGTCGAGCAAGTAAGTGAGGAGAAGATATTTTAAAAATCAATCTATAAGTTTAATTTCTATATGTAATGTTGTTCCATGCAGGTGCATATGAGGACCACAAACTATCAGTCAATTAACGTATCAAATTTTCCAAAAATAGAAATTAACAGTTCCTGTAAATAGATTTAACCAACACTGTTAGTGACAAAAGCCTTGTTAATCAACTACATAAAGCTATGAGCGAATTACGAAATATTCGCCGGACTCTGGGTTTGACCCAAGGTGATCTGGCATCGGCAATGAATACCACGGGCGTCTCAATATCTCGATACGAGAGAGATGAACGAAAGTTGACGTTGCCATTGTTGCGTCGACTATCTTCAGTATTGAGTTGTAGTATCACAGACATTATTGGTGATGGTATTGAGGACAATACCCTGCATGGAAGCAGATCTGGAGTCAGGTGGCTCAAACATTACAAGTTGGACCAATATCAGGATATTCACGGGAAGGAAGAGAATTCCAAGGAATTGCCACCAGAAATTCCAGCTTTTGAAGACCTGATAACTGAACTTGAGGCCGCCGGAAACAGTGATCTTATTGTCATACATATGGTGAATTGTGGCGATGCCATGTCGCCATTGCTGGAAGAAAATGATCTTGTGCTTTTAGACCGAAGTGTCTCTAATTTTTCCCGCAACGGTGTCTATTTGATTTTATCAGGTGACCAACCTGAATTTCGGCGTTTGGCCAAAAATCCGGTTTCACAATGTTTTTCAGTGATAACTGAGAACCCTAACCATCCCGATTACGACAATGTATCGCTTGAAAAGCTCAAAATTTTGTGGATTGCAGTCGGGCTTTGCAGCCGGATTTAGGTTTTAGTCGACCTGTAAAATATCGCTAACCGTTTCCAATAATTCAGCGCTTAGAAATGGTTTTTTGAGCACGGTCTTGGCGCCAAACCGGGTTGCGACACTTAAATATGTCGTACTATCCAGCATCCGACCGCCGCCGCTGATTGCCAAAATACGGACATTCTCGTTGATTTCAAAGAGAGCCTGAATAGTCTCCAAGCCATCCATATCCGGCATAACAATGTCAGTAATGACCATATCTGGCAGGGCTTCGCGGAATTGATCGATACCCGAAAAACCGCTGCTGGCTTCGCGCACCTGATGACCACCTATTTCAAGCATAGCTCGGGTGGTGGCGCGTACCATGTCATCATCGTCAATAAGTAGAATGTCAGCCATAAATTTTGAACCAATTTCCTGCAATATCCAACGCAAACCCAGTGTTTTCTGTGGGTAATCCCTATTTTATAACAGAACATCATTTCTGGAATGTTTCAGGCGCGTATCTTTTTGTAAATATTCAAAGGAATATGTATTTTTTTGTTTCTATATGCGGATAGTCAAATTTTTCTTCTACCGCAACTGGTGGATCCGATCTCGATGTAATCGTTTATGACGTGATTTCTGGTGCCTGCTTTGCGGTTATCGCAATGTCAGCCAACGCCAAAACCGGAAACGCTTAAATTTGGCAGCGAAGATATAACTCATGGACACGCGATTGTGAGGCGACCAAATTAATTCATTCAGTATATTAGAGAATTATTGTGTTCCAAACAGAGCGTTGGTTGTGGCAGACTGTATGACGATAGTTTGCCGTAATCTGGAGGATAAGATGGTTGTCAATCGAACGATGTACAAGGCCCTAGTTGCAAAAGCGGCCCTTGCGGTCGTTATGTTGTTCATCACGCAGACTACGGCCGCTGAGATAGAACCCAAGGTTGGGGATGACGGGATGTACACCCAGCCCTGGTTCAAACATACGTCTTTTCTTGATATGGCGGATGACCTTGGTGAAGCGCATGAACAAGGTAAACACCTGGCAATTTTGTTCGAGCAAAAAGGCTGTCCCTATTGCCGCGAAATGCACCGGGTCAATTTCGAAAATGCCGATATCAGGGAATACATCAAAAAAACCTTTGATGTCGTGCAGTTGAACTTGTGGGGCGACCAGGAAGTTACAGATTTTGACGGTCAGGTTCTCAGCGAAAAAGACTTTGCCCGCAAATATAGAGTCATGTTTACACCCACCATTCTTTTTATTGATGAAAAGGGAAAAGAAGTGGTCCGGATGCCGGGCTATTTCAAACCGTTCCATTTCAAACACATTTTTGTTTATGCAGCGGAAAAAGGTTACGTGAAAGAACCCAGTTTTCAACGTTGGTTAAGTGCAAAAGCCGAGGAACTGAGAGCACAGGGGAAAAGTGTGAATTTGTGGGATTAGCCTTAACAGGCTTGCTCCGCTCTAACCAAAGGGAGAGATAATAATGATCAGGTCAGTTCTATCGAAGTTTATGTTGGTGTTGGCGGCAACTGCTTTTGTTTTGACGGCAGGGACGGCTGTTGCAGATACGAACAGCATGAAAACCCATCTTGTTATTCAGGTGAGCACGGATGATCCGCGTACCCAGATGATTGCCTTGAATAACGCTGTAAATGTGCAAAAAGCGATTCCTGGTGCTGTTGTTGAAATCGTCGCCTATGGCCCTGGACTTGGCATGTTGACGGGTAAATCAAAGCAAAAAGATCGTGTCATGAGCATGGCTTTGAGCGAAGGCATCAGCTTCAGTGCCTGTGGCAATACCATGAAGAAGGTGGCCAAAAAATCTGGCAAAATGCCTGCTCTGATTGACGGTGTAAAAGTTGTACCGGCAGGTGTTACCCGGATTATGGAACTTCAGGCTAATGGGTATGCCTACGTTCGTCCGTAATATTTTGAGACCAACGAAAAGGGATGCAGTTTATGCATCCCTTTTTTTGTTTCAAAATTGAAGAAGACTTAGCCCAGTTCACCCAGGGCCGGAATGGCTTCCAGAATGAAATAACTGATGGTGGCCAGTGAATCTGTCAGGATCAGCACGCCGGTTGCGACTAACAGGACGCCCGCCCCGATTTCGATTTTGTGAATGTGGCTGCGAAAGCGTTTAAGAAAATTCATGAAGGGCTGGATGGCCAGGGCCGCCAGCATGAAGGGAATGCCCAGTCCGAGCGAATAAACCGTCAGTAATGAGATGCCATAGCTGAGCGAATCGCTGCTGGCTGCCAGGGTGAGGATCGTTGCCAGAATGGGTCCGACGCAAGGTGTCCAACCAAAGGCGAAAGCCAAACCAATAATATAGGCCCCGATTATTCCGGCTGGTGTTTTGTCTGGATTAAATCGCATTTCCCGCTGCATGAAGGCAAACTTGAACAGGCCCATATAGTGCAGGCCAAACAGGATGATAACGGTGCCTGCAACCTTGCTGATGACTTCGATATGATCAAAGATCAGCTTGTTGATGGCTGAGGCACTTGCTCCCATGGCGACAAATACAGTGGTGAAGCCCATGACAAAGGCCAAGGCTGACCAAAAGACGCGACGAGACATTTGACGATCGATTTGGTCCTGGTCGATCAGTTTATCCAGGGATGTCCCGGCAACAAAACAGATATAGGCCGGTACCAGCGGTAAAACGCAGGGTGACAAAAAGCTGATCAGCCCGGCCAGTGCTGCGGCACCATATGAAACGTCAAACGCACCCATTGTCTTAATTCACTCCTGCCGGAAACATACAGGGCGAATTTGCTTTTGCGAAATCGCTTCTGCATTAATTTCAGTCTTCAACACCCGGTTCTTGTCACTGAGTGTGCCTGACAAAACCCGAAACATACTAAATTCCACGGACTTTGATACTGCGGTTCGGCTCAAGCCGGATCACTTTCCTGTCAGTAATGTATTTTGAGACAAGATCATAGACCGGCGGCCCTTCCGTGCCTTCATTCACCGAGGCCCAACCAGAAACAATATAGGTTTTTGCCGGATCAATCTTTTCGCCGCTGGCCAACAAAGTCATGTCGCTGATGCGTTTGCCGATCGGCTGGCCAATATCGATGGCATAGCCCATGCCGCCCACGCGCACCATATCACCGCCCTGTTGCAGATAGGGGTCCGGGTTGAAAAGGTTATCGGCGACGTCTTCGAGAATTTCCTTCAGGAAAGCACCTGTCATTTCATTTCGGTAGACGTTGGGGTAAGTGATTGCGGTTTGGCTATATAGCGTGTCCGCTGTTATATCATCGCCTGGCAATAAAGTTGCCCCCCAGCGAAAGCCGGGCGACAGAGCTATTTGCGAATCCCGCTCCGTCAACAAGGCATCGCAAATCAGATCATCGAAGGTGCCGTTAAGATTGCCACGGCGATAAAGAAGGCTGTCTGTGCGGCCCAGTACCCGGTCGATCTCAGCGGCATGAGGGGCACGGATTTCCTTGATCAAGGTGGCCATTTCCGGATCCGGTGTTATCACATCAGAAAAAACGGGGATCAGTTTAAAGCGGTAGTCAACGACCTTTTTGTTCTCCACCTTCAGGTCCAGTCGGGCCAGGAACTTGCCGTGCGAGCCTGAAGCGATCAGCAAGGTATTACTCACCTTGATCGCGGTGGGAATGGCATCGTGGGTGTGGCCGGTCAATATGACATCGATGCCGGTCACCCGGCTTGCCATTTTGCGATCAACGTCAAAGCCGTTGTGGCTGTTCAGGACAATCAGTTCAGCCCCGGCTGCACGGGCCGCATCGACGCGCTCCTGAACCTTTTCCTCCTGAATGCCAAAGGACCAATCGGGCATCATGTAACGAGGGTTGGCGATGGGTGTGTAGGGGAAAGCCTGACCAATGACAGCGATCTTGACGCCACCACGTTCGAACATTTTTGTATGTTCAAAAATGTCCTCATCCCAGGTTTTGTCTGTGACGTTACCGGCCAGAAAAGGAAAGTCCAGGGTGGCGATCAGTTCCTCGACACGTTCAGCGCCATAGGTGAATTCCCAGTGCCCGGTCATGGCCTCGACGCCCAGGGCATTCATGACCTTGACCATATCCGCGCCACGGGTTTTCAGAGATGTATATGAGCCTTGCCAGGTATCGCCGCCATCCAGCAACAGGGTATTGGATGGCCGTTCGGCCCTGATCGCCTTGACCAGGGTTGCCATGCGGTCCATGCCGCCGATACGGCCCCACTGCCGGGCAAGGTTGTTAAAATCATCAGACGTCAAGGCGTAGGCGGCCTTGCTGCCACCTTTCAATTCAAAATGTTTGAGAAAATCTTTACCGGTCAAATGCGGTGGCAGACCGTTGGCCTCCCCGACTCCCAGATTGACGGAAGGTTCGCGAAAATAAAGCGGCACCAGCTGGGCATGACAATCTGTGAAATTCAGCAAAGTGACCTGGCCTGTACTATCAAAAGACAGCAGGTCTTCCTGGGTCAGCTTCGCGGTGGCAGCGCCCAGGCTGCCGGGTCTGGCTGTCATGACGGCGGTTGCAGCAGCAACCTGCATAAAATCTCGACGGGTTAACATGTCTCTGGTTCCGGTTGTTCTGTTTTGATGGTAGGGCTTGAAATTAGATTATGTCAGAAAAAAAAGGGGTGCGCCTTCAGCACACCCCCAATTTGTCGATGGCGAAGTCGGTCAGTTACGAACGGCAGGGGTTTCGACCCCAAGACCGCGACCGCGCCAGGCAACATAAAGTTCCAGATTGACGTATTCATCGGAACCATTTTTGAAAGGTTTCGCCCGAACCTGCTTGTTGCAACCACGGAAACGACGGTGTGTAGACCCGACCTTGCCCCACTTCAGGCGATAGACCGGAAAACCGTTGATCTGTCCTTCAGAAAGCACGTTGGCCCGGATCTTGTTGCCCGCATTGTCTTCGTGACAGTGTTTGCAAGCCATATCCAAAAGCCCGCGACGTTGATTGAAGAACGCCTCGCCCTTGGCAAAAAATGGTGCTGCCGGACCGTCAACTGCGACGGAAACAGGCAGTCCTCTTGATTGGTTGCGGACGTAGGTTGTCATCCCCAGCAACTGGCTCGATTCCCACTTCCAGGCCTTGGCTTTCATGTTATCCGTGCGACACTGGTTGATGCGTTGCTCGATATTTTGCAGCTTGCCGATGTCATCCTTGTATTTTGGATAACTGACGCCGGCTTTCTTCATGGACTCAGCGGCATCGCCGTGACAGTCGTTACAGGACTTGCCTGCATCGCCTTCTGCCTTGCTCCACAAATCTTCGCCTGTATCCACCCACAGATAGCCCGGGTTTGACATATCGTCATCCTGAAGGCCTTGGGTTTCCTTGGTCGCGTAACTATAGCCGGAGCGAATGCCTTCGGCTTTCGCAGCAGTAGTCTGGCCGATAACAAGGCCCAGACCGAGGCCCGTGACAGCAAGTGTGCCTGTCGTCGCAAATGTCAGGGCCAGGAGTAGTTGCCTCATCTTCATGGCTTAGTCCCCCTTAATACTCAAATTATTATTGAACTTATTATTGAACGGTGATTTTTGCAGACTGGGAAACGACTTTGCCGTTGTCGTCAGTCCACTTGAGTTCAATCGTGCCTGATTCCGTGGCCCGAACCTTGAAAGAAAGGAAAGGGTTTGCAGAAACTGCCGGAGCCCAGTCAGCTGAAAAAACTTCAACGCCATTATAGGTGGCGGAAACTTTCTTGATGATCATGCGTGGGATCGGTTTACCGTCCTTGCCCTTGCGTTGACCTGTTTCCATCTTGTGTTTTATCAGGCTCTTGACCGTGATGATGTCCCCTTTTTTCGCTTTTTTGGGGACTTTCAAGCGTGCGGATGCCATTGATTTATTCTCCCTAAAACTCGATCAGCCGCCGCAGCCGCCGATAGTTACCTTGACGGTTTTTTCCGCCTTATAAACAGAACCGTCGCTCATTATTGCTACGGCAACGACAGCGGATGTCTTCGCCATACGGCAGTTCACTTTGACTTCAGCGGCACCGCAGGCGGGCGTGAAGTTAAAAGCAGCGACTTCCGGGCTCGGATTGTTTTGTACGAACACGCTCAGCGACTTGACGTAATCACTGTCAGTCATTGGGCTGTCGACACTGATGATGATCGGTACAACGGCACCATTTTCAGCAATGATCGGCGTTTTCATCTTGATACGACCGGATTTGGTCGCGGTCCCGCCGGTGAGCTTGTCGATGGCGGCATTTGTCTTGGCGGCATCTGCCAAGGCCGTCACCGGTATCAGGCTGACACCGGCTGCTGCGACGGCACCGGCTCCGGCTGCGCGGAAAAATCCGCGGCGGCTGAGGCCTGTGTTACGTTCTCGCTTCATTTCATTTACTCCTTTGTTTGCAATCAAGTTCAGTTTGCAAACTGTTACTTGAGTGTCATCAGATAGGCCAACAGGTCTTCAACTTCCTGGGCCTTGAGAATTGATTTGCCAACCCATTTTTTCTGCAAACGTGTGAAACCAGTGTCGCGATAGAACGCCGGCATAATGGTGTCACTATTTGTCTTTTTGGAATCGACAATCCGCAAACGCAGTTCAGCCTCGCTATAACGACTGGCGACACCTTTAAGGTCGGGGCCAATCTCGCCGTGGAACTGCTGCTCCGGAATGGGCGCCTTGTGGCAAGCCAGGCAATTGCCGGTCTTGCGATTGTAGGCAACCTTGCGGCCTGCCTGGGCGTTACCGGCGGTGCCGGTTAATGATTTTGGAATGCCATCATCGACAATCTGATATGAGACGGTTCCGGCATTTGCAACGAGCGTCAGACTGATACTCGCTGCAACAATCGCAGCCGCCCCGATTAAACGGTGCATTTTCATAAACTATTTCCTCCCTGGCTCAGTGTTTGTCAGTTTATCCTGAGTCTTCCCGATGCCCGGCTGACCATAAGGTTTTGGATCACTTTATATTGTGTTTGCGCGCTGGTTGAAATCATCAGCGCGAACCGGACATTTACAGGGTGCACAGAAAAGTGATCGTCCGCAAGATAATTCCATAAGAAACCTCTAATATGACATATTATTTCGCAGTGCAGCATGAATTGTTACAGTTTATTTCGCAGCGCAGCATAAACTGCTGCATCGCACCATGGTCGATTTGTGGCGAATGCTTGTCACTTGTACCTACACCGACCATACTCCCGCGCCATGAAAAGCCTGCATGTCGTCCAACATACTGCCAGTGAAAATCTTGGCACCCTTGAAGACCAATTCCGCCGTCGCGGCGTTGGCTTTCAGTATCAAAAACCCTTGACCGCCGGCAAAATACCGACCAGTGCTGTAAATTCCGACGGCCTGATTTTGTTGGGGGGCGGTGCCTGGGGCACCCATGGTGAACGCACGACGTTACCTTCGCTGGATCAGGAATTGCGGTTTTCCTATGATCACCTGAAGCGCAATCGCCCGGTCGTCGGCTTGGGGCTGGGCGCACAAATCGTCAGTATCGCAGCCGGTGGCAGTACAGAACAAACAGCAACGCGGGTTCATACCGGCATGGCACGTCGGGTGCGCGATGATGCGCTGGGCGGCCAGATGCCGGAAAATTTCCCCTTTGTTTCATTCATGCGCGACCGCATTGTGCTGCCCCATGATGGTGACGTACTGGCTGTTGATGAAAATGACGATCCGGTTGTCTTTACGGTCGGGCCGGATGTGATCTGCATGACCTGCCATCCGGGAACCGGTCCCAAAATGCTGCGGGCTTTGGCGGCTGAAGTCCAGGCCTCGGAAGAAGACCTGAAAGAGGAATTCGCTTTTGTTGATGCTCATTTCGATCAGATGAGTGCCGCGCTGGATGCCATGATGCACGGCATCGTCGCGGCAACTGGCTGGATTGTTGAGGATTAATCCGGCGTATTGAACCAAAACCATGCCAGCGTGATTAAGATTATCATGCTGAACATAGGAATGGTGACTTTCCAGCTCCAGGCAGGTGCCACCGGGTTTTGATGCCGGATCGCCGAGAGGACTTCGTTGGAATCGACAACCAGACGATAACCCGAAGATGGATTTTCTCTCAACTGCGTGTAGTCAACGGGTATCTTGTCCGCCAGGGCCATGCGGCAGGTTGCCGATACAAAAATATCTCCGGGCTCGAGGATTGTAGCGAGGTTCGCCGCGATTTCGACGGCGTCCCCATCAACGGTTTCCTGACCAATTGTGACGGGCCCCAGACTGATAGCGCTGCGCAGCAAGGCCGCTATGTTCAGATCGTTTGCGGAGGTTTCGTCCAGGCGCCGTAACTCTACAGCGCATATGGCCGCCGACTTCGCCCGCATGAAAAGAATGACCCGGCCCTGATCTGTTTCCCCGACGACAAGTCCGGCATTGCGATGCACTGTTTCAGCAAACGCCAGACGGGCTTGTGTATCGACGTCAAACACGGGTCCTTCCAGATGCAGTATGGCGGCAATTTTTTGCATGAATCCTGTCGGCGAATTGTTCGTTAGAAATCACCCGTATGGTACGCTATGTCTGCAACATCAGACCAGTCATTGCCCGTAATCTAACTTCGACTGAATGTTGCCCTCAGGGCACCGCCAAGGCTGCCTTCTTCCAGATATTTCATGCCAAGATAGCCACCCGCCAGCAATGACATCCACGCAATGAGCGAGCTCAGGGCCAGCGTCGACATGCCGGTCAAGGCCTGGCCAATGGTGCAGCCCAGGGCAACGATGCCACCGACACCCATTATGAAGGCGCCAAAAAGATGGCGTTTCAGATCGGCCGCGTCAGCAAAAGATTCAATATGGAACTCACCGGACAGCTTGGCCGCCAGAAAGGAGCCGACAAGGACACCGCCAACTGCAGCAACGCCGAAATTTATGGTTGATCCAGTGAAGGTCATCAAATATTGCACAGAGTCGGCTGTGGGTGAGACGAAGGTGAAGGAAAACAGAGGTACGGGATCAAATTCGTCGTTGCCGATGTTGCCCGTAATGTACCAGCCCAGCGGGATCATCAGGCCGATGACCAGCCCGGCTATCATGTCACGTCCCGAGGATCTGAACTCGCCACTTTTGAAACACCAGGCCAACAGGGCGAGCACAACAAGGGCGACCATCACCGGACGCAAGGCCTCGGTTTCCATGCCGATAACGGAGGCCACCATCTCCACCATGCTCTGGCTTGTCAGGCCCCGTTCACTGAGGTCCACGACTGTTACGGCCTCGAATTCTACACGAAGCAAACCAATAATGCCGCGCAAGGTCGCGTAACCGGCAATACCCATTACCATTGCAACAATCAGCGATTTCAGGTTTCCGCCCCCCAATCGCACCAGTGTTTTGTTGCCGCATCCTCCTGTCATGGTCATGCCAAATCCGAAGAGCAAGCCGCCGACGATTGCGCCGACCCAACCCAGATTTGTCGTCAGAAAAATTGCCCCGCTCAGATCGACCTGGCCCGTCATGTGTAATATCTGACTACCGCCGATGCCCACGGCAATGGCCATGACCCAAGCTCGCATGCGGTTATAACTTCCCATGAATACGGCGTCTGATATGGCCCCCATGGTGCAAAAATTTGTCCGCTGCGCTGTGATACCAAAAATGATGCCGGCAGCAAAACCCCACATTCCAACAATCGTGGTGATTGGCGTGTCTTCCATATTCAGGTCTCCCCCTCTGGCCTTTCAAATTCAAATGAATTTTGCGGCCGAATTACATGCTTGAAGTCATGTATTTTTTGAACATAATGATACCCTAATATAAAAACTATCTGGTGAGAACCTGAAAAGCAGGCCACACTCCAATCCAGAAATAGACGAACACCGACTGACGACAAGCGATCATTAATGTGATCCGGGAAATAGAATGATGAATTTGATGATAAATCCAGGGTTTGTAGCAGGCCGATCCTGGATCAGCATGTTAATCGTCGTTGCGATCGTTCTGCTTGTGGGCACCCGAGAGTTGCGGGCGGAATTCCAGACCATCAGCCTGGACAACGATCTGGCGACCGAGATTGAAGATGCTGCCGCAGACGGTAAACGCCTTATCGTCATGTTTCATGAAGAAGGCTGCCCCTGGTGCAATAAAATGCGTGAGCGGATTTTCCCACATCCAAAAATTGCCAAATATTTCTCTGACAAATTTGTCATGATCGAAGAGGACATCAAAGGGGATCTGGAGTTAACCACACCTGGTGGCGAATTGATCACCCAAAAGGCCTTTGCCCGACGCCTGCGCGTGCGTGGCACGCCGACCTTTGTCTTTTACGATACGGACGGCAAGATTGCGGCACGCATTCCGGGATACCAGGATGTTGCGACGTTTATCGCCAGCGGACGCTATGTCCATGAAAAAATCTTCAAGACCGGCAAGTCGCTCGTCCGTTGGCAGATGGAGCAATAGGTTGCGTGGATTGCGAAATTGCCTTTCGGTAATTGCTGTTTCGCTGATGGTCTTGCCGTCAGCGCCCGTTGCCGCGTTGTCGATGCCAACACCACAAGAGCTGATTCAGATGCTGGCCTCCAGCCCGCTCCTTGCCCGCGATGTGGCGTCGCGGGATATTGCCGCGGCCAGGCTGGATCAAGCCCTGGCGGCCCTGAAGCCGCGATTAACCGGTCGTCTGGACGGCAAGCGCTTTTCTTCCATGCGGGCCGTGGAAACAAGAAACAGCGATATACTTGGTTCTTTGGAAATTGTTCAGCCGGTTTATGACTTTGGCCGCAGTCGCGGTGGAATTGATGCCGCCCGTGCAGAAATAATGGCGCAGGCATTCGATCAGCAAATCACGCTCAGTAGACTGGTGCTGGAAGGCATGGCTTTGTATTACGAACTGCATGCCTCGGATCTGGAAGTTCAGGCCTTGCAGGAAGAGAATACAATTGCCTTTTTTCGGGCGGTGCGACTGGAAGAAAAAGACGTTGTGGGGGATGCAAATCCCATCGAGTTGATGGAAGCACGCGCCGAAAGTGGCACAGCCCGATATGTTTATTCAAAAGCCAAAAGCAGTAATCTTGGCATTCGCTTGCGGCTCGAAGAGCTGACGGGCAAGTCCTTTACTGAAACAACGCTGACCCCTGATGTGCCAGAAGACGAAGTCTTTGAGGTTGATCTGCAAAAAATGGTCGAACTTGTTCAGAAAGCCCATCCTCTGGCACAGTCCCTGAGGGCTAAACGTGATGCCATGCAGGCCCGGGCAAATGCCTCTGGTTTGTTTCCAAAGCTAGAGGCTTACGGTCGGGTAAATGAAAGTACCCGTAATTTGCGTGGCCGGGATGAATGGGCGTTGGGCGCGCGCCTGGTCGTGCCTTTTTATGATGGCGGCGTTAAATCTTCTGAAGAAGCGCAGTGGCTGGCAAAAAGACGCCAGCTGGACGCCGACATCGCGGCGATCAATAGAAGCCTGGTGCGGCAAACCCATCTGGCCAATCTTGCGCGCCAGGACGCCCGCATGCGTCTGACTGCTGCGCGTTTCGCCTACAAAGCCGGACGCCAGCGTTTGTTGCTGGAGCAATTGCAAAGATCCCAGGATCGGGAAGCTTCTGTAGGTGGTGCCACCACACGTATTGGCCATATTGAAACGGAACTTGTTCGGGCTTTGGGAGCATATCGAATTGCCGGACTGCAATTGGCTGTTCTGCTTGGGCGCCCCCTGAACCAAAGTTTTGCGATTAATTTTCTGGAGGATCTGAAAATTGCGGATCAATAATTTTACCTCTTTTGTCGGTGCGCTGTTCTTGATGATGGCGCCAACTGTGGCTGCACATGCCCAGGACCAGGCCTTGGGTTTCGCCCTGTCAGGTGTGGTCGAGAAAGTCTTGGTAACCGCTGGTGATAAAGTCAGTAAGGGACAAGCCATCGCTGTTTTGGATACCATCCGCATCAAGGCAAGAATGACAGCAGTCCTGGCTGAGGTCGCGGTCTCACAGAAAATCGTGAACCTCGCGACCCGCCGATTTGACTATGCCCGGGAACAGTTTGACGCCGTCTCTTTGTCCAAAGTCGAGCTTGATACGGCTCAGATTACCAGGGATGAAGCCCTCGCCCGATTGGCCAAGGCGCAGGCACGGCAAACAATTTTGCAATGGCGGTACGATCATGCCACCTTGCGGGCACCACAATCCGGGCGGGTAAAGTTGGTCAGCACCTGGCCCGGAATGGTGATAAATTTGCGGCACGCCAACCCACAAATCATCGTGTTGACCGTTCCCTGACGTTATTTTTTAAGCATAACGTTCGCGTGAGGGGTGAAATTAGAGCTTTCTATTTATATGCAAATTTACTAATGTTTGGTGTGAAACAACAATAATTAAAAATTTGCGGGCAAAGCCATGATTACCGCCATGGCAGATATTGGTTTCAGGGCCACCATTTGGTTGGTTCTATGCTGGTTTGATTGAAATTGAAGGGATATGGGGAAATGAGCGAACAAAGTCTTGAAAATGCCAAGAGCATGTCATTGATTGTGACCAAAGGGTCATTGGATTGGGCCTATCCGCCCTTCATCCTGGCGACGACAGCGGCCGCAATGGGGTTGAACGTTTCCATGTTCTTCACCTTCTATGGCCTGAATTTGCTGAAGAAAAAACTTGATCTGGCTGTGACACCTCTGGGCAATCCCGGCATGGCGATGCCGATAATGGGTGGCCACATGAAGATGCCAAATATCATGCCGATGATTCCCGGCATGGATGCCATGGCGACGGGCATGATGAAGAACCTGATCAAGAAAAAAGGCATTGCCTCGATTGAAGAACTGCGTGATCTGGCAGTGGAGGCCGACGTTAATATGGTGGCCTGTCAAATGACCATGGACATGTTCGAATATGACTTAAAAGATTTGATCGAAGGCCCTGATCTGGGCGGGGCGGCTACCTATATAGAAGATGCGCTCAAGGCAGATATCAATCTGTTTATCTAAACTGTCGTTTCGGCGACGGAAACGAATTTGACATCAGGGCGGGTGCACTGCGACAGTGTGGCCGCCTTTTTGTCAGGAAAAACCAGATTATCAGGAAGAATCAGATGACTTTGAGATCGCCAGCATCAATTTACAATTGGACTGCTTCAGTCCTGATGCTTGTTGGTGTTTCCCTGATGTCGCAAGGCGCTGTGGCGGCCGAACTCATCATGTACGAGCAAGAAGGCTGCTATGCCTGCGACCTTTGGAAAAAGGAAGTAGGAAAAGTCTATCACCTGACTGATGAAGCCAAAATCGTGCCGCTTCGCCAGGTCGATATCCACGGGCAACAGCCCAAAGACCTTGAGTTCCTCGGTCGAAACCGCTTCACACCGAAGTTTGTGGTCATCGACAAAGGGCGCAAGATCGGAGAGATTTTCGGCTACAATAACGAAGCTGCGTTTTATGGCCTGCTTGGCGAATTGATCGAAAAAGTAAAGCTGGATAATAGCAGTGCCTTGATCTCGCCTGCCGCGAGCAAGGGGTGACCGCGGATCAATCTGTGTGTCCCTCTAATTATCAACACAAATTAATTATCAACACAAAAAAGGCCGGAATAATCCGGCCTCCTATGAGATGATATGACAATATCACGAGGTCTGCGATATAAATCTATTCGGCAGCAGTTCCACCCGCCAGGCGCAAGCCGGCAACGGTATCTTCAGTTTGTTCGGCCGTTGAACAATAAAGACCATAAAGCACTTCGATGATTTGAATGGCTTCGTCGCCAATCAGTGAATAATAAATCGTTTGGGCTTCACGACGGGTTTTGACCAGTTCGTCGCGCCTGAGCCGTGCCAGATGTTGTGAAAGAGCGGATTGACTAAGGCCAATCATCGCTTCCAGTTGACCCACGGATTTTTCACCGTCTGAAAGGCGGCAAAGAATCAGTAGACGATGCTCATTGCTCAGCGCCTTTAGCAGGCGGCTGGCTTGACGGGCACTATTTTGCATCTGTTCTATTTCCATGGACTTATTCTCGTTGAATCAGGCTGTTGTGTCAAATTTTGCGTGTGGTTCTCAAATAACGTTATTCTAATATAGCGCGGTTTCTGTGTAAACCGAAGCCCTTCGTTTCATATTTGCATTTCCTTTCAAGGGCTTTCGGCAATCCGGTGTTTCAGATCAAGACTGAAACCCTCTGAATCAAGATCGCATTTTGCGATTATTGAACATCCGCTTTATCCTGTGCTTTTTCCAGTTCCGGGGAAAGACGGCCTGAAATTGCCATAAAATACATTTTGAAGTCGCTGAACAGGGACCAAAAGGGGTATTTGAAAGTCGCTGGCCGGTTTTTTTCGATACCAAAATGAGCGGCCCAGGCAAAGCCATAACCGCTGAACAAGGCGGCTGCCAAGGCTCTCCAGTCGCCAGATATGATCAGCACCAACAGACAGATCAGCGCTAATGTGGTGCCAATGTAATGCAGGCTCCGGCAGGCTTTTTTACTGTGTTCCTGCAAATAATATGGCCAGAACTCGGCGTAAGTGGTGAGCCGTTGCCCGGTTAATTCAGTATTCATTTCAGTTTCCGGCTCCGTGCGGTTCAGTTGAAATAAAAGTCGCTGATCGCTTCAACTTTTTGGTTGACGTTAACGTAAACGTCAAGCTAATATCTTTGGCGTGTCGCATAAGTCGCGGCACCGATAATTCGATAGCCAAAAATCCGATAAACATTCCATTCCAGACTTGAAACGACCTGTAAGAGCAAGGCAGCATCTGTGACTGAAAGCTATAGCATAAGTGATCTGGCGGGGGAATTTGGTGTTACCGCGCGTGCAATCAGGTTTTACGAAGAAAAAGGACTGATATCGCCGTCGAGAAATGGCCAGGACCGTGTTTACGGTCGTCGGGATTATGTCCGTCTTAATTTAATTTTGCGCGGCAAACGCCTGGGCTTCAGTCTCGCCGATATTGAAGAAATGATGGCGCTCTATAACAGGGACGGTGAGCATACCGAACAGGCGCGCGTTACCTTGGACAAAAGTGAAGCACGCCTGGAAGCATTGAAACAACAACGCCGGGATATCGACGAAACCGTCGACGAACTGGAAAAAATATGCGCCGAAATTAAGTCTCACCTAAAAGGAAAAGGCGTCGTCAACGCCTGATCCGTGATTTCAATCTGCGCCGTCAAGTCTGTTCGGATTTGACGCTTTAGTTACGTAACCACAGGAAACCCATGAGCAACAAATTCCCAAATCTTCTTGAACCTCTCGATCTTGGTTTTACCAAACTGAAAAACCGGGTCCTGATGGGCTCCATGCATACCGGTCTTGAAGAAGCGCCGAACGGCTTTCAGCGCATGGCGGAGTTTTTTGCGGCGCGGGCGCGCGGCGGTGCCGGTCTGATCGTCACGGGCGGGATCGCGCCCAACGACGAAGGCGGTGCCATGCCACATATGGCGCGCCTGAAAACCGATGAGGATGTCGTCAATCACAAGATAATTGCTGACGCCGTACATGCCGAGGGTGGTGCCATCCTGATGCAGATTTTGCATACCGGGCGCTACGCCTTTCATCCTGGGGCGGTTTCTGCGTCTGCGGAAAAAGCACCGATCAGTCCGGTAACGCCAAACCCCTTAACCGAAGAAGGTATCTGGCGCACTATTGAAGATTTTGCCACATGTTCAAAACTGGCCCAAAAGGCCGGTTATGACGGCGTCGAAGTGATGGGGTCTGAAGGCTATTTGCTGAACCAGTTTATTGTCACCCATACCAACAAACGGGATGATGACTGGGGTGGTGTTTACGAAAACCGAATTCGCTTTCCCCTGGAAATTGTCCGTGCCATCCGGGCAGCTGTTGGTGAAAACTTTATCTTGATGTTCCGGCTTTCCATGTTGGATTTAATCGAAAATGGCAGCACCTGGGATGAAGTTGTCATTCTGGCGAAGGAATTGGAAAAGGCCGGTGCCACCATTATTAACACCGGCATTGGCTGGCACGAAGCCAGGGTGCCAACTATCGCCCATATGGTGCCGCGCGCAGGCTGGACCTGGGCCACAAAACGCCTGATGGGTGAAGTCAGTATTCCCGTTATTGCCTCAAACCGGATCAACACTGCTGAAACAGCCGAAGAAGTTCTGGCACGCGGGGACGCCGATATGGTGTCGCTGGCACGGCCCTTTTTGGCAGATGCAGATTTTGTCAACAAGGCCGCCAATGGCCAGGCCAACCTGATCAATGCCTGCATCGGCTGTAACCAAGCCTGTCTTGATAATATCTTCTCTGGCCAGATTTGTTCCTGCCTGGTTAATCCACTGGCGTGTCATGAAACTGAACTGACGATTGAGGCCGCATCAACAACCCGCCGCATTGCCGTTATTGGTGGTGGCCCAGCCGGTTTATCTTACGCGGCAACGGCGGCCAAACGCGGTCATGATGTGACGCTTTTTGAAAGTGCGGCGAGGCTTGGTGGCCAGTTCAATATGGCCCGCGTTATTCCGGGTAAATCTGATTACGAAGAAACCATCAAATATTACGAAGCCCAACTGGCCGACCTGGGCGTCACCATAAACCTTGGCAGTCGCGCCACGGTAGATCAATTGGCAGAAGGTGGTTTTGACGAGGTTATCCTGGCCACCGGTGTCACGCCGCGCCAGCTCGACCTGGAAGGCATCGACCATCCATCAGTCTTGTCCTATATCGACGTGTTGCAAGGTGGTGCCGAGGTGGGCAAATCCGTTGCGATCATGGGGGCCGGGGGTATCGGCTTTGATGTGGCGGAATTCCTTGTTGCCAGTGAAGATCATGAAGAAAATCACGCGGCGTTCTTTAAGGAATGGGGTGTGGACACGCAATCAAAAACGGCTGGTGGCTTGCTGCCGGAAGGCCCGCAACCCGCGGCACCGGCACGTGAGGTTTATTTGTTGCAACGAAAAGCATCGCGCCCTGGTGCCAGTTTGGGCAAGACCACGGGCTGGATTCATCGGGCGCAGATGAAACTGTCGGGTGTGAAAACGGTTTCCGCCGTGACCTATCAAAAAATTGATAATGATGGTTTGCACATTCTTGTGGGTGAAGAGTCTCAGGTTTTGGCCGTGGATAATGTCGTGATTTGTGCCGGACAGGAACCGCAACGAGAATTGCAGGCCGGACTGGAAGAAAAGGGCGTCAAGGTAACCTTGATTGGCGGTGCAGATGTGGCCGCCGAACTGGATGCCCGTCGGGCCATCGACCAGGGCATCCGCCTGGCCGCTGCCGTATAACGAATTTTAACAAGACAATGTGCGACCACAAACCTGGCGCACTAACAGACTATGAACCAAGGATTGAAGAAAATGAAAAACGTCGTTATTGCCGGATACACCCGGTCTCCGTTCACCCTGGCCCGCAAAGGCGAATTGGCCAAAGTGCGGCCCGATGAAACAGCTGCCCAGGTGATCAAGGGTTTGCTCGCACAAAGCGGCGTGAATGCAGATGATCTCGAAAACCTGATCATGGGTTGTGCCTTTCCCGAAGGCGAACAAGGTTTCAACACAGCCCGCATGGTCGGCCTTTTGGCTGGCTTGCCGCATTCCGTTGCCGGGGTCACAGTGAACCAGTTTTGCGGCTCGTCCATGCAGTCCGTCCACATCGCTGCCGGTGCCATTCAGATGAATGCCGGTGACGCGTTTATTTGTGCCGGCATGGAAAGCATGACCCGCGTGCCCATGGGTGGCTTCAACCCCATGCCGAATCCAACCTTGGCCAGCGAAACAGAAGCTTATATCTCAATGGGCATAACGGCCGAGAATTTGGCGAACAAGTATGCCATTTCACGACAGGAACAGGAAGATTTCGCCCTGAAAAGCCACAAAAAGGCTGACGATGCGCGCAGTGCCGGCAAGCTCTCCGACGAGATCATTACCATCACCCAAGGCAACCTGCGCGTCGAACAAGACGGCTGTATTCGCCCACAAACAACCGCCGAAGACCTAGCCGGTCTGAATCCGGCCTTCGACGAAAAAGGCACGGTTACCGCGGGCACATCATCGCCTTTGACCGATGGTTGCTCTGCCACTTTGGTTTGCAGCGAAGAATATGCTGACGCCAACGGCCTGACTAAACTGGCTCGTATTAAATCTGTTGCCGTCTCAGGCTGTGGCCCGGAGATCATGGGCATCGGCCCGGTCGGTGCTACGGAAAAAGCGCTAAAGCGCGCAGGCATGGCGATCGGCGATATCGACATTATCGAATTGAACGAAGCCTTCTCAGCACAGTCCCTGGCTGTGATCAAGGAAAGCAAAATGGACGTCGCCAAAATCAATCTGGACGGTGGTGCTATTGCGCTGGGTCATCCGTTGGGCGCAACCGGTGCCCGCATTACCGGCAAGGCTGCGTCCCTTCTGAAACGCGAGGGCAAACAAACGGCCTTGGCTACCCAGTGCATCGGTGGCGGCCAAGGCATTGCAACAATTCTTGAAGCCTGCTGAGCGGAGTTGAGCATATGACTGAGATCAAAAAGGTCGGCGTCCTCGGCGCTGGACTGATGGGCAGCGGCATCGCGGCCCACGTGGCGAACGCCGGATTGCAGGTGGTGTTGCTGGATATCGTGCCCGAAGGTGCGGAAAACAGAAACGCGATTGCTGAAGGTGCCGTCGCCCGCATGATCAAGCAAAAACCGGCACCTTTCATGGATGCCCGTAATGCAAAGCTGATCACCTGTGGCAACCTGGAAGACAGCCTCGGTTTGCTGGCAGATTGCGACTGGATCTGTGAAGCCGTGCTTGAGCGCCCGGACATTAAACACGACGTCTACAAAAAGATTGATGCCGTGCGCAAGCCTGGCTCCATCGTGTCGTCCAACACGTCGACCATTCCGCTGGCTGTGTTGCTTAAAGGTCAGTCGGATGCGTTCGCCGCCGATTTTGCCATCACCCACTTCTTTAATCCGCCGCGTTACATGCGGTTGCTGGAAGTAGTTGGCGGTGAAAAAACCCGTCCCGATGCCCTTGAATCATTGGTTGAATTTGGCGATGTGGCGCTGGGCAAAGAAGTCGTTCGCTGCAAGGACACACCCGGTTTCATCGGCAATCGCATCGGCATTTACTGGTCCTATACTGCCATCAGCCAGTCCATTGACATGGGCCTGACGATTGAGGAAACCGACGCTTTGGTTGGTAAACCCATGGGTATACCAAGCACCGGAATCTTTGGTCTGGTCGATCTGACCGGCATTGATCTGGCACCGCATGTCAATGAAAGCATGCTGACCCTGTTACCCGAATCAGACGCATTTTGTCAGGACTTTCAGGCTACCGGCATTCTGGCTGAACGCTTCGAACAAATGATCCGCGATGGTTATACCGGCCGCAAAGGCAAGGGCGGCTTCTATCGCATCACCAAAGACGGGGCCAAGAAAACCAAGGAAGTACTTGATATCAAAACGGGTGAATATCGTTTGCCCGTCAAGCCTGCCCTGAAGTCGGTTCGTGCAGCCCGTAAGGGCTTGCGAGCTTTGTGTGAATATGATGATTTAGGTGGCAGATATTCCTGGGTTTTGCTGTCCAAAACCCTGACATATGCGGCGTCTCTGGTTGGTGAAATTGCCGACAATATTGATGATATGGATCGGGCCATGAAGGGCGGATATGCCTGGAAATATGGCCCCTTCGAACAGATCGATCAATTGGGGACCGCCTGGTTCGCCGAAAAACTCGAAGCCGAAGGTCGTGAGGTTCCCGCCATCATCAAGGCCGCTAATGGCCAGCCCATGTATCGGGACAATGGCAATGTTCGTCAGCAAATGACTTTGTCTGGTGAGTATGTCGATGTGGTTGTCGATCAAAATGCCTGGATGTTGGAAGACAAAAAACGTGGTGCCGAGCCCATTGCCAAAAATGGCTCAGCGTCCTTGTGGGATGTTGGTGACGGCGTTGCCTGTCTTGAATTCCACAGCAAGATGAACTCCATCGATGGTGACATCGTGGCCATGATCATGAAGGCCGTTCGCCTGAACAAAGATGGTTTCAAAGCCTTGATCATTGGCAACGATGCCGACAACTTCTCGGTCGGCGCCAATATTGGTTTGTCCTTGTTTGCGGCCAACACAGCCATGTGGCCGATTATCGAACAGGGCGTCAAAGCCGGACAGGATGCTTATCTGGCGCTTAAATATGCACCGTTCCCCATTGTCGCCGCACCCGCCGGTATGGCACTTGGTGGTGGCTGTGAAGTCACTATGCATTGCGACGCTGTGCAGGCTCATGCTGAAAGTTATATGGGGCTGGTGGAAGTTGGCGTTGGTTTGATCCCGGGTTGGGGCGGCTGCAAGGAATTGCTGATGCGTCAGACCTTGAACAAAAAACGACCCGGTGGGCCCATGCCCGCCATTGCGGCAACGTTCGAAACCATCTCAACAGCCAAGGTTGCAACCTCTGCCGCCGAAGCCAAAAACCTGATGTTCCTGCGCAAATCGGATGGCATCACCATGAACCGTCGCCGAGTGTTGGCTGATGCCAAGGCCCAGGCGTTGGCTCTGGTAGATGGCTATGAAGCACCTGAACGCGATATCGAAATCGTCTTGCCCGGTAAAACCGCCAGCCTCGCCCTTGAGATGGCAGTGCAAGGTTTTGTCGATATGGGCAAAGCGACGGCCTACGATGGTGTCGTTGGTGGTGAACTGGCAGGGATCCTGTCTGGTGGCAACACGGACGTTACCGAAACAGTGACGGAAAAAGACCTGATGGCCCTGGAACGCAAGGCCATTGTCAAACTCCTGCACAACCCCAAAACGCTCAACCGCATTACCCATATGCTGGAAACGGGCAAACCGCTGCGCAATTGATTGCTGCATCAGAATAAAAGAAGGATAAAGACCAATGCCTGAATATAAGGCTCCCCTGCGCGACATGCGGTTTGTACTTCACGAATTGCTGGAAGTCGAAAAACATCAGAACCTGCCAATTTTTTCCGAAGCGCCGGTCGACATCATTGACGCCGTGCTGGAAGAGGGTGCCAAGGTCGCGGAAGAAATCCTGTTTCCGTTGAACCAGGTCGGTCACGAAGAAGGCTGTACTTTCAAAGACGGTGAAGTCACTACGCCGACAGGCTTCAAGGAAGCTTTTGCCCAGTACCGTGAAGGTGGCTGGGTCGGTTTGGCAGGCAATGCCAACTATGGGGGCCAGGGTCTGCCTGCTTTCCTGGGAACAGCCATCGGCGAAATGACCTGTGCCACGAACCTGGCGTTCGAGATGTACAGTGGCCTGACTTCGGGCGCTTGTGCCGCCATTGATGCACACGGTACGGAAGAGCAAAAGTCTTATTACCTGCCGCGCATGTATTCCGGCGAGTGGACCGGGACAATGAACCTGACCGAGCCTCATTGTGGAACGGACCTTGGTCAGATGCGGACCAAGGCGGAGCCACAAGACGACGGCAGTTACCTGATTTCGGGCACCAAGATTTTTATCTCTGCCGGTGACCACGACATGGCCGACAACATCATTCACCTGGTGTTGGCGAAGATTCCGGGTGGCCCAAAAGGCATCAAGGGCGTCAGTCTATTCATCGTACCAAAAGTTCATTCTGACGCGGATGGTAATCTGGGTGAGCGCAATGGCGTCTCGACGGGGTCCATCGAACACAAGATGGGCATCAACGGTAATGCCACCTGTGTATTGAATTATGACAAGGCCCAGGGTTGGTTGCTGGGTCGCGAACATAAAGGCATGGAAGCCATGTTCGTGATGATGAACGCGGCCCGTCTGGGTGTTGGTATGCAGGGTTTGTCCCTGTCTGAAGTCAGCTATCAGAACGCTGTGCTTTATGCCAATGACCGTTTGCAGGGTCGCTCTCTGTCTGGCATCAAGGAGCCGGAAAAGGCGGCTGATCCAATTATCGTGCACCCTGATGTGCGTCGCATGTTGATGACCATGCGTTCCTTCAATGAAGGTGCCCGGGCCTTTACTTCCTGGGTTGCCATGAACCTTGATCTGGCGCGAGCGGAACAAGACGAAGAAGCACGCCAGGTGGCTGAAGACCTGGTGACTCTGATCACACCTGTGGTCAAGGCGCATATTACGGATGTGGGTTTTGAATGTGCCAATATTGGCCAGCAATGTTTTGGTGGTCACGGCTATATTCGCGAACATGGCATGGAACAATATGTGCGTGACGCTCGCATTGCCCAGCTATATGAAGGCACCAACGGCATTCAGGCACTTGATCTGGTGGGTCGTAAAATGCCTGCTCATATGGGGCGTTTGTTGCGGGCTTTCTTCCACCCCGTGGACGCTTTCATTCAGGAAAATTCAGACAATGATGATCTGGACGACTTCATCATGCCCCTGGCCAAAGGCTTTGCCCGTTTGCAACAGGCCGTTGCCTGGCTGGGTGAGCAGGGCATGAAGGATGTCGAACAGGCCGCCGCCGGTGCCACTGATTTTCAACGCATGTTCGGCACTGTCGCCCTGGGCTTTATGTGGGCACGCATGGCGAAAGTCGCCCAGGCTAAACTGGCGGCCGGAACTGACGAAGCTGAATTTTACGAAAATAAGCTGAAAACCGGGCGGTTTTACATGGCCCGCACAATGCCGGATACATCGTCCTTGCTGGCGAAAGTCACATCCGGCAAAGATACATTGATGGCACTGGATGCCGCTGCATTCTAGATAAATATACTGACCCCCAGGGAGTAAATACGTTGACTGTACCACAACATATCTATGAAGAAGATCACGCAATTTTCCGCGATTCTGTGCGAAAATTTGTTGAAAAGGAAGTTGCCCCTTATCACGAGCAATGGGAAAAAGATTCCATCGTGCCAAAGTCGCTTTGGCTAAAAGCTGGCGAGGCCGGGTTGCTGTCACCAACAGTGCCGGAAGAGTATGGCGGACCCGGCTGTGATTTTCGATATAACGGTATTGTCAGCGAAGAACTGGCCCGTTGTGGTTATACAGGTCCGGGCTTTAGCCTGCATTCGGATATCGCCGTGCCTTATCTGGTAAATTATGGATCGGAAGAACAGAAGCAGGAATATCTGCCCAAATGTGTATCCGGCGAATGCATCATGGCCATTGCCATGACCGAACCAGGTACCGGGTCTGACCTGCAAGGTGTCAAAACAACTGCAAAGCTGGATGGCAATGAATATGTCATCAATGGGTCAAAAACCTTCATCACCAATGGTCAGAATGCAAACCTGATCATTGTGGTTGCCAAAACTGATCCAGATGCCGGTGCCAAAGGCACGTCATTGATCCTCGTGGAAAGCCATCGTGAAGGTTTCAAGCGAGGCCGTAATCTGGAAAAGCTTGGCATGAAAGCAGCGGATACTTCCGAGCTGTTTTTTGACGAAGTTCGCGTCCCGACATCAAACTGCCTTGGTGAAGAAAACAAAGGCTTTATCTATCTGATGCAGGATTTGCCACAGGAACGTTTGTCTGTCGCTGTTGCTGCTGTTGCGGCCTGTGAAGGTGCACTGCAGTGGACTCTGGATTATACAGCCGAACGCAAGGCTTTTGGCAAATCAATTTCTGAATTTCAGAACACAAAATTCAAACTGGCAGAATTGAAAACAGAAATCACAATCGCCCGTGTTTTTGTGGATCGTTGTCTTGAATTGCATGTGAACGGTGACCTGGATGTAGAAACTGCCGCTATGGCCAAATTGTGGACGACCGATCTGCAAGGCAAAGTCATGGATGAATGTCTGCAACTGCATGGTGGCTATGGCTTCATGTGGGAATACCCAATTTCGCGGGCTTATGCCGATGCGCGTGTTCAGCGCATTTACGCAGGCACGAACGAGATCATGAAAGAAATCATCAGCCGCAAGCTGTGGGTTAATTAGTTTTAAGTTTTGATTGCCTGGCCGCCCGCTCCCCCTCTCGACCAGCCACTAGTATAATCGCATGGGTGGTCGGGTGGCCAGGCAACCAACAAAAAGTCAAAAGGATTATTTCAAAATGACCGATGCATATATCTATGATGCCGTTCGTACACCACGTGGTAAGGGCCGCAAAGACGGCAGCTTGCATGAAGTGACGGCGACGGCGTTGGCCGCGCATGTTCTGAAGGAACTACGCGATCGGAACGATCTGGATACGGCCATCGTTGATGATGTTGTATTGGGTTGTGTTGAACCTGCCATGGAGCAGGGGGCTGATATTGCCCGCACTGCTGTTTTGATGGCCGATTATAATCAAAGTGTGTCGGGTATGCAGGTTCAGCGCTTTTGCGCCTCGGGTCTGGAAGCGGTCAATGTGGCCTCCGCCCAGGTGATGTCTGGTCAGGCTGACATGACAATCGGTGGTGGCGTCGAAAGTATGAGCCGCGTGCCCATGGGGTCATCTGGCGGATCTTACTATTCCGATCCATCGGTTACGGAAAAAATCTACTTTACGCCTCAAGGCATTTCTGCCGATCTGATTGCCACGCTGGATGGCTTCAGTCGTGATGATGTGGATGCTTATGCGGTTGAAAGCCAGCGTCGGGCCAAGGAAGCCTGGGACGAAAAGCGTTTTGCCAAATCCATCGTGCCGGTCAAGGATCAAAATGGCCTGACAATTTTGGATCATGACGAGCACATGCGGCCCGGCACGAACATGCAGTCGCTGGCGGCCCTCAATCCGGCTTTCACCATGCAAGGTGAGAAACTTGGATTTGATTCGGTGGCCATGCAGCGCTACCCGGAAGTCGAAAAAATCAACCATGTCCACCACGGTGGAAATTCCAGTGGCATTGTCGATGGTGCCGCTGCTGTTTTGATTGGCACAAAGGAAGCTGGCGAGCGCATGGGCTTGAAGCCTCGCGCGCGCATCAAGGGTTATTCGTCCATCGGATCAGAACCCAGCATCATGTTGACGGGACCTGCCATAGTCACAGAAAAGGCGTTGGCACGTCAGGGCATGAAGACCACGGACATTGATCTTTATGAACTAAACGAAGCTTTTGCGTCCGTGGTTATGCGCTTCATGAATGTGCTGAATGTACCGCACGACAAAATGAATGTTAATGGTGGTGCCATCGCCATGGGTCACCCATTGGGTGCAACAGGGGCCATGATTTTTGGCACCCTTCTGGATGAAATGGAGCGCCGTGATCTGGAGACAGGCCTGGCGACCTTGTGCATCGGTGGTGGTCAAGGTACCGCCACGATCATCGAACGCGTTTAAGACAGGAACATCACATGATTGAATATGAAGTTGATGGTGACGGCATTGCCGTGATCTCATGGCACATGGCCGACCGGTCTATGAATGTGCTGAATATTGCCTCGATTAATGCCTTTCGGGAAAATGTCGATAAGGCCCTGGCCGACGATGCCGTCAAAGGCATTGTTATTGCCTCAAAGAAAAATGATTTTGTTGCCGGGGCTGACCTGACGCAATTGCTGTCCAGCCGTGTGCCGCAGGAAATCATGAATTTTGGCGATAATTTCAAGAATACCTTGCGGGCGCTGGAGCTGTCACCAAAACCGGTTGCTGCCGCCATCAATGGCACGGCACTGGGTGGTGGGTTCGAAATCTGTCTCGGCTGTAATTATCGTGTCGCGGCTGATAACCCCAAAACCCTGATTGGTCTGCCGGAAGTCAAACTGGGCCTGTTGCCAGGGGCCGGTGGGACACAACGTCTGCCGCGCCTGATCGGCATTCGCAATGCTTTGCCATTGCTGCTGGAAGGCACGCATCTATCGCCAGAAAAAGCCCTGAAGCAGGGTCTGATCCATGCAATCGTTCCGGCGGAAGAATTGTTATCAGCGGCCAAACAATGGATCCTGGACGGCGGTGATGCTATGCAGCCCTGGGACCAAAAAGGCTTCAAGGTGCCGGGCGGTGGATCACAGTCCCCTGCAGGCTATGAGACATTCTCAGCTGGTGGTGCCATGCTACGGCAGAAAACCTGGGGCAATTATCCCGCCCCCGTCGCCATCATGAGCTGCGTTTATGAAGGCTTGAACTGTGCTTTTGACGCAGGCCTGAAACTGGAGAGCCGTCATTTTGCCGCATTGGCTTCGGACAACGTTGCTCACAATATGGTGCGCACATTGTTTTTCAGCATGGGCGACGCCAACAAGCTGAAAAATCGGCCGAAGGATGTTGAAAAATCAGATTTCAATAAAATCGGCATTCTTGGTGCCGGGATGATGGGTGCTGGTATTGCCCATGTCACGGCCATGGCCGGGTTGGAAGTTGTGTTGCTTGATTCGACGCAAGACGCCGCCGACAAGGGCAAAAGTTACAGCGAAGGCCTGCTGAACAAAGCCATCAGTCGCAAGCGTATGACGGAAGAGAAGCGTGACGGTATCCTGGGGCTGATCAATCCAACCACGGATTATGCAGACCTTGCCGGTTGTGACATGGTCATCGAGGCTGTGTTCGAAGACCGGGTCATCAAGGCCGATGTCACCGCAAAGACGGAGGCCGTGATTGCAGAGGATGCGATCTTTGCCTCAAACACGTCGACCTTGCCGATCACCGGTCTGGCCGAAGCAAGTGGCCGCCCTGCCAATTTTATTGGCCTGCACTTTTTCTCACCGGTCGATAAAATGCCTTTGGTAGAAATCATCATGGGTGAAAAAACCGGCGATGTTGCCCTGGCCCGAGCCATGGATTTTGTCAAACGTATCCGCAAGACACCAGTTGTCGTAAATGATTCACGTGGTTTCTATACCAGCCGAGTGTTTGCGACCTATGTGGCCGAAGGTCTGGCTTTGCTGGGTGAAGGTGTCAAACCGGCCTTGATTGAAAATGCCGGGCGTATGGCTGGTATGCCGGTTGGACCCCTGGCTTTGGCCGATGAAGTTTCACTGACGCTGATGCAACATGTGGCCACACAAACCAAAGCAGATCTCGGTGACAAATACCAAGGCACGCCTGCTGATCCTGTCGTGCAAAAAATGGTCGACGATTTGGGCCGGGAAGGTAAAAAGGCTGGCCGAGGTTTTTATGATTACCCGGAAGATGGTGAAAAACATTTATGGCCAGGCCTGGCAGATGCCTACCCTTTGGCAGATAAACAACCCGATGTAGAAGATATCAAAAAGCGCATGATGTATGTGCAATCGGTTGAGACAGCACGTTGCATCGAAGAAAATGTTGTAACCACACCAGAGGACGCTGACGTTGGCTCAATCCTGGGCTGGGGCTTCGCGCCCTTTCATGGCGGGGTTTGTTCCATGGTCGATAGTATCGGGATTGAAGATTTTGTTGCCGAATGTGACCGCCTTGCACAAGCTCACGGCGAACGCTTTACACCGAACAAGTTATTGCGGGATATGGCGTCGGAAGGTCGGGGATTTTACCAGGCAGCCTGAGCTATTGAACGAACGAACAATTAAGGGCCGGTGTAATGCACCGGCCCTTTTTGCTTTTGTCAGTCTTCGGCCTCGATCATCGCCAGTAACTGACGCCCGGTAACTTGCTGATCAACCTCAACAGATACGTCAGTTAACAGACCATCGAAGGGAGCTGCAATTTCATGCTCCATTTTCATGGCTTCAAGGACGACAACAATATCGCCTTCCTTGACGGCATCACCTTCATTGGCATGCCGCACGATGCGACCCGGCATCGGCGCGACCAGTCGACCATCAGACGCCCCGGCACCTGCCGCGCTGTCTTGTTGCATTATTTCAGTTGCACAAACGCTGACACCGTCATACTCCAGATGAACGGCGTTGCCAGCGATAACGGTTGTGGCAACAATGAGTTGACCGTCAATCGTAAGTTGCCCGTCTTCATCCAGCGCCAACTCTTCAAAATGTTGATCTGCAAATGTCACGGTGAAGTGCCGATTATCACGCATGTCGACGCTGATGCCGACAACTTCAGCATCGCCAAAATCGATACGGAAGGGCCATGACATCACGCCTGTGCTGGCCCAAGGGCCGGCATCGGGCGCGTGACGCAGGGCAAGAAGCACAACAGCCAAGGCCTGTGCTGGTCGAATATCTGCATGCTGCAATTCATCGGCATGATCGCCGATAAAGGCTGTGGTGGCCTCACCATCGGCAAAAGTGGTATGTTGCAGGCAGTTAACCAACCAGCTTTTGTTGTTGCGAATGCCTAGCAGGGGTGTCTCGTTCAGCCCTGTGATCAGACAACGACGCGCGTCTTCCCGATCAGGTCCCCAGGCTGCGACCTTGGCAATCATGGGGTCATAAAAAGCAGAAATCTCTTGCCCCTCCGCCAGGGCATGATCAACGCGCAAGTCTTCATTGTTTTCGGGTTGCCAGACCAGAACTTCACCGGTTTGTGGCATGAAGTCGCGGGTCGGATCTTCCGCATAAAGACGGACTTCAATGGCATGGCCTTCGAATTCAATTTCGTCCTGGGTCAGCGGCAGTTCTTCACCGCGGGCGACACGCAGTTGCCAATCAACCAAATCCAGGCCGGTAATCATTTCCGTCACCGGGTGTTCGACTTGCAAACGGGTGTTCATCTCCATGAAATAAAACGAACCATCGGCATCCAGCAGAAATTCGACTGTCCCGGCCCCGGTATAGTCAATATTACCGGCAGCAAGCACTGCGGCTTCGCCCATACGGGCGCGCAAGGCCTCGTTAACGGCGGGGGAGGGCGCTTCCTCGATTACTTTTTGGTGACGACGTTGCACCGAGCAATCGCGCTCGCCCAGGTGGATGGTGTTACCATGGCTGTCGCCAAACACCTGGATTTCCACATGGCGAGGTCGGATGATGGCGCGTTCCAGGATCAGCTCATCAGACCCAAAGGCAGACAAGGCTTCTGATCGGGCGGAAGCTAAAGCGCCAGGCAATTCTTCTGGTGATGCGACCAGACGCATGCCTCGTCCACCGCCACCAGCTGAGGCCTTGACCATCAGGGGGAAACCAATGGTCGCGGCCTCTGTGATGAGAATTTCATCGCTTTGGTCTTTACCAGAATAACCCGGCACACAGGGCACACCGGCGGCCAACATGCGTATTTTGGATTCCCGCTTGCTACCCATTAATTCAATGGCTTCAACCGAAGGACCGACGAAATTTAAACCGGCTGTGGCACATGCTGCCGCAAAAGCAGCATTTTCTGCCAGAAAGCCATAGCCAGGATGAATCGCATCCGCACCGGTTTTGACAGCGGCTTCAATTATGGCTTCAATGTTGAGATAGGATAAGGCAGCCTGAGACGGTCCAATGCAGATGGCGCGGTCGGCAAACAGAACATGTGGTGTGCCTCGGTCCGCCTCACTGAAAACAGCAACCGTTTCAATCCCCAAGGCATTGGCGCTGCGCATGACGCGCAGGGCAATTTCGCCCCGATTGGCGACCAGTAGTCGATTAATGGATTTTGTCATTATTTGCGGCCCGGTGAAGTGCCGTCGATTTTGGCAATGATGCCCAGCATGACTTCATCTGCACCGCCGCCGATGGAACCAAGGCGGGCGTCACGCATATATCGAGAAACCCGGCTTTCCCACATGTACCCCTGGCCACCATGGAACTGCAAGCCAGCATCGGCAATCTCTCGGCTGAGGCGACCACATTTCAGTTTGGCCATGCTGGCCTGGCGGGTGACATCTGTGCCATCGATATAAGCTTCAACCGACTGATAAACCAGGGCACGCAGGGCTTCAACCTCGGTTGATAATTCTGCCAGGCGATAGTGGATGACTTGATTGTTCAACAGCGGTTGGCCAAAAGCATGGCGGTTACGTGTATATTCTGCTGTCTCAGCAATGATGCCATCCATGGCCTTCAGGCTGGAAGCTGCAGCCCAAAGGCGTTCTTCCTGAAACTGCTGCATTTGATAGGTGAAGCCCATATTCTCTTCACCGATGACATTTGTTTGTGGCACGCGGACATCTTCAAAAAACAGTTCTGCCGTATCCGAAGAAGCCATGCCCAGTTTTTTCAGCTTTCGCCCGCGCACAACGCCGGGTGTGTCCATGGGCACCATGATCAGCGATTTGTTTTTGTGCATGGGCCCATCGCCGGTATTGGCCAGCAAACAGACCCAGTCGGCTTGATGTCCATTGGTGATGAATAATTTGCTGCCATTGATGATGTAATCGCCGCCGTCTTTGCGGGCGGTGGTCTTGATGCCGGCCACGTCTGATCCGGCACCAGGTTCGGTGACGCCAATAGCACCGACAGCATCGCCGGAAATGGCCGGGCGCAGGAATTCCTCACGCAAGGCGTCGGAGCCAAAGCGTGCCAGGGCCGGGGTGCACATGTCTGTTTGCACGCCGATAGCCATGGGCACACCCCCACATCGGACGGCCCCCAATTCTTCGGTCATGACCATGCTGTAGGAATAATCCAGGCCACTGCCACCGAATTCGACGGGCTTGGTAATGCCGAGCAACCCGGCTTCACCCATCTTTTTGAACAACTCGTGGGCCGGAAAAATTTCATCTTCTTCCCACTGATCCACAAAGGGATTTATTTCTGTTTCGACAAAACGCGCGGCAGTGCGTCGAAGTTCATTATGTTCTTGAGTAAATTTCATGATGTCTTCCTGTCTCTTAACCGCGGGCGATGCCGAAGGTATTGGGGTTTGTGGTACGCTGATCGCCTTCGCGGCAGGTGGCCAGGGCAAAGCCCAGCACACGGCGGCTGTCACGCGGATCAATCAGGCCATCGTCCCAATTGCGGGCGGTGGCATATAAGGCGTTTGATTCTTCTTCTGTGCGATCGATGATGGATTTGGTCATCTTGCCCAGTTTGTCTTCATCGACGTCGACACCTGCACGTTCGCTTTTCGCACGGGTAACAATTTCCATGACGGTCGCGGCCTGTTCACCGCCCATGACGGCGATCTTCGAATTGGGCCACGAAAAAATAAAACGTGGGTCAAAGCCACGGCCACACATGCCATAGTTCCCGGCCCCGAAGGAGCCACCGGTCATCATGGTTATTTTGGGAACAGGTGCGTTGGTGACGGCCTGGATCATCTTCGAGCCATGTTTGACCATGCCCCGGTTTTCAGAATCCAGACCAACCATAAAGCCCGTGGTGTTTTGCAAAAAGACCAGCGGCGTGCCGGACTGGCTGCACAACTGAATGAACTGTGCGGCCTTGACGGCGTCATCGGTCATGATCGGGCCATTGTTGCCGATGATACCGCAGGCATGGCCTTCAATGCGGGCGTGGCCACAAACAGTGTTCGGACCGAAGGCTGGCTTGAAATCCGTGAAGTCAGAGCCGTCGATCAGGCGAGCGATGAGTTCCCTGACTTCATAGGGCTTGCTGTAATCAACCGGTACCAGCCCGCAAATCTCTTCAGTGTCATAAACAGGGGCGTCGTAGTCTTCAGTGCTCTGAACCAGGGATTGGCCTTCGAAATTAATCCGCCCTATAACGTCGCGGGCCTGGGCCACCGCATCGGCATCATCCTGGGCTACATATTCGACAACGCCAGTGACCGTGGCGTGCATGTCGGCACCGCCAAGTTCTTCATCAGTGGCAACCTCGCCGGTTGCCGCTTTCACCAGTGGTGGGCCACCCAGAAAAATTCGGGCCCGGTTGCGTACGGCGATCACATAGTCGGACATGCCCGGCATATAGGCACCACCGGCCGTGCTGGACCCATGTACAACTGTGATAACCGGAATACCGGCAGCAGAAAGCCGGGCAAGACTGGCGAATATTTTGCCGCCATCAACAAAGATTTCTGCCTGATACAGCAAGTTTGCGCCAGCACTCTCGATCAGGTTGATCAACGGCAGCTTGTTTTCCAGCGCGATCTTGTATGCCCGCAGGTTCTTGACCAGGCCCATGGGGGTAATAGCACCACCTGTGATGCCTGAATCACTGGCCGAGATCATGCAACGGGTGCCAGAAACATAGCCAATGCCAACAATATTGCAGCCACCCGCAATGTTTTTGCCGCCATCGTCATCGTGCATTTTATATCCGGCCAGTGTCGATAGTTCGACAAAAGGTGTGCCCCGATCCAGTAGCAACGCGACACGCTCGCGTGGCAGTAACTGGCCGCGCTCGTGAAAGCGTTCGCGTCGCCGGGCCGAATTATCCCGCACAGCCTGTTCAAGGCTACGAAACTGATCAACAAGACCAAGCATGGATTCGCGATTATCCGTGTAGGCATCGCTGGAGGTATCAAGACTGGTTGGCAGAACTGGCACTGTCTTTCCTTCGACTATTTATTATCTGTATCTTTGAGAATATTCGGCATTTCAGCGCGGTGAAATCCCTCGTAAGGCTGCGATGCATTATGATCGGGGATCGGCAGCAGTGGTGACATCATCATGGCTGCGCCATCAATGCGGATCGTTGTGCCGGTAACATAACTGGCCCCTTCGCTGAGGAGCCAGGCCACTGCTGAACTGACTTCTGCTTCCCGGCCCAGGCGCTTCAGGGGGATTTGGTGGCGTAATTTACGAAAGACATCATTGATTGCCCCTTTATAGGTATCCATGCCCGACGAGGCGACATATCCAGGGGCGACCGCATTGACCCGGACACCGGCAACAGCCCATTCCATGGCCGCAGTGCGGGTCAGATTTTCCATGCCGGAACGGGCAGCACCCGAATGCCCCATCATGGGCATGCCGCGCCACATGTCGGCCAGCATGTTGACGATGGCACCGCCATGATCTGCCATGCTTTGCGTGAAAACTTCACGCGCCATGATGAAACCGCCTGTCAGATTGGAAGATACAACAGCCTCGAAGCCATTTTTGGTAATGCTGGCCAGCGGGGCCGGATATTGCCCACCTGCATTATTGACCAGACCATGAATGCGGCCCCGATCCGAGACGATGGCTTCTATGGTTTTGATAACACCGGGTTCATCCCGGATATCCTGACTGTAAAAGCCGCAACTACCGCCGTCTTCTGTGATTTCCGTTGCTACGGCTTCCAGTTTATCAAGGGTGCGGCCAATGATGATCGTATGAGCACCCAGACTGGCCAGTTCGTGCGCCATACAACGGCCCAAGCCACTGCCGCCACCGGTGACAATGATGGTTTGCCCGGCAAACAGGTCGGGTCTGAATACTGACCGATAAGTCATTGACGAATATGCTCCCTGTCGACGCATTTTGCGTCGAACAAACCAAATGATTTTTTTGAAAATATTGTTGGTTTGACTTGAATAGCTGTGAAAGTATTTTAGTTTGACGTTAACGTTAACGTCAATCCAGAAACCGGAGACTAGAAGAATGACTCTCGAATCCTCAACTGAAACAATTCGCTCGAATGTGGGTGAAGACTCTGGTCTGGGCGCAACCGTCAAGTTTGATTTTGGCGATGATGGAATGGTATTCCTTGATGGAAAATCCGTCCCAAATTCGGTTAGCAACGATGATGGCGGTGATGCCGATTGCACAATCAAAATGAGCCTCGCGAATTTTGAAAAAATGCTGGGTGGCGATCTGGATCCAACGACGGCCTTCATGATGGGTAAATTGAAGGTGGAAGGCGATATGTCTATCGCCATGAAGCTGTCCAGCGTTACAGGATAAGTCTCCAATATCGATAAGGGGGCAGGCTGATCCATCAGCCTACCCCTTATTTTGTTTGGCGATATGCCGTCAGACTTAACCGGCGGCAGCCCGTTTTGCCTCTTCTTCTTCATAGAGCTCTTTTTTGGACAATTTGCCGACCGCGGTTTTGGGCAACTCGTCTCTTATCTCCAGCTCACTCGGGATTTCGTGGCGGCCCAGTTTGTCCGCCAGAAATGCCTTCATGGCTTCCATGTCCCAGCTTGCCCCCGGTTTCAGGACAACAAAGGCCTTTGCAGCCTGTCCACGATATTCATCCGGTATGCCAATAACTGTGACTTCAACGATATCGGGGTTTTCATAAATTGCCTCTTCGATATTGCGCGGGAAGACGTTGAAGCCACCAGATATGATCATGTCTTTCTGGCGGTCAACCAGGAATACAAAACCGTCTTCATCGATGTATCCCACATCACCTGTATGAAAGCGCCCACCGCGCAAGGCTTCTTCTGTTGCTTGCGCGTTTTTCCAATAGCCTTTCATGACCTGCGGTCCGGTGATGCAGACTTCACCTTTTTCACCGATGCCAAGAACCTTGTCAGGATCTTCCAGGTCCGTGATTTCGAAGACAGTTTGATTCAAAGGCAGGCCAACGGAGCCTGGCTTGCGATTGTCTGACAAAGGGTTTGTGCTGGCTGTGGGCGCCGTTTCCGTCAGGCCATAGCCTTCAATGATGCGGCAACCAGCTAGTTTTTCAAATTTGTTCATGACTTCAACAGGCAAGGGCGCTGCACCTGAACCACAGACCTTCAGTGATGAAAGGTCATATTTATCAATCTCAGGATGGTTGATCATTGCCGTGAAGATTGTTGGTACGGCAGAAAAAGCAGTGACTTTTTTCTTGCCGATATCCCGCATAACGTCATCCAGCTCGAACCGCGGATGGATGATCATGCGATTGCCCATGCCAACAGCGCCGATCATGACCACGGTCATGGCGTAGACGTGGAAGAAAGGCAGGACAGCGAGGACTGTTTCTTCGCCTTCTTTCAGGAATGTTCTGGTCCAGGTACCCGCCATGTCGGCGGCAGCGCAAATATTGGCGTGGGTCAGCATGGCGCCTTTGGGCACGCCGGTTGTTCCGCCTGTATATTGTAATACAGCTACTTCATCAGCCGGGTCCTGAACGACATGCTGTTCGTAAACACCGTCATTTTTCAACAAATCCTTAAAAGGTATGTGCCTGGCATCGGTGGGTACTTTGGAGATGTCTTTTTTGCGGGCCAGCGGAAAAAGCAGGCTTTTGGGGAACGGCAGGATTTCCGGCATGCTGCAAACGATCAGCTTTTTCAGCCGGGTATTATCCAGTTGAGCCGCGACCTGGGGATATAGTGCTTCCAGATCCAGGGTCACCATGATGTCGGTTTCACTGTCTTCGATCTGGTGGGCAATTTCCCGAGGTGCGTACATGGGACTGTAATTCACCACGCGGCCACCAGCCCGAAGGATGGCAAAATACATCACGACATAGTGCGGCGTATTGGGCAGAAACAGGCCAACATGGACATCGGGACCGACGCCCAGGGCCTTCAGGCCCTTGGCGGCTTTGTTGACTAATTTGTCGATGTCACTGAATGTCCAGGTCTTGTCCATGAAATCGCACAAGATTTTATCTGGCCATTGTTTCACACCATCATCCAGGATGCTTTGGATGGAACCGGTTTTTACTTCGGTGGACCAGCTGATTTCTCCTGGATAGGAGGCCTCCCAGATATGCGCCATGGTATTTTTTCCCTGCAGTCAATTTATTTGCCCGCAGTATTAAGATTTCCCTTGGGTTTGGTCAACGACCTACGGGGCTGGAACTGGGCAATTCAAAATAATCCTTGTAATATTAGAATAATCTAATATATAGACATGAAGAACAGCGAATAATCATATTCAAGGAAGATCAAATGACCATCGTTCAAAATGTTGATCCAAAAACTGCTGCTGACTGGATCGAAGCCGGGGACGCGATCTTGATCGACGTTCGTGAAGCGGGCGAGCATGCTGCCGAGCGTATCGCCAATGCTGAATTAATCCCCCTGTCAGCCTTTCGCATCGATGCTGTGCCACAAGACAAGCGAGTGGTTGTGCACTGTGCGGGTGGAAAACGAGCCGCTCAGGCGGTCGGCTTTTTGCAAATCAGCGGGCACAAGGATGTGCACAATATGGTCGGTGGCATCATGGGCTGGAAGAAGGCTGGGCTGGCAACAGTCGCCTGAACTGTTTCCTCTAATCCTCCATTAACGAACCGATCTGGCGATCTGCCAGCGGTTCGGTGCCGACGATCTTGGCGATCCCTTGTCCGGGCCGAGCCAGTTTGTCGGCTTGGCGGCTGAGTATCAGACCGTCTGTTCCGGCATGGGTGGCCGTTCGGGCCTTGGCCGGGTCATCTGCTCCAGGGTCAATAATGTGTGCGATCAGATCGCCTTTGCGCACAACGTCGCCCAACTGAACGGCATAAGCAACGACACCTGGAACCGGTGATTTGACAATTTCTGTTGCAGAAAGTTGTGTGCCTTCACACAGCAAGTCGGGTAAATCTCCCGCATCACCATCCACAACCCGGCGCCTTTGCAAAAACCGGAACAAGCCGTCTGCATCCGCCTTGCATAATTCGTCACTGACATCCGCCTGGCCTCTATGTTCCACGGTACCCGCCAGACAGGCCGCGGGAATATTGGCATTTGGAAAAGCCTCAGCCAATGTCCACCAGACATTGCCACAGGTTTCGTCAAAGGGCCCGCCACCTGAATCGCTGGCCAGAAGTACAGCCCGCAAGCCAATATCCGCTGCCAGATCGGATGCATCCGGCCACAGGGCGTCGCCAATATAAATATGCATCAGGGCGTCCAGGTCGCAGTGCAAGTCCAACACAATGTCCGCATCAACAGCCATAGCCAGCAATGTTTTGCGCAAAGCCTGGTGGGCAGTTGTCGCTGGCAAATTATCCACAGTGTAAATCAACGCCTCGCGGATCGTTGCGATGTTTGTTCGTGGATCCACACCAAGTTTTCCTTCAAGATCATCACGCACCAAGGCACCGAGATCGGGAAAACCCCGATTGAAATTTCCACCGCCATCCAGATTGTGTCGCCCCACATGGTAACCGTCCAGGTTTTGGGAAAGGCCAAGTGGATTGGCCATGGGCACCACAATCACTTCGCCCTTGATGCGGCCTTCTTTGTCCGCCTTGATCAAGTCGCCAAGTAAATGATGGGCGACCAGCAGGGGCGGTGTTTCATCGGCATGCAAGGCCGCCTGGAAATAGGCTTTGGGTCGCGCACCTGGTTCCCCAAACTTGTGAACAGTCAAAGTGAATTCGCTGCCAGGACTCATGGCGGGTAGGGAAATATGTTCAACACGATGTGTCATGGGGCCTGGATTTCCTGTAATATCATGGGCTGAAACAGAATTACGTTACGTATAACAGGGAAGACGACACCATGGAATTGGAGACACTGCAACTTGAGATTTGTGACGGTGTGGCTGAAGTTAAATTGAACCGGCCCGACCAGCGAAATGCCATGAACCCGGCATTTTGGCGCGAAATACGCAGTGTCTTTGAAGACCTGGACCGTAACGAAGAAGTTCGTGTGGCAGTCATTACCTCAACCGGACCTCATTTTTCCGCCGGTCTGGATTTGAAGTCTTTTGGTAGCATCATGGCGTCCGGCAGCAGCGGTGATGAAGGCCGTCGCCGTCATGCCCTGCGACGCACGATTATGGATTTGCAAGACTGTTTTACTGCGATCAACAAGTGTCGTATTCCGGTTCTGGCTGCTGTTCAGGGTGGCTGCATTGGTGGTGGTGTTGATCTGGTCACCGCCTGCGACATGCGCTACTGCGCCTCGGACGCATATTTTGTGATCAAGGAAATCGATATCGGCATGACGGCAGATGTCGGCACATTACAGCGCTTACCCAACCTGATTGCCGATGGCCTGATGCGCGAGCTGGCCTATACGGGACGCAAGTTGCACGCCGATGAAGCCCGCAGTTGTGGCCTGGTCAATGCGGTTCACGCAGATCATAACAGTCTGAATTTTGCGGTTATGGAAATTGCCCGTGATATCGCGGCCAAGTCACCGCTGGCGATTACCGGCACCAAGGAAATGATCAACTACGCGCGTGAGCATACCGTCGAAGACGGTCTTAACCATATTGCGACATGGAATGCAGGCATGTTGGTCAGCGAAGACCTGGGTGAAGCCATGGGGTCTGCTCAGGAAAAACGCGCGCCCGTTTTCAAGGACCTGGATTCAGATCAAAAGGCTTCCTGACATCACCTGTTATCTTGTGGTGGGCTTGTCGAGAAATTTGAAGATACCGGTTGCTGACATAACAAGGCGATCATCCGCCTTTATGTCGCCCCGGATAAACACCATGGATCTGGTGTGACGGGTAACTTCACCAATACCGCTAATCCATTCGCCGGGCTTCGTGGCTGACAGAAAATCGCAATTCAAACTGACGGTGGCGGCGTACCGTGCGCCAACAGTGTGGTGAATTGTCGCCCCCATCAAATTGTCGACCAGGGTCATTAACAAGCCGCCATGAACAACACCGCCCGGGTTTTTGTGACGATCATCGGCATACAAACCAATTTCAATTCTGCCCTCATTATCCCGGCCATAGATCGGACCGACAAGATCAAGAAACGGGTTCTCCATGACGATTTCAGAATAACCGTCGGGTAGTTGCAGCGTCATAATGTTAATTAATCTCCGAAAGCCACAAGGGCTGCAGTCGCAACTTCGACACCGTTTTCCTGAACAAAATGACCGCCTTCTTCTACAGCGAGCCAATCCGGGCAATTGCGAATTTGTTTCTTAAGATAGGCCATGGCGGGAGGACCCAGTACCGGGTCCTGCATGCCGACGGCCATGAATGTCTGCCCCTGCCATTCGTTGTTGAACCAGTCGCGGGCTGCACGAGACAACTTGGCACCACCGGCGTCCACGTTGTCGGGCACCAGTTCCGGAAAGCGCCGCACGCCGGCCTTATAGGTGACATCTGGATAAGGCGCGTCATAGGCGGCTACTTCCTCGGCACTTAGTTGTGGGCAGGACCGCCCCATCAGCTTGCCAACCGCCATATCGGGATTGTCACGACACCATTGACGCCAGGCGACAAAGCCATCACCCAAAGGCAAATCGCCCGTGCCAAAGGCTGTATTCATCACCAATAATCTTTTGAACCGGTTCGGCATTTCCATGGGCAAGGTCAAGCCAAGCAATCCCCCCCAGTCCTGGCAGACCAGGGTTATGTTGGAAAGATCGAGATCGCCGACCAGTTCGACCAGCATATTTCTGTGAAATTCATAGGTATAAACTGCATCATCAACTGGTTTGTCGGAACGGCCAAAGCCAAAAAAATCAGGTGCCACAACACGGGCACCTGAGGCCAGCAATGTCGGGATCATCTTACGATAGAGATAGCTCCAGGTTGGCTGGCCATGCAGGCAGAAGAAGGTATTTGCTGCATCTTTGGGCCCCATATCAAGATAATGGCAACGCAGACCTTCATAGCCTGCCAGTTCATCCGTATAGTTTGGTTTGAAATCATAGCCTGGCAAATTGGCAAAGCGTTCATCGGGTGTGCGCAAGATATCGATCATTGGTTGTCTCCGTGGGTCGGTTACCTGGTTCTGCCCAATACTATGACGGATATTTCCGACAGGTGAAACCGACCTGATCACAAACTTATGACTGCAATCACAAGCAATTATAGCTAACGTGGAAAAAATTGTATTTCAACCAGAGGGCAAAAAATGCGGGTAACCAATCGGTTCAAGGCGGCATTTGTCAGTTTGTATTTGACGGTGGCGGGCGTGTTTGCAGTGGTCGCCATGTGGCATCTGTCAAATGGCAGTGACGTTGCCAGGGTCCATTACGGCTGGCTTGGCGCGGCTTTGGCAAACGGGCCCATTGTATTGACCCTTGGCTGGTGGATGTTGGCCCGTCGACAACCCCGAACAAGCGCCGGTTTAACCCCGATCATGGCGCTGGCTGTCAGTGGCTTGGGTTTGGCTGCGGTCGGATATCAACTGGGTCAACCAAACTCCCTGGAGCCGCTGATCTATACTGGCGTCGGTCTTGCGGGCTTTCTGATCTATGTCAAATGGTATTCGGTCTTTACAGATCGTGACAGTGCTGTCCTCGAAGTTGGTCGCCCAATGCCTGAAATTCCGCTTGAGAACGCGGATGGCACCGGTGCGTCGTCGCGGGATTTTATGGGCAAGACAGTGTTGTATATGTTTTACAGAGGCAACTGGTGCCCCCTGTGTATGGCTCAAATCAAGGAAATCGCGGCCAGTTACAGGGAATTATCCGAGAGAGGCGTCGAGATCGTTTTGATCAGCCCACAGCCACATACTCATACAGCCAAACTAGCCAAGCGATTCGATGTGCCCTTTCATTTTTTGGTTGACCCCGGCAGCAAAGCGGCAGAAATTTTGGGTATCGCTGCTCTTGGTGGTATTCCACTGGGTATGGAGCTATTTGGGTATGACCAGGATACGGTTATGCCAACTGTGGTCATCGTGAATACTGAAGGTGAAATCCTGTTTGCAGATCAAACAGACAACTATCGCGTTCGACCAGAGCCAGAGACATTTTTTCATGTGTTGGACGCCCAACATACGGACTGACTTTCCAGCGGGGGTTCTGTCCGGCAAGGGGGATTAGCGATAGAAGGAGAAATCCGATGCGTCGCAGTTCCTTATTATCGAGTTTGGTTTTTGTCCTGCCTCTGATCGTAACGGGACCGGTTTTGGCCGTCTCAAAGGACGTCAATCCCCGTGCAAATCAAATCCAGCCGTTGCGTCAGGATCAAACAGCGCGACCAGTAATGAACCGCCTGGAACTGGCCTATCATGCCCTGGCGCGGATTTTTGCTCAACATTTCTGCGTGCTTAAGCAAGAGCCATAAATACAGTATGGTTCTGACGACTTAGGTGGGGCGCCATGTTCCTGGTCAGGGATGTCAGTACCGACAACCACTTTAGGATAGATGTTAAGGATACCAAAAACACGTGGAGCAATTTACCTGGGAATTGATGGTCAGCACGCAAGGACGTGGGTTGATCGAGATAACGCCGGAAGTTGAGCGGAAAGTTTCGGCGTATGAAGTCACCCAGGGCTTACTGACTATCTTTATTCGCCATACCTCGGCCAGTTTGACCATTCAGGAGAATGCTGATCCCGATGTTTTGCGAGACCTGGATGCTTTTTTCTCCCGGTTGGTGCCGGATGGTGATGCTTTGTTCATCCACACATCTGAAGGACCGGACGATATGCCGTCCCACATCCGCAGTGCCTTGACCCAGACTAGTCTTCAAGTTCCGGTGATGGGAGGCCGTCTTGCCCTGGGAACCTGGCAGGGAATATATCTGTTTGAACACAGGTCACGGCCTCATAGCCGAAAAATAATCTGCCACCTGATTGGCTAGTTTTCTTCCCGTTATTAACAAGGTTGAAGAATAATTGAACAGCAATTTGAATTAATCATAACTGAAGTTGATGTTACTTTGATATTGCCTTGAACTGGTCAAATAGGTATTTGGTGACAGCAAGTTTGTTGATTGGAAAAACCGTCAATCGCTCTAATTGATAGTTAGCCAGATATTTACGCAGTTGCACAGGCAAAAAATATGAGTTTAACGACCCAAATATTTGTTGAGGCCGTCAAGGCGCATCAATTGTGGTTAAACAATAAACCAGGCGGTAAAAGGGCAAACCTTTCCTATGAAACCGTGTCTGGCCTGAAACTCGCAGGGTTGAATTTTTCGCGTGCCAAAATGTCGGGCATGGATTTTAGCAAATGTAATCTTGTCGGCGCTAACTTTACAGAAGCCGATCTGTTTGGCGCTGACTTCAGTTACGCCGATTTAACAAAAGCGAATTTCACGGAAGCGGATTTACGCGGGGCACAGTTTTTTAATGCCAACCTGACGGAAGCCAATTTACACAAAGTTGATTTGCGCCATGGCGAAGTGTTAGCCGTGACTTCGGATGACCATCAGGCGCACGACAAGAGAAAAGAAAAAACTCGAGAGCGACAGGTGCGCATGGTTGCGTCGAACCTGTCCGAAGCTGCCATGGTCAATGCGGCTGTATCACAGGCAGATTTAACTGGTGCCAATCTCCACAACGTAAATTTGACCGGTGCAAATTTGTCAAAATCCAGTTTGATGGATTGTGACCTGACCGGGGCCAATCTTTCGGGCGCAGACATGTCCGGTGTCAATCTGTCCAAGGCCGATCTCAGTGGTGCCAATGTCAAAGGGGCCACATTGCGCGGTGCTGAAATTGTAGGCACATCGATGACCGGGGTGGATTTGACTGGCGTCGATATGACGGACGCCAATGTCGTGAACACCGTCGATCAACTGTCAGTCGATTTACAGGAAATGCTTGATAATCACGAGATCTGGATTGAGTCCGGTGGCAAAAGTGGCTCGCAGGCGATCCTCGATAAACAGGATTTTGCCAAAATGGATTTATCTGGTCGTGATCTAAGCGCCGCCAGTTTTCAGGAAAGCAAACTGGCGGGTGCAAATTTGAGTAACACAAAACTAATTATGGCGAACTTCGTTGGCGCGGATTTAACCGGGGCGGACCTTCGGGACGTCGATGCCCGTGGTACCTTCATGCAACAGGCGAACCTGTCACAAGCTCGCCTGGAAGGCGGCAATTTCTCTCCTTCTGATATTCTTGATCATCTTGGGCACCAGACCGGACAACTCCATGCGGCGGACTTTACCGCCGCGGTGCTAACTGGTGCGGCTTTGACCGGGGCAAACTTGACAGGTGCAAATCTGAAAACGGCACAAGTTGGCGAAGGCCGTTTGAAAACCGCGATATTGACAGGCGCCATGTTGCCTTGGGATCTTACTGAAGAGGTCAGTTAGGACGATTCCGGTCTAGTAGCTACCTGCAACCCGGGCCCGTTGTTGGACCAGTGCCAGGATCAGATCAATTGTCGGGGTTGGCACTTCAACCAGACGACCCAGTTCCTGAACGGATGTCACCAAGGCGTCAATTTCCATGGGCCGCTGAAGCTCCAGATCTTGCAACATGGATGTTTTGTGCGCGCCCACCGCTGCGGCACCAGCAATACGTTTGTCCACATCAACAGCAAATCGAACACCCAGTTTTTCGCCGATGGCTTGCGCTTCCAGCATCATGGTCCGGGCAATGTGGCGACTGCCATCCTCTGTGGCAATCACATCCAGTGTTGCATGGGTCAAGGCGCTGATGGGGTTAAAACACAGGTTGCCCCACAGTTTGACCCAGATTTCATCGCGGATGCGCGGCCGGACAGGGGCCTTGAACCCGGCGGCAATCATAGCCTGGGACAGAGCCAGGGCCCGGTCAGTTTTTTCGCCGGAAGGCTCGCCCAGAGTAAAGCGGTTACCTTCGATATGATCTATCACACCGGGGGCAGAAATTTCACAGGCCGGATAAACAACGCAACCAATCGCCCTTTCAGGTCCGATGCCGTCCCATTGCACGTTACCAGGGTCAACTGATGCTACACGCTGGCCTTGCCAGTCACCCGGCAACTGATGAAAATACCACCAGGGCACGCCATTAACCGCTGTCACCACGGCTGTATCCGGGCCCAGCAAAGGCTGCATAGCAGGCACAACACCGGTTACGGAATGGGCCTTCAGGGTCACGATGACATAGTCCTGTGGTCCCAGTTCAGCCGGACTATCGGTGCAGGTCGGATGGGTGATGATCTGTTCGCCATTTATGTTCAGGCGCAGACCATTTTCGCGCATGGCAGCCAGATGCGGTCCACGGGCAATCAAGGATACGTCTTCACCGGCCGCGGCAAGTTTGGCACCAAGATAGCCGCCAATAGCCCCCGCACCATATATGCAAATCTTCATATGCTTATAGCCTCAGGCAAGGCCGAGCTTTTCAGCAAGGCCGATACGTTGCAGCTTGCCAGTAGCGCCCTTGGGGATTTCGTCCATGAACAGGATGGTCCGGGGCACTTTGAAGTCGGCCAGTCGGGTTGCCGCAAAATCACGGATGTCGCGTTCTTCTGCCGCTTCGCCTTCCCGCAGGACAACGACGGCCGCAACCTCTTCGCCCAACTTGTCGTGGGGTATGGCAAAAGTCACGACCAGGGCTACAGCCGTATGGTCCATCAGGACTTCATCGACCTCACGCGGCGATATTTTCTCGCCCCCCCGGTTGATAATTTCCTTCAAACGGCCAGTGATGCTGACATAGCCTTCATCATCCATCACGCCCTGGTCACCGGTGCGGAACCAGCCATGGGTGAAGGCCTCGGCATTGGCGGTGTCGTTGTTTTCATATCCAGCTGTAACATTGTCACCGCGAATAACAATCTCGCCCGTGCCGCCAGCAGCCAGGATGTTGCCGTCATTGTCCATAATGCCCACTTCCGGTCCGGCGGCGATGCCGACGGTACCAGGTTTGCGGGCGGCAGGGGGTAGGGGGTTGCAGGCCATCTGGTGGGTTGCTTCTGTCATGCCATAGGCTTCGATCACAGGGCAGCCAAAAGTTTCTTCCAACTCGGCCATCACTTGGGGCGGCAAGGATGACGAGGACGAACGTACAAATTTCAGGTTGGTTGCGGCCAGAATTTCCTTGTTGCGAGATGCCCGGCTGAGGATGGCCTGATGCATGGTTGGCACAGCCGTGTACCAGCTCGGCTTACAATCCTCCAGCGAGGAAAAAACCTTCAGGGCGTTAAACCCTGGTGTGCAATAAACGCTGGCACCAGCCGACAGGGACGTCAGGACCGCCGCGATCAGGCCGTGGATATGGAACAGGGGCATGATATTCAGGCAACGATCTTCCGCCGTCAGGCCAAGGGTCGCAGAAATATTCCGGGCGGAGGCCGCCAGGTTTTTCTGACTAAGCGGTACGATCTTGGGCCGTGATGTGGTGCCCGATGTATGCAGGATCAGGCCAACGTCGTCGGCTTGGGCGAAACCGGGGTGGGTGGCATCGCTCTTCAGACCGCTGGCCTTCAAGGTAAAATCACCAGCCGCAGAACCGTCGGCCACTTCCAGTTCAATCAAAGGCACACCAAGTTCTTTCGCCGCGGCCACCGCCGGACTTTCGCTGCCAGCTTCCACGATCAAGGCTTTGGCCTTCAGGTCTTCAAGATAGAACCTGAATTCATCCTGACGATAGGACGGGTTCAGGGGGGCCGTTGTCGCGCCACAGGCAACAGAAACAAAGGCCGTTGCCATTTCGGGGCCATTTGGCAAAACAATAGCCACGCGCTCATTACGGCCAATGCCAAAACCGTTCAGGCTGTCCACAGTCCTCTGACATAAATCACTAAGGGCCGCATGATCAAGATCACGGCGGCCCGGTGCAGAAATCGCCACCCGGCTTTTGTCGCCGACCGATTGCAAACATTCGAAAAGTGTACTGAAAGACATTATCCAACCTGTTTTGAATTACGTCAGCCCAAGTTGGCTAACTTCAAATGCAGCATACAGAAGCCACTGCTGCTTTCCAGCCCGCATATGGGAATTCAAATTTGGAAAATCATTCCGTCTTGGACAATATCGTTTTGTCGCCACCCTTTACCCAGGCATTTTGCACCCGGCCAAAGTCGCGGCGGGCCTGCGGAATGTAAAAAAATGTTTTTCATCCATTGCCGCTGTTTTTTGCGAATTAATGGCGTGAATGTTCAAAATTCCGTATTGGGAAATGCGGCGCCACGTTACTGTTAATCATTCTGTAGTGCAGCAATAACGAATGTATCTATGACCCTTTCCACTCTCCCCATGTATGATCCACCAGAGCTTCAGCAGGTGACGGACACCTGGTGGCAAGGACTTGCGCGCCTAATGCAAAGCCAAGGCATTTCCAATCCACCGAACCAGTTAAGCCGTGCAGACGATGACGCGGCGTTTTGGCGGCGCGATGATTTGCTGATGTCGCAGACCTGTGGGTATCCACTGATGACGGCCTTTCGTGATCACCTGAAACTGATAGGCACACCGCATTATAACGTGCCCGGATGTGAGGGGGCGTTGTATTCGAGCTGGGTTATTGTGCGGGCCGATCATCCGGCGCAGGCGTTGGTGGATTTGCGGGGCGGGATATGTGCCCTGAACAACCGGACCTCTCATTCCGGCATGAATGCCTTGCGCCATGCGTTGGCACCGTTGGCTGATGGTCGGGCTTTTTTTGCAGAGGTAAAAGTTTCTGGTGGACACAGGCAGTCTGTGCAGATGGTGGCGCAAGGCCGGGCTGATGTGGCGGCGATTGATTGCGTGACCTGGGCATTGATTGAACAGGTTGCACCGCAGGAACTGGCCGGGGTGCGCATTCTGACCCAGACGGCAAAGGCACCTGGCCTGCCTTATGTGACGGCGGCGGCAACAGATGATCAAACATGTGCGAAATTAAAGGCGGCGGTGCATCGCGCGGTGGAAGACCCGAGCCTGGCCGAAGCGTGTCGGTCGCTCAGGGTTTGCGGGTTTTCAGAGACGACACTGTCGGATTACGGCGTCATCCTGGAGATGGAACGCGAAGCTGTTGATTTAGGCTATCCCGTACTGAAATAGCCAGTATTCAGAAATTATTCGCTGGCCGTCATGACGTCGGTGTCGCACTGGATGGCACTGGTAACGATCTTGCCGCCAACGATTTCGCTATTGCTGGCCCCGATGGTGACTGTGCCGCCGGTAATGACTTCCTGAACGCAGGAATTCAGATAAACCAGGGTCAGAACTTCGTCTGCTTTCAGATGGTGACCTCAACCGGTCGACGCAACACTATAATCTTTAAGAAAGGTATGGAGTGTTGTTATGAGCTACAGGCGTCGGATTTATTTTACGAATAAACAGAAGGCAGATATATGGGATCGCTGGCAACGTGGCGAGTCAATGAGTTCTATTGGTCGCGGGTTTGATCGAGATTCATCCTCGATTTATCCGTTAATTTCTCGCACGGGCGGCGTTCGCCCCTTAGATCGCAAACGATCGAGGTTGTCGCTGACACTTGTCGAACGAGAGATCATCTCACGAGGCATCGCTGCTTGCCAGTCCGTCCGTGAGATTGCCAGAGATATTTGTCGCTCGGCCTCAACTGTCAGCCGTGAGATCAACCGCAATGGTGGCTCTGATAAATACCGTGCCGTTGATGCAGAAGACCAAGCTTGGGTTCGCGCTTTGAGACCAAAACTTTGCAAACTTACCGGGAACACATTTTTGCAACGCGTGATCTCAAACAAGCTTATAATTCTTTGGTCGCCCGAACAGATTGCGGGATGGCTGAAACGTACGTATCCAAGAGAAGAGGCTAATCAAGTGTCACATGAGACAATCTATAGAAGCCTGTTTGTTCAGGCTCGCGGCGTGTTGAAGAAGGAATTGCTACAATACCTGCGTTCAAAGCGCACGATGCGCCGGCCCAAACATTCTAGCCTAAAACATGCCGGGCTTGGCCAGATTAAGGATGCTGTATCTATCAGGGAAAGGCCTGCCTGCGTGGAGGATCGGGCTGTTCCAGGCCACTGGGAAGGCGATCTTATTGCAGGCTCAAACAACAGTTACATTGCAACATTGGTCGAACGTCATACGCGGTATGTGATGATGGCTAAGGTTCAAGGCAAGGATACAAAAAGTGTCATATCGGCTTTGATAAGGCAGTCGCAAAAGCTGCCACGAGAACTCTACCAGTCACTGACATGGGACCGCGGCAAAGAGCTTGCAGACCACAAACGCTTCACACTGGCGACCGATATTGATGTTTACTTCTGTGATCCACAAAGCCCGTGGCAACGCGGTTCCAATGAGAATACCAACCGACTGCTCAGACAATACTTCCCAAAAGGAACCGACCTGTCCGTACACACACAGGCGCACCTAAACAAGATAGCCCGTCAGCTAAACGAAAGACCCAGAAAGACATTGCAATTTGAAACACCAGCTGAGAGATTTAGTGCATGTGTTGCGTTGACCGGTTGAGATGGCAGATCAAATGTCCGGCCATTGCCGAGGAAATCCATTTCCTGCAGGTCCTGGCGTTCCGATGTCAGGCTTTCGACGACGGCGGTATCTTCAGATGCCTGAGCTGCACCACCGGCAAAAAAGACCATGCTGAAGGCAATAATTATCCATTTGCGAAAATGATTATTTTTCATAATATTTATTCCGTTCCACTTTGCAGCACTTAATCCCGTATTGGGACAAAATCGGATCATTTTCAGTAAGTGAAAGTGACCTTGCAAACAGCTTTGCAACGGACGTGCCAGGATGGCTTCAGAACGAGCCGGGTTTAGTTACCGGTCATCAGGCCTGGATGGACACCCAGGCCCATGGAAGCATCCAGTACGGCACCATGCAGTGGTGTGGACAAGGCAGAGGCCAGAAAGACGATGATATTGGCGATTTCGGCGGGTTCGATCAGGCGGTGTTTGGGCAGGGCATCAGTAAAGGCCGCGCGCTGGTCTGGTGTCATGGGGTCCAGGGTACTGGACTGAAACATTTTGGTGTTGGTGGCGCCAGGACAAATGGCAAAAACATCAATCATTTCACCGGTTAGTTCGGCAGCCATTTGCCGGGTCATATGAGCCACGGCGGCTTTGCTCATGCCGTCGGAAAGACGAAAGCCGGGAAAGACTCCGATGCCACCACCCACGGAACTGAGGTTGATAATTTTCAAGTGGAAATCTGTAACCTTGTCCCGCATTAGTTCAAGCCAGGCTTGGCACATCTTCAGGGTGCCGTCGGCATTGATATTCAGCATGGCTGTATCCTGCCCGGCCAGGTCATCGGCAAACCTGGCGACTGTAGCCGAACCCACAGCGGCATTGTTGACCAGGATATCAATGCGCCCCCATTTTTGCATAACGTCCGACATACATTGATTGATCGAAGCTGTGGATTGCAGGTCCAGGGCATGGGCCGACAGGTTTTGTGGTGCTGTCTCAAGCAACGTCAATACGTCATCGGCCTCCAGGTCTTCGACAAAGGTGAAGGCGACATTTACGCCGTGGGCCAGCAAGGTTCGAACACATTCCCGGCCTATGCCACCAACGCCACCGCTGACCAGGGCGATTTTCCCGGTCAAGCCAGATTGAAGGTCGAGGATGCGATTATCTGACATGGTTGCTTTCAAACAGCGTTCAGAGTGCAGCTATTTTCGCGATAACATCAGCGAGGCGCTTTGTCAGATCTCCGGGCTGTTGGTCTTTGCGAACGAAATCTTTTGCCCCTGCCAGGATGCAGTCATCTGAAACAGCGTTGCTTTCAACCGCCGTCAGCATAACCACGTTGGCATCTGATTTAATCGCCAGAATTTGTTGCAAAGTCTCGAGGCCGCTCAAACCAGGCATCATGAAATCCAGCAGAACCAGATCGGGTTGCTTTTCCCTGAACAAGGCAAGACCCTCTTCGCCGTCCAAGGCGCTGCCGACGACGTTGCAATCCAGTGTTTGCAGCAAACTTGTAACAAGTTCAAGAATATGTTGGTCGTCGTCAACGATCAGCACATCAGGTTTTGAATTGTTGCTCATGACTTCGGTATTGTCCTGTTTGTCGTTGAATCGGTAACAAATGTAACACGCGTTACACAGTACCCGACTCTTTTCATAACACCAACTCTATCAACGGTTTCCGAGGAATGTTTGGTTTGAATAAAGCCATCATATAGTCGCGGATTTCCAATTCAGACATTTTGACCATGGCTTTTCTGA
>Ga0233443_1000297_pt1 | contig 59623 bp, 55 predicted proteins | sample SI_123_September_2_FD_182784 | JGI IMG/M metagenome (GOLD analysis project Ga0233443, IMG submission 182784) | Seawater microbial communities from Saanich Inlet, British Columbia, Canada - SI_123_September2016_200_MG | ecosystem: Environmental > Aquatic > Marine > Inlet | place: Canada: British...
TGAAATTTGTTAATATTTAAACAACTAAAATTAATTTTTCTGTTTTCAACACAAATTTCATAAAAATGGTTTCTTTTTTTTTGAGAAACCATTTTTATGAAATTTGTTAATATTTTAATAACTAAAATTAATTTTTCTGTTTTCAACACAAATTTCATAAAAATGGTTTCTTTTTTTTTGAGAAACCATTTTTATGAAATTTGTTAATATTTTAATAACTAAAATTAATTTTTCTGTTTTCAACACAAATTTCATAAAAATGGTTTCTTTTTTTTTGAGAAACCATTTTTATGAAATTTATTAATATTTAAACAACTAAAAATATTTTTTCTGTTTTCAACACAAATTTCATAAAAATGGTTTCTTTTTTTTTGAGAAACCATTTTTATGAAATTTATTAATATTTAAACAACTAAAAATAATTTTTCTGTTTTCAACACAAATTTCGTAAAAATGGTTTCTTTTTTTTTGAAGAACCATTTTTACGAAATTTATTAATATTTAAACAACTAAAAATATTTTTTCTGTTTTCAACACAAATTTCATAAAAATGATTTCTTTTTTTTTGAAGAACCATTTTTACGAAATTTATTAATATTTAAATAACTAAAATTAATTTTTCTGTTTTCAACACAAATTTCATAAAAATGGTTTCTTTTTTTTTGAGAAACCATTTTTATGAAATTTATTAATATTTAAACAACTAAAAATATTTTTTCTGTTTTCAACACAAATTTCATAAAAATGGTTTCTTTTTTTTTGAGAAACCATTTTTATGAAATTTATTAATATTTAAACAACTAAAAATAATTTTTCTGTTTTCAACACAAATTTCGTAAAAATGGTTTCTTTTTTTTTGAAGAACCATTTTTATGAAATTTGTTAATATTTTAATAACTAAAAATAATTTTTCTGTTTTCAACACAAATTTCATAAAAATGGTTTCTTTTTTATGAAATTTGTTAATATTTTAATAACTAAAAATAATTTTTCTGTTTTCAACACAAATTTCGTAAAAATGGTTCTTTTTTTTTTGAGAAACCATTTTTATGAAATTTGTTAATATTTTAATAACTAAAATTAATTTTTCTGTTTTCAACACAAATTTCATAAAAATGGTTTCTTTTTTTTTGAGAAACCATTTTTATGAAATTTGTTAATATTTAAATTATTCATTTTAAAACAACTAAAAATATTTTTTCTGTTTTCAACACAAATTTTATAAAAATGGTTTCACAAAAAAAAAGAAACCATTTTTATGAAATTTGTTAATATTTAAATTATTTATTTTAAAACAACTAAAAATAATTTAAATTTAATAAAATTTAAATTATTTATTTTAAAACAACTAAAAATATTTTTTCTGAAATTTGTTAATATTTAAATTATTTATTTTAAAACAACTAAAAATATTTTTTCTGTTTTCAACACAAATTTCATAAAAAAGGTTCTTTAAATAAAATAAAGAACCTTTTTTATGAAATTTGTTAATATTTAAACAACCAAAAATAATTTTTCTGATTTCAACACAAATTTTATAAAAATGGTTCTTCAAAAAAAAAGAACCATTTTTATAAAATTTGTTGATATTTAAATTATTTATTTTAAAACAACTAAAAATATTTTTTATGAAATTTGTTAATACATTGAATTTTTATACTAATAAAAGCTATAAACTAATAAACTTGTAAATAAAAATTTTAAAAAAATTAAACAAAAATATTATTTAATTAATGAAATATTCTATAATAAACAATATTATACTTAATAAATTAAAATAAGAGAGAGTTTAAAAAAAATGAAATATTTTTATTTAAAATAAATTAACAAATTTTTGACTTATAAATAATCATTGATTTTTCATTATTAGTAATATTATTTAAATGATTAATAATATCTTCATATTTTAAATTTTTTAATATTTTTAATTCAATTTCTTTATAATTAAAATTATCAGAACCATAAATAATATTATTTTTATAAAATGTCATTTGTTGTTTAATACTTGAAAAATTTTTTTTTTCATATTCTTTTAATTTTATATCTTTGATACTATCAAATTTATTTTTAATACTACCTCTTTCAATTAACTCTTTTAAGTGAATATTAAATTCTTCAACACATTTTCTAATATATTCAACATCTTTGGATGATTGAATTAAATAATTAATAATCATAATGTTATTATTATTAGTTTGATAGTTAATAAATAAACACTTTACAATATAACCAAGTTTTTTTTCTGTTCTTAATTTATCAAAAATAATTTCATTAACAATAGTTGATAGTAAAGAATATATTAATCTATTTTTAATAATATCATTTTCATATTGTTCTTTAATAATAATTTTGTCATTATTATGAACTAAAATAATATTATTAACAATATTACAAAAACAGATACAATTATTTTTTTCAGTATCAATTATTTCATTATCGGGAAAAATAAAATTAAATTTGGTTATTGGATTAACTATAACTTCATTTGTATTACAAATATTATCATATTGAGATAATTTATTAATTAAATCTTGATTATTTATATTTCCAATTGAAATAAATGTTTCGCTTTCAAAACAGAATATTTTTTCATAATTTTCAATTAATTTTTCAAATGTTAAATTTTTAAGAAAATTAATTTTATCAATATTTAACATATTATTCAATATAATATCTTCTATTTTATTTAATGATAAATTATAAGGCATATCAAATTTATCATTTTCTAAATTTTTAATATATGATTTAATAATATTATCAAAATACTTTTTAATTTTATTAATAATATTTGGTTGCAATATTTCATTCTTTTGAAAATTTTTAAAAATATGCAAGATATAATTTTCCAATAAAACATTAAAACCATAAAAGTTAAATGATACATAATTATTTGTTATAGTAACACCAAATTTCATATCAAAATCATTTAATGGATCTAAATAATATTTAAATCTTTGATATATTAAACTGACATAAACATTTAACATTAATAATGTTTCATTATTAAATAAATTATTATTTTTTCGTATTATTGTAAATCCTGTAAAATCATTATTAAATATATTTGTTGTATAATATAACTTCTTATTATCACTAATATTTATTATATTAACTATTTTTGCTTCAGTTCCACCAATTAATGGTGACATATCATTAAAAATAATAAAATTAGTTAATGAAAAATCATATTTATCCTTTTTAATTTTAATATTTGTTAAATAATAATATACTTTGTAATATTTATCTTTTTTGATTTTATTTTTATTTGTATCTTTTATTTTAATATTTGTTATTATTTTTATTTCACAAGAATTAATAATATTTTTATATTTATTAAATATTTCATTTGAATATGGACTGAAAAAGTATTTTTTATTTACACAATAATTATTATCATATCTCATTAAATTTTCCACTATATCTAAAACTAAATCATCTGTATTAGGTTTTTTACTATATTTAGCTTTTAATAATTTTATATTTCTATAATTATTGTAAAAATTTTGAAAATCAATTTCTGGTATATTTTGTAAGTAATTTATAAAACTTTTTACACACTCAATAATCATAAAAATATTATTTTTATTATCAGTTAATGGCATTATACAAATATTAATAACCATTTGTTTGTCATAATTTTCATCAATACTACAATTAATATCAAAACATAAATTTTCTTCTAATAAATAATATGCTAAAGATTTTTCATATTTTGATTTAATTATTTTACTAATTAAATATCTTGTTATTTGGGAATTATCATAATCTTTTTCATCACAATTAAATACTAAAAATATATTTAAAATATTAAGATTTGAAACTGAATTATAAATAATTAAATTTTTATCTTTTAAACAAAAGAAATCATCAAAAGCTTTATTTTCAAGTTTAGTTGATGGTATAGTATTAAATATTGGTAAATATTGATAAACCATATCTTGAAGACTTTTTGAATCAGCAATACATACAAAAATATTATCAGATCTATAATACTTATCAAAAAATCTTTTAATATAATCTTTTGTAATACCCTTTAATGAAGAATTATTTCCTGTTCCAAAATTTTTGTAATTTGATTTTTTCATAAACTTTTTAAATAATGATGTGATTATCCAATTATCCGAGTTAATATTTTTATTATGTTCTGAATTTATTATGTTTTTTTCGGAATCAATATATTTTTCATCTAAAAGAGGTTCTTTAAAAAACCAAACTAATTTATCAATTGCTTCTTTCATTTTATGTGTATTAATATTAAAAAAATAACAAGTGGATGTTTGTGTTGTATATGCATTATCATAACCACCCGAATTTTGAATAAATGAATGAAAATCATTTTTATCAGGATTTTTTTTATTTCCTAAAAATAATAAATGCTCTAAAAAATGAGCGGTTCCTCCAAATTCATCATCAGAATATCCGGTATGAACTCCAACACAACAACTTGATTTACTTAATTTTTTATCACTTATTAACACAGCGGTTATATTATTGTCTAATTTAAATCCTTTTATTTCTCTTTTATCATTTTGGGTTTGTAAAATATCAAAAGACTTATATGCCATAATCTAATATATTAAATATATAAAAAATATTATAAAAAATGTATAAAAATTTTAAAATAAAATTGAAATCTATTTTATATATAAATTATAAATTGATAATGTCCTTTGATTACATAACCGAAACAAATAATACTATTAATGATATTGTTAAATTAGAATTTAATAGTAATGAAAAATATTATAAAAGTGTTCTTAAACTACTTAATAAAATTTTTGATAATGAAAGTAAAACAATTTTAAGCATTAAAACAAATAAAGCGGTTATTACTCCACAAATATTAAAATTTTATAATAAAATTGTTGATAAATTTAATTTAAATAAACCCCTATTTGACATTGACAATTTTGATGTTGAATATATTTTTACTGAAAATGATATTGAATATATTGTGGAACGAATTTGTAATAATTTATTAAATAAAATTGACTATAAATTATCTTCATACAAATATAACAATAAAAAAAAACATAAAATTATATCAATATAATTATTTTTATGTAAAAAAAATTGAAAATAATATTTAAATAATATTATTATCAAAATAATGTTCTTAATATATAATTTTTCTATTTCTGGAAATTATTATGATTATAATATTTCTAAAGAAGTTTCAAGAAATAATATAAATTTTGATGATTTAATTAAACATCCAAAAATATTAAAAAATAATAATGTTTATGAAAAATATAAAGAATTAAATAAATATTGTCCGAATATTAATATTATTAATGATGACCTTAAAAAAGAATATAATATAAAGTATAATGTATTTGAAATTTATTATATTAATTATTTTGAAGAAGAGTTTGAAATTTCATCTTTATTTTTTCATATTAATAATATTGAATTAATTGATAATGATAAAATTGAAAATATTGTTGAATATCCAGAATATAATTTTTTAAGAACTTCATTTGATAGAACAATTAAAATACAAAATAATTTATTAGATGAATATGATAAAAATTTTAATATTGAATTTATTAAATTTAAACAATTAATAGAACAAAAACCTAAATATAAATTAAAAACAATAAAATTAGATTTATTGAACACAAAATTATATAATTATCAAATAAATAATTTAAATTGGATGATTGATATGGAAAAAAATCCTTTAAAACATCATATAACTAATGATAAATTATTATTTTTATCTGATAACCGTATTTATAATTTAAATAACAATAAAATTATTTATAAAAATCAAATTCAAAAAACAATAATTAAAGGTGGAATAATTTCGGATGAACCTGGACTTGGTAAAACCTTACAATTATTAACATTATGTGCTCATAATTTAAATATAAAAACATTAATATTAGCTCCAGAACATTTAATTGATTACTGGAAAAAACAAATTAAATTACATTTTAATAATAAATTAGAAAATATTAAGATTATAGATTTTAATACATTTAAATATTCAATTGATGAATTTAAAAATTATAAAGTTGATAGATTAATTATTGATGAAATACATGAATTATTACCATATATTGTTAATGAAGCTGATGAAGTATATGAAAATGAAAAAATTTTTGAAGTGTTAATTAAAATGAATTGTAAATATAAATGGGGTATTACTGCAACACCATTTATTAATAATAAATCACTATTCTATTTTATGCAATATTTAACTAATTATGAATTGTCATACGAAAATATTTATAGATGTTCTTATATTTGGGATTTGTTTCCTAAAATATTTAAAAAAAATATGTATAACAATGTATCAGATGAAATTATTTTACCTAAAATTAATATACATAATATATTTTCACAATTAAATATTAATGAAAAATTAATTTATGATTCTGAATTATCATTAAAAAAATATGTTAATGAAGATATTTTGAGACAAATATGTTGTGATTTAACTATGGATTATACAGATGAAAAATATATGAATATTAATGATTTTAAAAGAATAATAGTAAATAAGTTTGAAGAAAATTATGAATATGAAAAAAATAAATTAAAATATTACAACTTAATAAATTCTAACTTATTAAAAAGTAATAGTTATGAACGTTTTTTAAAAAAATTTGTTTGTAATAATAAAAAAATAATAAAACTTAATTCATTTAATAATAAAAAAGAAGCATTACAATATTTAACTGAATTAATGGAAGAACAAAAAAATATAACTAATAATCAAAATAGAAGATTAAATTTTATTAAAAATCAAATTAATGATGAAAAAATATGTCCCACTTGTTTAGATATTATTAATGAAGATGAAGAAAATTATTGTATATTACCTTGTGGTCATATATTTTGTAAAATATGTAATGAAATATTAATAACACAAAAAAAAAGTAATTTTAATTGCTCAATATGTCGTAAAAACACTAATATTAATAACATATATACAATAACTAAAAATAATGAACTTAAACATAATTACAGTTCTAAAATTAATAAATTAATTGAAATTATTAATCAATTAGATGATAAAGTTATTATTTATTCACAATATGATAAAATATTGCTAAAATTAAATAATATATTACAAATTGAAAATATTGATAATATTCTTTTTAAAGACAGTTATGATATTGAAAGATTTAAAATTAATAGTAAGGTTTTATTATTAAGTTCTAATAAAAATTCTTCTGGAATTGATTTATCTTTTGTTAAAAATTTAATTATTTTTGAACCTATTAAAGGCTCTTCTAACTTTATGAAAGATATTAAAAAACAAATTATTGGAAGAATTTATAGAATAGGACAATTAAATGAAATTAATATTTATTTTTTAATCACTCAAAATACTATTGAAGAAACTGATTATAAATAATAAATTTATTTATCAGTAATTATAATAATAAAAATAAAAATTTATAATGTTTGAAACATTAAATAAATCAATAATTGAATTATTGAAAAAAAAGATAAATATTTAATAATTGTAATAAATTAATTTATTTTTACTATTTCATTTAAAAAAATATTATCATTTTTATTTGAGTAACCGTTACACAAACTTTTTATTTATGTAAATAAATATCAAGTTTGTGTAACGGTATAATAATATAAATAAAGAGAATAGAATTTACATTAAAAATACATTTTATCAAGGTTTAAGAATTTTAGATAGATTAAGAGAAGTAAGACAATAATTTAATGAAATATTTATCTTTGATATTTTTTTCAGAGTAAATAATTTTCGTTAATTATTTCTTTAGTTAAATCTGTATCTTGAATTTTATTGTTTCAGAAATTGCCAAAATTAGAAATAATATTGTTTTTATAGGATTATACAGTGAATTATTATTATAAAAGTTAATTATATTATTTGTCAAAATATAATTAAAAATTGAAAATAATTACTAATAATAAAATATAATACTAATTAAAATGGATGAAAATGATTTAGAATATCATTTGACAGATATTGATAATTTTAATAAAGATTATATTGATATTAATAAAGATAGTATAACAAAGGATAAAACTATTAATAATATTTATAATAATCAGATTGATGAACCATTTCATAATTTTTGGTTTTTAATAAATCATTGTAAATTTATTAAAGAATATAATGATTTCAATACTTTATATTTTGCTTTAAATAATAAAAACAAAGAACATAAAAAAATATTGGATTATTTAAAAAAAATATTAGAATATATAAAAGAAAATTATAAAATAAAATTTAAAACTGAAAAATTTACATATAAATTATTGAAAGAAAAGGATTATAATTATCCCATTGTTTTATCTTTTAATAAAAATGACAATTCAAATATAACAAATAATGATGGTGATGAAATTGATTTTTTTGATATAAAAAATAATAATTTAATAAATTATAGTATTTTATTTGAAACTAATTATTTCTATGTAAAAGATAATACTATATATTTAAATTTAAGTATAATTACGCTTCAAAGTAAAGAAACCGATAAAAAAAAATTTGGCAATTTAAATATTAAAAAAAAAATTATTCCAAATATTAAACCACAAATTATTTCTTATAAAAATGATAATATTAAACCTCCAGAAACATTAAGTGATAAAAAAAGTATATTTCAAATTGATTCAAATATTCTTATGAAAAAAATAGGTAATCTTAAAAAATCTCAAAATGATGAAACTAAAAAAGAAATTGAAGAAAAATCCAATCCAGGTGATTCTTATTTAGAACAAAAAAAGTTATTAAAAACATTTACTGTTAATATTCCACCAGAAAGTATTAAAAAAAAAGAAAAAAAAGAGAAAAAAGAGAAAAAAGAGAAAAAAGAGAAAAAAAATAAAAAAGATAATAAATAAAACAGTATATTTTGATTTATATATAATAAATAAGAGTTTTTGCATTTTAATATTTAACATAAAATATTTCTAATATTATTTAATAATATCCATAATTGAAATTCTTCATTGCATCCACCATTAATATTATTTTCAGTATTTGTCAAATCAAATAATATTTTAGATTTAATTTTATCATCTATTTTTTGTTTAACTATAAATTTAACATAGCATTCTAATATTGAATTGAATAAATAACCTTTATTATTTAATTTGCTTGATAAATTAATAACATCATCACAATTTTTAATATTTAAAATATATTTATTAAATTTTTTATATGTAATATATCTATTATTTTTATAAATATTTTTTTTATTTAACTTAATATTCATATATTTTAAATTTTGTAAAAATAAAATACATTTTCGCATGTCTCCTGAGGATAATTTAATTAAAGCATTAATTCCTGATTTTTTAATATCTATTTTTTCATTATTTGAAATTTCTAATATTTTTTCTTTAATATTATTGCAAGGTATTTCTTTAAATTTAAATTTCATACATCTACTTTGTATTGGTTCAATAATATTATGAATATTATTACATATAAATATAAATCTTGTAATATATGAATAAGTTTCCATTACTTTTCTTAATGCAGTTTGAGCGTCTTTTGTCATTGATTCAGCTTCATCAAGTATTATTATTTTAAATGGAGGAGATGGATAATTTGGGTCTTCTGTTGTTGTTTTTAATTTTGTAAAATTAATAATTTTATTTCTTACAACACCAATACCTCTTTCATCTGATGCATTTAATTCTAAAATATTTTGTTCTAATCTTTTAAAACCATATAATTCATAACATAATGATAAAGCTGAACTTGTTTTACCTACACCTGGAGAACCCCATAATAATAAATTAGGCATTTCAAGTGTTTTTGTTATATTAATCATAAAATTTATTATTTCATCTTGTCCAATAATATCTTTTAATTTAATTATTCTATATTTTTCAATCCAAGATGTTTTATCATTTTTAAATGCATATTTTTCATTATTCATATTAAGTTATAATAATATTTTATTATTTAAATTCAATTTTTATATATAAATATATTTAAGCGTTTTATTATATTATTATTTATAAATAATATTTAATATGGATGCTGTAAATTTAGTAAATAAAACTTGCAATGAAATTACTAATAAATTATTTAATTCATTAGCAGACAATTCCGATAATATTACACCAAGTGATAATATTGTTTCAACTAATTTTCTTATTTTTGGATATGAATTATCACTTTTTAGTATTTTCATAATTGTTATTGTATTAATTATTGTTCTTAAATTTCTTTATTCTTGGTTTTTTAGTTCTAAAAGTGAAGAAATTGTTAATATTACAAAAACAAATAATGAAACTTTAAATGATAGTGATGATGAAGATGATATTACAACAAGTAATAATGATTAAATTATTACTATTAAAAAAAATTATTTTAATTATCTATTATCAACAGTATTCATAATTTTAATTTTAAATTTTGTTGAAATACTTTTACCATATAATTTTGGAAGAGTTTTTAATAATTCTATCATATTATTAATAATAAATTCTATTTTTTCATCAATTGTTATTTCATCTAATAAATAACAAGACATGTCAATCTTATTTTCAACATTTTCTTTATTAAATATTTCTTCATTATATTCAATTTCCTTTTTTAAATCAGTGATAATTATATTAATTATATTTAAATTAAAAAATGATGATTGATATAAATATACAATTGCCGATAATATTTTATGTGATTTGTCCTGCTCGTATTCTTTCATAATATTATCATATTCAAATTTTGTATATTCTCTTAATAAATTTTCAAATGTTTTTTTATCATTATTTTCATCAATAAAATACATATTTTTAATACTATAACATAATCTTGCAATAAAAATTTTATTAGCTTTAATTGTTGATTTTAATTTATTAAACACTAATACAACAAGTTCTTTAAATTCTTCAATATTATTAAATGTTAAACTCTTAATATTATTAACTGAATTATCAAAATTATTATTATTAAGAGTATTTAATGCTTCCATTATTACAGATTTATTAACATTATCTTTTATAGATTTTTTCAATACGCCATTATTCTTATTCTTCTTCTCTTGCATCAATTCCCAAGTATTATTATCCAAATAATTTGTAATAATCTCATTAGTTGTTTCAACCATATCAATGGTCTTTAACAATTCATTACTATCAAATACTTCCATTATCAATATACTATTATTAAATTAATATTTTTAAATAAATTTCAATTTTTATTTTCTTGTATAAATTGTGCTCTTCTTTCCAAAATATTTATCCTTAACTTCCTTCAAATTACCCTCATCCTTTTTAAATACATAATACCTATATAAGAAAGCAATATCCTTATATATCTTATTTTTATCACTTTCCTCAGTGTAAAATGAATATACCTTTTCATTAAAATTTATATTTCCTAATTTATTTCCACTAGTCTCATTATTAACAACATCATTTAAATAATTTCTACTATCATTATAAACTGTTTTAAAATTTTCACTTTCAATTAATCTCATATTACATTTTTCTTTAAATGATTTAATTATAAAATCATGATCCACAATATATTCAGGTTCAAATTGTTCATCATCAAAAATCCAATTTAAATGGACGTCTATAGTATCTCCTAAATGAGTTTTATTATTATCATCATATTTCTTTTTTAAACCAAATATCATTTTTTTATTTCCATTTTCATCTGTATGATTTAAAATATATTCATTATTATTCTTTAATAATTTTCTTATTTTTTCACCATCTAATACTTCAAATATTAAATAACCACCTGGTCTTAAATAATCATTTAAATTTTGACAAAAATTACTCCAAGAATTTTCATTCTTCAAATAATAATGTAATGACATACTTGAATTGGCTCTATCAAAATATGTTTTATTATTTTCTCCAAAAAATTTATTAAATAATTTTATTTGGTCTTCATCCATTCTACCAATTGATTTTATTTGGTCTTCATATGTTAATAAACATGTAGCATCTCCTTGAATAAATGACATTGGGCGGACATTTGGTTTTGTTTTTTTCATTTTATTATATCTCCATAAAGCTTTTTTATAACCAAAAATTTCATTTTTACTTGGTTCTATACCCACATAATAATCCACTGTTGCATAATAAAATTTTTCTATATCTCCACCTTGACCGCTTCCAAAATCTATGACCTTATATTGCATTTCATAATTATATAAGTAATTAATATAAGTATAAATAAGTTGTGATTTCACCCAACTTTGAAACCAACCAAAAGGTTTATATTTTTCTTTATCTTTATAATAATCTTCATCTTTAATAAAACTTTTTGGTCCTTCATCAATTTTACTTCTCATTTCTTTTATATATTTATCATACTTTGAATTATCTTTTAATTCCATAAAGTCATTATCCGTTACTGGTGACATTATTGTTTTCCAAATTTTATGTGCAACAGATAAGCTATTACCATAATTTGTTTTATATTTTTTAACATTTTCAGTTTTATCATATCTTGTTCTCATAGGTGTCCATCTCATATAATCATTTAATTCTGTAATTCTATCATAATAAAATTCCACAACTGTTTTATCATTAATTATTTTACCATCATTTGACCTTACATTTCCATCTTCATTTATTAATAAATAACATCTACTCTCTTTTTTATTCATTGAAAAAAGTTCTGGTTTTTCTTGACCTCCTATTTTATTTCCAGCATATAAATTACATATATAATAATAACTTCTTTCATCATTTGTATTTTCTTCAACTTCATCATCTTCATTATATGTTTTAATTGTGTCATCAAATACAACTAAAATTTTATTAGTTTTAGGGTCTTTTTCAAATTCAATATAAAAGTCAATTGAATTCATATTTTCTGGTTTCCATTTTAAATCAGATAATTTTGACTTTTTTGCAATTATTTCATATTTTTGTTCCAAAGGTTGATAAATTAAACCATCTAATTCATAAGGACAATTCATATTTTTATCTTTGGTAAATGTATTCCATAATAAATCAGAATAATAAAATATTTCATTGTCTTTTAAACCAAATACATCTACAAAATACTTTTTTCTTATAATTACATTATTTTTGGACTTTTTTAAATTATCCATAATATCATCATACATTGAATACAAATTATTTTTATGAACATCCAATATTTTATCTATATTATCTATTTCATCTGTTTTAATTTTTTCAAATTTTACATTTATTTTATTAATATTATTTATTAATTCATCCATTACAGATAATCTTTTCATTAATCTTACTTCATTTCTATAATCAACACCTGATAATACTAGACAATCAAATACCATATACAAATACTTATTATATTCCTGTATAAATATATATTCTCCATCCAATATACTATTATTAAATTTACTATTAATATCAATTCCAGTATCCTTCACATTTAAATTATTTGATATTAAATAACATCTTTTATCTTTAACTATTAACATATATCTTTCACCATCTGACTTATCAGTCACAGCATAATTATTTGGTAAATTATCAACTGTTTGTTCTAAATCTAATGAAACAGGTTGTCTCCCTAATAATTTAGTTATTGTCTCATTACTTCCTAATAAGTTTTTATACAAATCAATTATTTCAGTATTTTCTTCTACACTCATAATATTATTTGTTTGTTGAACTATCTTAATAATATTTTCACTTAATGAAAACATTTCCTCCATTGCAACCTTTTTATCACTTAATAAACATTCTAATTCTACTTCATTTTTTGATATAGCATCTTCTATGTTATTAATATTATTTGCTTGTTTTACAGATGTTAAATCAAATCTAAATACATTTTTATTCTTTGTAATAAAATAACTATTTCTACTTTTAAAACGATAAACTATATTATATTCACCTTTTTCAAAGTTTTTATTTACATTTGATAATTTACTCTTTTCTTCCTTTGTTAATTCTAATTCTTCATCCAATTTTACTTTAATATAATAATTTAATATTGTTATATAGTTATTAACATCCTTCACCTTTTTAATAACCTTTAAATTATCATTATTTTTTTTACCAATAGCAAGTTTTAATAATGTGCTAAAAATTAATTCATTTCTCTTCTTACTAAACATTTTAATATAATCATTTATAGTATCAATATTATCTATAGTTATTCTATAATTCTCTAATACATTTTCTTTCTTATCTTTCTTATCTTTCTTATCTTTCTCTAATACATTCTCTTTTGTTTTACAACTTAAGATTATATCTAATTGTGTGGAATTACTGAATTTATATTTATCATTTTTAGATGTTATTATATTTAATACACTATTTAAATTATTAAATCTCTCTAATGTTAATAAATCTGTTTTTTGAAATAATGATAATTCCAATTCATTCTTACTTTTATCATATTTATCTATAAATTTTTTAATTTTATTAATTACTTCTTTGTCTAAAGTATTTAATATAACCATATTCTTTATAATATATATAGTTATATATTAAAATCAATTTTTATATTTTATATCTATAATATCTCAAAAAAAAAATTGAAAAAATAAATATCTGGAGATTTTAACATATCAGAGTTAATTTATTAGTTCTCTATTGTTGTTTATTTGAGAAAATGCCCGGACCTAACTTTGTCTCAACTGTTTTCACCGTGAATGGTGATCACGTGACGCTTAACGCTGTTTCCAAAGGAAATTCATCTTATATGTTGGATTTCAACTGTAAGGGATACAAATCTCTCAAAAGCTCTGATGAAATCAATCGTGATGGAAAGAGTTTTTATCTTTCCAGAAACTTTCTCAATGAGAAAAAAGAGAGTTCTCCTTCCAACAAAGGAAAAATTCCTTTTGAAGAGAAGAAATTCTCATTGAATGGAGCCGAAGTTTTGATTTCATGTGTTCTGACAGACACTGGATCTTATATGTGTAATACATATTCATCTACTTTTGGATTATTAAAATCCGCTGAAACCATTGAGGCAAACGGAAAGACTTATCGTCTTCAAGAAAAGTATCTCAATGTCACTGATTTCAAGAGAATTGAAGTTTCAGCTCTCTTTGACAGAGAAGATGGATTTCAAGGCTCAGTCAGATTGACAATCCAAGGAAAGGATACTTCTTCTGGTGGTTTGATTATCAATCCAGAAATTTTTGAAGAGAAAACTTTTCCTGTGATTGGTTTTGTTTGTTTGATTGACAATAGACCTTGGAGAATTACTCAAAATTCTCATGGCATTTGGTCTAATCCAATTTCTTCTGGTGAAGTATTTGAAGTTTTTAGAGCTTCGAGACTCCCAAGAGATGATGAAAAGGCTTAATTGTCTCACGCTTAATGGAGGGATATTGCTTTTAGCAGGGACCCTACCAGTTGTATCAACAAAGTGTTGATTTGAGAGTTCTCTGAATGACTTTTAAGATAATTACTGTTTTCACCGCTTAATATGTTATAAGAATATATCGTTGTATGATAGTTCTTGACATTTTAAAGTGAATACTTTAACAATTTTGAAATGATAAGATGAATTTCTTAATAATATACTTTTATTTATTACCCTATTTTATATACAACCCCCCATAAAAATTATTTTTTTAATAATATTTAGGTCTTGTTTTTATAATTTAATTCAATTTATATATATATATTAAAAAATTGAATTAAATTTTATATATTTATTAATTATAATAATGTCAATTTTCAATACATTTAAGCCATTAATTTTTAAATTAAATGAAAGCACATTTAATATAAAAGATATAGATTATAATATTGAATTCAGTAATGATAATTCATATCCATTACTTAAGTTAGGTTATAATCATTTTATCTTACAAAATTTACATAAATATAATACTGATGGATTAAAAAAGAATGAAAATAGAAGTAATTTAAAATATATTACAGAACCATTTACAATTAAAGAATTCACATCAAGAGAAGAAAAAAAAACTTCAATAATAGATAATGTAAATAATTTAATTAATTCAATTGATAAGAATATTCCTAAAGTGGATAATAATTATTTTACTCAATTATGGGAAATGATTTTATATTTTGATTTACTTTCAGATAAAAGCGTAAAAGTTATGAATATAACAGATAGTAATTCTTATTTTATTGAAAGTTGTATAATATATAGATTATTAATTAATAGTAAATTAGATAAAGATGAATTTATTGTAGATAATACAGAAAATAATTTTGTTAAATATTTTAAAAAAAATATTAATAATAAATACTCAAAAAATAGTATAGATTTAATAACAACCGAAATTCATAATATTGAAGGAGATAAAATTCTTTCAGAACAAAAATCATTTAAAACTATTTTGGACCATATTTACACTATTTTAGACGCACAAAGTAATGGAGGTGATTTAGTATTAAAAATATATGATAATTATACATATGTATCATTAAATATGATTGAATTTATTAAAAGTTTTTATGATGAAGCGTATATTTGTAAGCCTTTTACAAGTTTAAGTGTTAATTCAGAAAAATATTTAATATGTAAAAATTTTAAAAAATCAAAAGTTTCAAAAGATGTAATGGAAAATATTAAAAAAATAATAAAAACAATGAATGATAATAAAGATTATAATATATATTATTTATTAGAAAATTTAGAAATTAATGATAGTAATATTAAGTTATATAAAGAAATAAGTAATAAAATTTCTCAACATCAATATATTGGAATTAATAATATGTTTGAATATTTAAATTTAGAAAATAAATTTGGTTCAGAATTTCATGAAATTTTAAATAAATATGACAATGCTACTGAATTTTGGTCTTCAGTATTTTTAAATAAGAAAAATTTTGATAATATTAAATATTTAAATTCTAAAAAAAAATCTTCTAAAGGTGGTAAAACATCTAAAAAGACTACAAAAACTAAAAAATAATTTATTTAAAATATTTTTATTTATTTTATAATTTTATATTATAAATGATTAATTCTGAAGTAATTTTACAATGTATTTTAATACTATCTGCTTTTACATTATTTTATACATATAAAAATGATTTTAATGTATTCTTACTAACCTTATTACTTATTACAAGTGCTTTATGGTGTTATACATTTATTAATGAACTTACAAATACTTGGTCTAATAAAATTAATAAAACAGTTGATAATATTGAAAATATAATTGGAAATAGGACAAGTGTATTAACTGATAGATTATTAAATAATTAATTTATTTAATATTATTAACATTAATTAATATATTAATATATTTATTTATAATATTATCATTGTTTTTATATTTATTTGTATTATCTAATCCATATAAATCTTTTATTGTGTTTGTTGTTTCATTATAATATTTTTTACAATTATTTTTATTATTAATAATAAAATTTTTATTATGTTTGTTTATTGAAACAGAATCAATAAATATATCAAATATTTTATTAAAATTAAAATAAAAGGAATTATCTTTTGAAAAGCTTGAAAATATATATTGTAAATCTATATTATTAATTTCTTTTTTATTAATATTATTAATATTTTTTATTAGATTACTCTTTTTTATTAATAAATTTATATATTTTTTAATTTTATCATAAAAAATTATTAAATTAATATTAAAATTAACAGTTTTAATATCTTTTAAAATATTTTTTTCTAATTTTATTAATTTAAAAAAACTAAAAATTAATAAATAATACTCATATTGGTCTATAAATTCAACACTTAATATTTTAAATATTTTTAGAAATATATTAATATAATATTTGAATTTATTATTATTTTTTGATACTTTATATACTTTTAATATTTCAATTAAAATATCTTTTGAAAATATATCATCTATTAAATCTATTTCATTGTAAATTTTTTTTATAAAAATCTTTTTATATTCCTCTTTATCATATTCAAATACATTTTTAATATTTAAAACAATATCATTCATATAATAATTTAATAATTTAATATTATATAATATTTATGAATAATAAAAATAAATATTTTCATCCAATGTTTTTATGAAGAAATAATAGATAAATATACAATATTATACCCACCACAATTTTTTGTTGTATTTGGTATAATACTATTGCTTTACTAACCATTGGATGTAAATGGACCAAAAATAACTATACCAAAATACAATTTTAATCAAAAAATGGATTTATTAAATAATATAAATTTAACACATTTAACTTTTGGACGAAATTTTAATCAAAAAATATTCATTCCATTAAATATTAAAAGTTTAAATATGTGGTGTTGTAATAATCAATATCTAATAGATAATTTACATAATAATATTGAAGAATTAAATAATCTTCCAAATTCAATTGAATATTTAGAATTAAAAAATTATGAATTTAAAATCAAAAAAATACCTAAAAATCTTAAAACTATTAAATGTGATGAAGAATATGAATATATTGATGATTTTAAAGATTATAAAGTTATAACATATTAAAAAATTGAAATTTTATTTATAAAAATAAAATAATTAAAATGTCAAATAAATACTGGATTATAGATGAATGGTTAATATTTAAACCAGAATTCAATAAAAAATTAACCAATTATTATAGTATAATGAATAAGTATAAAAAGATTATGTTTAGTAATTATGATGAGCCTTTAATTTCAATTGAAACAAATAATCAATATAAAAGTAAATATGCGTTCAATTTTATTAAGAGTAATTTTAATAAAAAAATGGATTTATCAAATAATATAAATTTAACACATTTAACTTTTCCAAGGGAATTTAATCAAAAAATAGATTTATCAAATAATATAAATTTAACACATTTAACTTTTGGATGGCATTTTAATCAAGAAATAGATTTATCAAATAATATTAATTTAACACATTTAACTTTTGAAAATGATTTTAATCAAGAAATAAATTTATCAAATAATATAAATTTAACACATTTAACTTTTGGATATAATTTTAATGAAATAATAGATTTATCAAATAATATTAATTTAACACATTTAACTTTTGAAAATGATTTTAATCAAGAAATAAATTTATCAAATAATATAAATTTAACACATTTAACTTTTGGATATAATTTTAATGAAATAATAGATTTATTAAATAATATAAATTTAACACATTTAACTTTTGGATGGGAATTTAATCAAAAAATAGATTTATCAAATAATATAAATTTAATACATTTAACTTTTAAAAAGTATTTTAATCAAGAAATAGATTTATCAAATAATATAAATTTAACACATTTAACTTTTGGATGGAAATTTAATCAAGAAATATTCATTCCACTTAATATTAAAAGTTTAAATATGTGTTGTTGTAATAATCAATATTTGATAGATAATTTACATAATAATGTTGAAGAATTAACAATAGTTCAAACTAATTTAAATTTGGATAATTTACCAAATAGTATTAAAAAAATATGTATTAATAATTATAATGAAGAATTAAATAATTTTCCAAATTCAATCGAATATTTAGAACTAACAAATTATAAATTAAAAATAAAAAAAATACCTAAAAATCTTAAAACTGTTAAATGTGGTAAAAAATATCAATATATTGATGATTTTAAAGATTATGAAGTTATAACATATTAAAAAAATTGAAAATTTATTTATTTATTAAAATTAAATAATGAAAATGGAAAATAACTATTGGATAGTAGATGAATGGTTAATATTTAAACCAGATTTTAATGAAGAATTAATTGATTATTGTGGTGTAATAAATAAATATAAAAAGATTATGTTTAGTAATTATGATGACTTTTTGATAGCAATTGAAACAAATAATCAATATACAGATGAATATTGTGCTAATTTTATTAAAAATAATTTTAATCAAGAAATAGATTTATCAAATAATATAAATTTAACACATTTAACTTTTGGATGTTATTTTAATCAAAAAATATATTTATCAAATAATATTAATTTAACACATTTAACTTTTGGTATGAATTTTAATCAAGAAATAGATTTATCAAATAATATAAATTTAACACATTTAACTTTTGAAGTGTATTTTAATCAAGAAATAAATTTATTGAATAATATAAATTTAACACATTTAACTTTTGGATGTTATTTTAATCAAAAAATAGATTTATCAAATAATATAAATTTAACACATTTAACTTTTAAATATAAATTTAATCAAAAACTAAAATTATCAAATAATATAAATTTAACACATTTAACTTTTGGTATGAATTTTAATCAAGAAATAAATTTATCAAGTAATATAAATTTAACACATTTAACTTTTGGTATGAATTTTAATCAAAAAATAAATTTATCAAAAAATATAAATTTAACACATTTGACTTTTGGATATTGGTTTAATCAAAAAATAGATTTATTAAATAATATAAATTTAACACATTTGACTTTTGGATATTGGTTTAATCAAAAAATAGATTTATTAAATAATATAAATTTAACACATTTAACTTTTGGAAGCAATTTTAATCAAGAAATAGATTTATCAAATAATAAAAATTTAACACATTTAACTTTTGGATATGATTTTAATCAAGAAATAGATTTATCAAATAATATAAATTTAACACATTTAACATTTGGAAGTGATTTTAATAAAAAAATAATTATTCCACCAAATGTTAAAAGTTTAAATATGTTTTATTGTAATAATCAATATTTGATAGATAATTTACATAATAATATTGAAGAATTAATAATAAATCAAACCAATTTAAATTTGGATAACTTACCCAACAGTATTAAACAATTATATATTGAAAATTATAATAAAGAATTAAATAATCTTCCAAATTCAATTGAATATTTAGAATTAAAAGATTATGAATTGAAAATAAAAAAAATACCTAAAAATCTTAAAACTGTTAAATGTGATGAAGAATATGAATATATTAATGATTTTAAAGATTATGAAGTTATAACATATTAAAAAATTGAAATTTTATTTATATATTATTAAATAATAAAAATGGAAAATAACTACTGGATAGTAAATGAATGGTTAATATTTAAACCAAAATTTAATGAAGAATTATCAAAGTATTATAGTATAATAAATAAGTATAAAAAGATTATGTTTAGTAATTATAATGACCCTTTAATAGCAATTGAAACAAATAATGAATATAAAAATAAATATCATACTAATTATATTAAAAGTGAATTTAATCAAGAAAGTGAATTTAATCAAGAAATAGATTTATCAAATAATATAAATTTAACACATTTAACTTTTGGAGATAATTTTAATAAAAAAATAGATTTATCAAATAATATTAATTTAACACATTTAACTTTTGGATATTGTTTTAATAAAAAAATAGATTTATTGAATAATATAAATTTAACACATTTAATTTTTGGAGATATATTTAATCAAAAACTAAATTTATCAAATAATATAAATTTAACACATTTAACTTTTAAAGATAATTTTAATAAAAAAATAGATTTATCAAATAATATTCATTTAACGCATTTAACTTTTAGAAATGATTTTGATCAAAAAATAGATTTATCAAAAAATATAAATTTAACACATTTAACTTTTAGATGGAATTTTAATCAAGAAATAGATTTATCAAATAATATAAATTTAACACATTTAACTTTTGGTATGAATTTTAATCAAGAAATAAATTTATCAAGTAATATAAATTTAACACATTTAACTTTTGGTATGAATTTTAATCAAAAAATAAATTTATCAAAAAATATAAATTTAACACATTTGACTTTTGGATATTGGTTTAATCAAAAAATAGATTTATTAAATAATATAAATTTAACACATTTGACTTTTGGATATTGGTTTAATCAAAAAATAGATTTATTAAATAATATAAATTTAACACATTTAACTTTTGGAAGCAATTTTAATCAAGAAATAGATTTATCAAATAATAAAAATTTAACACATTTAACATTTGGAAGTGATTTTAATAAAAAAATAATTATTCCACCAAATGTTAAAAGTTTAAATATGTTTTATTGTAATAATCAATATTTGATAGATAATTTACATAATAATATTGAAGAATTAACTATATATAAAACCAATTTAAATTTGGATAATTTGCCCAATAGTATTAAAAAATTATATATTGAAGATTATAACAAAGAATTAAATAATCTTCCTAATTCAATTGAATATTTAGAATTATCAAATTATAAATTAAAAATAAAAAAAATACCCAAAAATCTTAAAACTGTTAAATATGATGAAGAATATCAATATATTGATGATTTTAAAGATTTTAAAGTTATAACATATTAAAAAATTGAAATTTTATTTATTAAAATTAAATAATAAAAATGGAAAACAATTACTGGATAGTAGATGAATGGTTAATATTTAAATCTGAATTTAATGAAAAATTAACAAATTATTATGATTTAATAAATAAATATAAAAAAATTATGTTTAGTAATTATAATGACCCTTTGATTTCAATTGAAACAAATAATGAATATAATAACCCTTTGATTTCAATTGAAACAAATAATGAATATAAAGATGAATATTATGATAATTATATTGGAAGTGAATTTAATCAAGAAATAGATTTATTAAATGATATAAATTTAACACATTTAACTTTTGGAAGTTATTTTAATCAAGAAATAGATTTATTAAATAATATAAACTTAACTCATTTAACTTTTGGAGGAGATTTTGATCAAGAAATAGATTTATCAAACAATATAAATTTAACACATTTAACTTTTGAAGGAGATTTTAATCAAGAAATAGATTTATCAAATAATATTAATTTAACATATTTAACTTTTGGAAATAAATTTAATCAAGAAATAGATTTATTAAATAATATTAATTTAATACATTTAACTTTTAAAGGGATATTTAATCAAAAAATATTTTTATTAAATAATATAAATTTAACACATTTAACTTTTGAAGGGATATTTAATCAAAAAATAGATTTATTAAATAATATAAATCTAACACATTTAACTTTTGGATGGAATTTTAATCAAAAAATAGATTTATTAAATAATATAAATCTAACACATTTAACTTTTGGATGGAATTTTAATCAAAAAATAGATTTATTAAATAACATAAATTTAACACATTTAACTTTTGGAAGTAATTTTAATCAAAAAATAGATTTATCAAATAATATAAATTTAACATATTTAACTTTTGGATATGATTTTAATCAAGAAATAGATTTATTAAACAATATAAATTTAACACATTTAACATTTGGAGAAGATTTTAATCAAGAAATAATTATTCCACAAAATGTTAAAAGTTTAAATATGTGTGATTGTAATAATCAATATTTGATAGATAATTTACATAATAATATTGAAGAATTAATAATAGAACAAACTGATTTAAATTTAGATAATTTACCGAATAGTATTAAAAAATTATATATTAATTATTATAAAAAAGAATTAAATAATCTTCCAAATTCAATTGAATATTTAGAATTAAAAGATTATGAATTGAAAATAAAAAAAATACCTAAAAATCTTAAAACTATTAAATGTGGTAAAAATTATGAATATATTGATGATTTTAAAGATTATGAAGTTATAACATATTAAAAAAATTGAAAATTTATTTATTAAAATTAAATAATAAAAATGACAAATAACTACTGGATAGTAGATGAATGGTTAATATTTAAACCTGAATTTAATGAAGAATTAACAAATTATTATAGTATAATAAACAAGTATAATAAAATTATGTTTAGTGATTATAATAACCCTTTAATAGCAATTGAAACAAATAATCAATATAAAGATAAATATCATGGTATTTGGATTAAAAGCAATTTTAATCAAGAAATGGATTTATCAAATAATATAAATTTAACACATTTAACTTTTGGATATTGGTTTAATCAAGAAATAGATTTATCAAATAATATTAATTTAACATATTTAACTTTTGGAAATAATTTTAATCAAGAAATGGATTTATCAAATAATATAAATTTAACACATTTAACTTTTGAAGATAATTTTAACAAAGAAATAGATTTATCAAATAATATAAATTTAACACATTTAACTTTTGGATATAATTTTAATGAAATAATAGATTTATCAAATAATATAAATTTAACTTTTGGTAATTATTTTAATCAAAAAATAGATTTATCAAATAATATAAATTTAACACATTTAACTTTTGGATATAATTTTAATCAAAAAATAGATTTATCAAATAATATGAATTTAATACATTTAACTTTTAAAGATGATTTTAATCAAAAAATAGATTTATCAAATAATGTGAATTTAACACATTTAACTTTTGGATATAAATTTAATCAAGAAATAGATTTATCAAATAATATAAATTTAACACATTTAACTTTTACAGAGTATTTTAATCAAGAAATAAATTTATTCAATAATATAAATTTAACACATTTAACTTTTACAGGGTATTTTAATCAAGAAATAAATTTATTAAATAATATAAATTTAACACATTTAATTTTTGGATTTGATTTTAATCAAAAAATAGATTTATTAAACAATATAAATTTAACACATTTAACATTTGGAGAAGATTTTAATCAAGAAATAATCATTCCATTAAATGTTAAAAGTTTAAATATGTGTTGGTGCAATAATCAATATTTAATAGATAATTTGCATAATAATATTGAAGAATTAATTATAGTTCAAACCAATTTAAATTTAGATAATTTACCAAATAGTATTAAAAAATTACATATTAATTATTATAAAAAAGAATTAAATAATCTTCCTAATTCAATTGAATATTTAGAATTAAAAAATAATAAATTGAAAATAAAAAAAATACCTAAAAATTTTAAAACTATTAAATGTGGTAAAAATTATGAATATATTGATGATTTTAAAGATTATGAAGTTATAACATATTAAAAAAATTGAAAATTTATTTATTAAAATTAAATAATAAAAATGACAAATAACTACTGGATAGTAGATGAATGGTTAATATTTAAACCTGAATTTAATGAAGAATTAACAAATTATTATAGTATAATAAACAAGTATAATAAAATTATGTTTAGTGATTATAATAACCCTTTAATAGCAATTGAAACAAATAATCAATATAAAGATAAATATCATGGTATTTGGATTAAAAGCAATTTTAATCAAGAAATGGATTTATCAAATAATATAAATTTAACACATTTAACTTTTGGATATTGGTTTAATCAAGAAATAGATTTATCAAATAATATTAATTTAACATATTTAACTTTTGGAAATAATTTTAATCAAGAAATGGATTTATCAAATAATATAAATTTAACACATTTAACTTTTGGATATTGGTTTAATCAAGAAATAGATTTATCAAATAATATTAATTTAACATATTTAACTTTTGGAAATAAATTTAATCAAGAAATAGATTTATTAAATAATATTAATTTAATACATTTAACTTTTAAAGGGATATTTAATCAAAAAATATTTTTATTAAATAATATAAATTTAACACATTTAACTTTTGAAGGGATATTTAATCAAAAAATAGATTTATTAAATAATATAAATTTAACACATTTGACTTTTGGATATTGGTTTAATCAAAAAATAGATTTATTAAATAATATAAATTTAACACATTTGACTTTTGGATATTGGTTTAATCAAAAAATAGATTTATTAAATAATATAAATTTAACACATTTAACTTTTGGAAGCAATTTTAATCAAGAAATAATCATTCCACTAAATGTTAAAAGTTTAAATATGTGTGAATGTAATAATCAATATGTGATAGATAATTTACATAATAATATTGAAGAATTAATTATATTTGAAACTGATTTAATTTTAGATAATTTACCCAACAGTATTAAAAAATTATATATTAATGAATATGGTAAAGAATTAAATAATCTTCCGAATTCAATAGAATATTTAGAATTAAATGATTATTATTTAAAAATAAAAAAAATACCTAAAAATCTTAAAACAGTTAAATGTGATAAAGAATATGAATATATTAATGATTTTAAAAATTATGAAGTAATTAATTATTATTAAATAAACAATATGTTTTTATATATTTTTTTAATTAAGTATTAAAATGTTTAGATGGATGATGATTAAAATTTTTACCATTTATTCCACAATTCTTACATAATGCTAAATTATCTTTTCTAATAAAAGGACAATTTTTATAATTTTTGTGATTTAAAAATTCACCTTTAATTTTAGCACAAAGACAGCAATATTCTTTGTTGGAATATGTTTCGTGATGATCTTTAATATTTCCTTTTTTATGTTTAATATATTCATTATCGTCTAATTTAATATAACCACAATCAACACACCAAACCATCTTAGTTTTATGATACTTAATAAAATTAATTAATTAAATATAAAAAAATTCAATTTTTATTTGAGTAAATTTTAAATAAAATTTATAAAATATTAAAATAATATGATGAAAATAAATAAAAAATCAAATCAAATGAATATTAATAATAATGAATTTAATATTATTTTAAAACCACATCAAAAATCATTAATATATAAAGCTTTACAAATAGATAGTAATTTTAATAATAAAGAATTTAAATATGGTATGTTTTCAGATCCTCCAGGAACAGGTAAAACATTTGTTATTTTAGCATTGATATATTTTATAAAATTATTTGAGAATAAAAGAGAGAATTGTTTTTTGATAGTAGTTCCACATAATATATTTTCTCAATGGATTGAATCAATAAATAAAATTTATAAAAATGAAATGAAATGTAAATTTATTTCTGAAAATAAAGATATTAATGAATTATATAATAATAAATATATCTTAATGGATAATGATATTATTTTAATAACGCCTGTATTATATATTTCATTAGTTCAGGCTATATCATATCATAATTTTTATTTTCGTTCAGTTTTTTTTGATGAAATAGATACAATACAAAATCTTTTAAAACATAATATTTTAACAAAAATGGTTTGGTTTATTTCAGCATCAATACATTCTATTTTTGATGAAAATAATTTAAGTTTTACAATAGGCTCATATAATTTATATTTACCAAATCTAAAACAAAATGATTGTTCCTGTGAAATAAAATATATTAAAAAATGTATGAAAATTAAACCACCCAATTATAAAAAGTTTATTTGTAAAAATAAATATGTTGATAATATATTTTCTAAATTCTGTCAAAAACAAACAATGAATGGAATTAATACACATCATTATAATATTTTAACTAAAGAATGTGGTAATGTTGATTTAAATTCTTATAAAGATGTTCTATCAAATTTATATTCCAATTCTATTAAATTAATGTCATCCAAATTAGAAAGTATTACTGAAACAGAAAAATATATTAAATTTAATAATAATGGTGATAAAGAAAGTCATATTATTAGCAAAAATAAATTAGTATCGGAACATCAAGAATTAAAAGCATTAACTGATATTTTAAAAAATTTATTTTTTAATAATTTAATTTGTATTAAATGTTTTAATAATATTCAAGATATGGAATTGGAAAATGAGTATAAAAATAATAGTATTGAATATTATACAACACCAAATAATAATAATATATGTAATGAATGTATTTATGAATTAATAAAATATAATGATGATAAAGATATAGATGATACAAAAATAAAAATAGAATATGTAGGAAGTGATAAAGTTTATAGAAAAGATGAATTAACCCCACTTCAAATAAATAAAAATGAAAATGAATTTATTAATTTAGATAAAATGGTTATATTAAAAGATATTTTAGATTTATGTAAAAATAAAATAATATTATATTGTTCTACCAGAAAAGAATTAAATAATTATTTAGAAAATTATTATAATGAAAAAATATTTAGTTATTTAGAATTAAATGGTGGAAATATTAAAGATTTAACCAATATTGTAGATAAATTTAAAAATGATAATACAATTAAATTATTATTTATTAATGATTTAAGTTTATCAAATGGTTTAAATTTAGAATTTGTTGATGATTTGATACTATTTAATTATTTAGAACCTAAAACATTAGACCAAGTAATAGGAAGAGTTTTAAGATATCCCAGAACAAAAAAACTAAATATTTATCAATTATTATATAAAAATGAAAATAATTAAGTATAACTTTTAACTGAATAAAAATAAAGACTAAAATTATTATTTTGATAAGGACTACGTCCTAATTTATTTTCCCAATAATTACTATTTTCACAATAATTACTATTTTTTACTAAATTACAATAACTATTATATTTATTTAATGTTTCTTCTTTTAATTTTTCTTCTTTTAATTTTTCTTCTTTTAATTTTTCTTCTTTTAATTTTTCTTCTTTTAATTTTTCTTTTTTTAATTTTGCTTCTTTTAATTTTTTTTCTTTTTTTACAAAATAACAGTAATGTGTATTATGATTATCTTTGTTACAATAATCACAGTATAATTTAGTTGGTGAATTTCGTCCACTAAAATCTTTAGTTGGATCATATTTTTTATTTAAATCGTTTCTTGGAGAATTTTTTTCACTAAAAACGTTTCTTGGAGTATTTCTTCCACTAAAATTATTTCTTGGAGTATTTCGTCCACTAAAATTATTACTTGGAGAATTTCTTCCACTAAAATTATTTCTTGGAGAATTTCTTCCACTAAAATTATTTCTTGGAGAATTTCTTCCACTAAAATTATTTCTTGGAGAAGTTCGTTCAATATAATCATTTCTTGAAGAAATGCTTCCATTAAAATATGGTGTTAATCCTGGAGGTGGTAAATTCATATTTGAATAGCTTTGTTTATTTTATAAAAATTAAATTAAATTATTTTCAATTTTTATTTAAAAAAAAATTGATTTTTAATAAATAAAAATTAATATATTTTAATAATGAATAAAGAAGAAAGAATAGCAATAACATTTGGAGATGCAGGTGAAAATCATCCAGGAATGGAATTATTAGGATCATTAGGAGAAAAAGGTTCTGGATTTTCTATTAATGATTTAGATAAATTAAAAAAATATTTTGAGAAAAAAGAGTTTGAAACAGAGTATATTAATTTAAATATTGAAAATGAAAACGCAGGTATATTAATTATAAGAAATTATATTAATGAAGAAAAACAAATAGAAATATATAATGAATTAACTAAATTAAATTGGGATAAAAAATATTATGATACAAGAAGAAAAAAAGTATTAAATAAACATGCAAGGTCAAATATTGTTTTATTAGAAGGAATAGAACAAGCTCCAGATTATGAAAATAAAAAAGGAATTATTATTGATAGTAATAAGTTAATTAATTTTAAAAAATTTAAAAAAAAATTATGTAAAAGAATAAATAAAAAATGTAATAATAAAGCAGATAATTTAATCGCTGAAGGTAATAGATATTTTGATTTAAAAAAATGTGGAATTGGATTTCATGGAGATGCTGAAAGAACAAGAGTAATTTGTTTAAGTTTAGGTGCAGATAATTATCCAATAAGATGGATTTGGTATTATAAAAATAAATCAGTTGGTGATTATTATGAAATTAAATTAAATAGTGGTGATGTTTATATTATGAGTGAAAAAGCAGTAGGTCAGGAATGGAAAAAGAGTAGTATATATACATTGAGACACGCTGCGGGAAGTAATAAATATATAAATATTAAGAATAAATAATTTATATATTAAAATTTTTATTTATTAAATTATTTATTAAATTTTCATTTTAAGAATAAATTCTTCATCTGTTAATTCTTCAACACAAGTTAATTTATCATTAAGTATTAATTCAACAATTTGATTAATAGTATATATATCTTTTTTTAATTTTAATGTTTCACCAGTTCTAATATTAATAATAATTCCATTTTTATCACCATAATTTTCTTTTAATTTGCTATTTATCCATAACCAATAGTAAATAATTATTTGTAATTTGTGTTCTATAGATATATTTGATACACATTTAAATTCATAAATATTATCATTATCAAAAGCATCAATTCTTCCAGCAATTCGTATTTCACCAAAATCTTTATGTTTATAAATAAAAAAATTTTCATCTAAATCATCATCATTTGTTATTTTATATTCAAAAAATAAATTATTACTTTTAATAAATTTTAAATTATTTAAACATTTATCAACTTGAGAATTATCAATCCAATTATAATTTTTAATACTTGCTATTTTTGAATGAAGATTATTTTGCAAAGCATTATAAACATTTGATACTTTTAAATAATCTGATATATTTTTACAAGGAATATTAATTTTACCTGCATATTTTTGAATATCATTATTTTTTTGTATATGATCCATTACATAATATTCAATAGTGCTAAGATTTCCATTATTTGAAATAACCTTTTCATAAACACTTGGAATAGCTAAACCATTAATTTCTGAAACTTCTTCATAATTATCTTTAGATGTTTCAACTTTTGATTTAATATCAATATCATTAATACATTCATAAACAGTTTCAAATAAATCATTAGTTAAACTAATTAAATTTAGTAATGACGTTGATGATAAAAATTTAACTAATTCACTGACATTCTTTTTAATAAAATTATCATTATTAAATACTTTTTTTTCTTTTATTTCCATATTTTTATTAGATTTAATAATATTAACATAATTATCAATATTTGAATTATTTAAATCTAAAAATGGTAAAGGAGCGTTTTGTTCATCATGAATAAGAATTAATTTTTCTTTAGGTCTGCTTATAGCTACAAAAATTGTATTCGGACATCTATCATTTTTAAGATTTTTTCCATAAAATTTAAAATATGTATCATCAAAACCATAAACAATAACTACTTTAGCTTCTCTTCCTTTACTTTGATGATAACTAATAATTAATATTTTATTGTTAATAACATCTTCATCAAGTTTAGCTTCATCACTAATAGGTGTCATACAGGGTATATTTTGTTTAGTAAGATAATTTTCTAATTTTTTAAAGGGAGCATTAACTGAACGGATACTGGGAACTAATATAAAAAAGTCATTAGGTTTATAATTTTCTTCATTAATCATTTTTTTAATTTGTAATCCAATTTTTTTATAAACATTAAAAGTATTTGTTATATAATAATCTACTTTAGGACCATCTTTAATGGTTTGTATATTGGCATATTTATTAACACAATTATTAATAAACCAACCTACCTTATGTGTTAAACGAAAACTAATATTGAGAGTTTTTTTTAAAAATGATTTATTCCAAATTGAATCTCCTAATGTTAAAAATTGAGATGAAGCATTTTTAAAATTATAAATACATTGTTTTGGGTCTCCCAATAAAATAATTTGTGAATCAAAACTATTTGTATCTTTAATAAATTTTTGAATTATATCAAAATATATTTTAATCATATCTTGTGTTTCATCAATTATGAAAATATTAATAGGTTCAATATTTTTACTTAGTTTATTATTATTTTTTATGATTTTACTAATATGTTCATCATCATAACCAGTGTTATCATAATAATTAGTAACTAAAGAATGATAACTATGAACTTCACAATTTTTAAAATTTTTGTTTTTAATTTTGTCTCTTACTTCGGTTTTTAACATTGAATTATATGTTAGAAGAAAAATTTGCTTTTCTTTATTTTCATAACACAACATTAAAGATGTTGTAGTTTTACCAGCTCCTGGATTACTATTAATTATCATATTCTCTTTACAGTGTATAATTTTATTTTGTTCTTCTGTTTTATTAACATTCATTATATGAAATATAATAAAAAAATATAATTAATAATATTTTTAAATATATTGTAATGCTTAAATTCAAAAATTATCAGTTATATATAAAAATTTTCAATATCTTTTAAAATCCACCATATAATTATTTTTAATACAATCTTTTATTTTAGAAAAATTGAAAAATAATAACTTTAAATATTATATAAAATTATTAAAATATGAAGAATTCAAATCTAACATTTGAAGATAATTTTGTATTTTTTTGTGAAACAATATATAAAAATTTTGAAGGAGGAATATATTATATAAATGAAAATGAATATTATAACTATATTTTAGAATTATATACAAATGGTTCAAATGAAAATCAAGATATAACTGATATTGTAATGGAAAAATATGGATTATTGTTTATTGTTCCAAGTGGAAATAATAAATATAAAATTAAATTAATATTTGAAAAAAAAAATAATTGTAATTTTAAATTTGACAATTTAAATAATGATGAATTAAAAAAATATATTGTGAATAATATTTTTAAAGAAAATTAACAACAAAAAAATTTTTTTATAAAATTTACAAATGAATAAAATTTTTTGATTATTTTATTAGGAATATTTGCATCATTTTTGTTAATATCAAGATTGATATTTTTATTAATTTTAGGAACAATAACATTAACACAAATTTTATTATTTAATATATTATTAAAACATAATTTAATTAAAGTTTCTTGATTAAAATGATTAATATTATTAATTGCATAATCATAACTATATTCAATATTTTTATTAAATATTAATTGTTTATTTGAATTATATAATTTTAAATCATATATATTATTAAAATAAATTGCTAAATTTTGTATTTTATCAAAATCATTTAATTTAATATCATTAATTTCATTATTTAAAATTTGATAAGAACAAATATTATTAAAATTGTCATTATAATCATATGTAGCATTAAATTGTTCTGTATTTATTTTAATACAAGTTTTATGTCTTAAAATAGGATGTTTTGAAATGATATAATTAAAATAATTATAGTATCTAATAGATGTTATACTAATTTTTAAAAACTTTTTTATTATACAAATATTGAAATTAATTATAATTAAACAAGGTTTGGATTCTAAATTAATAAATGTTTCAATATTTCCACCAATAAATAAATCTTTATTACATTGTTTTTTATTTAACAAGTATTTGCAATTAAAATGACTTTTAACTTCATATTTTAAATCACAATCTAAACAAATATAATCACACCAAGGTAAATTATTTTTACCAGTATGTGAAAAGGTAGTTAATACTTTATTACATCTAAAACATTTAATTTTCAATAGTTCAAAAATATAAGGACATAATGAAACCATTAAATTATGATTTGATCCTAAAATAATCATTAAATTTTATTATGTATTACTTATTAAAATATAAAAATTAGTATTTATTTAATAATATAAAAATATTTTAAAGTAATTGAATTTCTAAAGTTAAATCTTCTAAAAATAGAATTTCAACTTTATTATTAAAATTTATTTCGGATATTGTAATTTCGTCTCCATCATAAATTTCAATAGGTTGATTATTATCATTTAGGTATGTCATATATTCTATTTTTGTTTCTAATAAATATTCTAATAATTTAATTGCTTTTTGTGTATTATTAGTATCAATACATAATTTATTATTCCATTCATTGTAATTAAATTTTCCAATTTTGGTTGTTTTACATTCAACAGGGTCAATTGAATCAATATAATTAATACCTAAATTTACATATTTGTTATTAAATAATTCTAATTTAATTTCATCTTTAAATTTAATATATTTAATATATTCAATAATTTGAAACCCAGCTATTAATGATGTTGTAGTAATTAATGCGGGAATAATTTTTCCTGATATTAATTTAACTTCATATTCATCAGTAATTTTCATATTGTATTGTATATTTCTAAAATTAACAATATTAGTTATAAATTGTATATGATTTTTATTATCTTTTTCAAAAACAATAGGATTTACAATATTAAAACTATTTAATATTTTAATAATTAATTTTTTATTAATAACTTTTTTTTTTGTTTTATTAATATTAATTAAATCATAATCTGTTGGCATTTCATTTGTATTAAATAGTTCATTTAACAAAGTGTAACCAAATAAGAAATATTCTTTAAAATAATTGGTATTATATTTTATATTAATTTTATTTGGAAAATTTTTTTCTTTAAGTTCTTCTTTTTTATTTTTATATTGTTCATTTAGTATTTTAATATTAAAAATATAATATTTATAATATAAATATGAAAGTATATAATGATAATTAAAATCTGTATTAAAGTAAGAATATTTATCTATAACATTAATAAGTTCTTGCATATCAATAGTATCAATTTCATTTAATAAATTCAAATTATTTTTATATTTAATTAAAAGATTAATATTATTATAAAATTCTTCTTCAAATATTTCTTTAGCCCATTGAATATTATGTTCTACTTTATAAGGAAAACTTTTAATGGTGCATAATGGAATATTTTCTTGTTGATTATTTTTATTAGCTTCATATGTTTCTGTAATATTAGGTAATATTACTTGGACGCTTCCTTGCAATCCAGTAGTTCCTGAATCAAATAAGGGTTTTTTATATTTAATTGTTTGAGAATTAACATATAATCTTGCGTCCATATTATCCAAAGCCAAAAGATTAATATCAATATTATCATAAAATTTTTGATTAAATATATCTTCTGTTTCAGGGCATAATTTTTCAGTTAGTGGAAAACATTTAATATCATTATTCATTTGCATAACTTTTTGTGAAGCCACTATTGATTTTGATTTATGAATATCATCATTATTAAAAAGAAATTGTCTTGATAAATTAGATACTTCAATATTATCCATATCTGTAGTTATTATATTTTTAGTTCCTAAAGCCATCAATTGTTTTAATACTTCACAACCAATAGCACCTGTTCCAACAACAAATGGTTTGGTGTTTTGTATTTTATCAAGTGTTTCATTACCAAAAATATTTATCAGGTCATTATATTTATTATTATCACCAGTATTTTTAGTAATTATTTCATTATCTTTTAATAATTCAAAACAATCTAAATTAAACCAAGGATTAATTGGTATAAATTTATTGAGTATGTATTTAATAACTTCTTGAGAAACAATAGAACCAATAATTGATGATATTGGTAAAAAATTTCCATTAATAGTTGATAAAAATTTTTGTATAATTATTTGAAATTCATTATCAATATTAGAGTATAAAATAATAATTTCTTTAAAAGAATTAATATTTTCAATAGATGGATATGTGTTATATTTTTTTAAATAATCAAATAAAGATAAAAATAAAATATGTAATAATTTTTCACGATTAAAATATTTAAAATTAGGTATTAAATCTTGATTAATATTTAAACTTTTTTTCAAACTTTTAAAATAAAATTCTTTTGTTTTTTTCATTTTTTTTAAAGTGGTAATATTATTTGTTTCAAAATTAATTGAAAATTTATACATATTAATAATCTTAACGACTTTAACAATTTCATGGTCGTTAAGTAAAACTATATCATCATTTTGTAAAAAATGTTTATCTTTACAAGTAATAATATTATTTTCAATATTTTTAATAATAAGATAATTATAATTTTCACCATCCAAATCTCTTGAAATAAAATTATTACCAAAATCATTAAATATACAACCAGATAATCCTAAACACCAAGACATAATAAAACATATATTATTTTCTCTACAAACTTTATTAATTTTTGTTGAAAACATATTAGATAATATAACAACATTATAATCAGTAATTTCAAAAAATTTATTATTTATATTATTAATAGAAATTGTGGGATTTAAACTTTTCAAATAATCTAATAATTTATTATTTGTATAATATAAATTAGAAGAATTATTTTGAAAAGTAGCATCAAAATCAATGTCAATTTTTTCAAAACCCAATAAAATTAAATTTTTTATTATTTCTAAAGATAAATGATTAAAATTTAATACAAGAACAGAACATTCTTTTATTTTATTAATTGAATTTTTACCAATAGCATAACTTTGTCTTGAAAATTTATCTTCCATTTTAATAATTAATAATTAATTAATATTAATTTCAATTTTTTTTAATAAAAATAATAAAAGTGAAAACTACTTAAAGAAATGACATTAAATAAAATTATACTAATGACTAGAACTAAGAAAAACACAAAAGTTGTTGAACAACCTGAACCGATTATTGAAACCGTGAATGAGGTTAAAACAGAAACACAAAATGAAACAGTTACAACTACTGATAATACACGTTCTGAGTATTCATTAGAAACTCATTATAAAGAACTTATTAAAAATATTGATACTCGAAGAAGAGAGGATTTGACTTTAAAGAAGAGTTTGAAGAAGTTTGTTGAGAGAACAAATAGAGCGGTTGTTAGAAGTGCTAAAACTAAGAAGTCTTCAAATTCAGGTAAGAAGAGAGCTACTGGTTTTGGTGATAAGACCCCTCTTCCTCCTGAGTTTGCTAAGTTGTTTAATATGACTGAAGAGACTGTTCCTAGAACTGATATTTCTAAGCATCTTCATAAGTATTTGGATGACAATGGTCTTAAGGATAAGAGAGATAGAAGAATTCATCGTGTAAATCCCTCTATTCAAGAGGCATTTCATTTGACGGATGAACAAGTGAAGTATATGAACAATGTGGATAGTCCTAAGGATAAGGAAGGATTTAATTTCTATAACGTCCAAAACTTTATTAAGACTGTTTATGATAGAATGGGAACAAAAACAGTTGAAACTCAAGCTGTGGCTCAAGTTGAAGAGAAGATTGTTGAAGAAAAGGTGGTTCAAGAGAAGGCTTCTAAGAAGAGAAGTTCTAAGAAGTAAATATTTTTTGTATGTATAATTAATTTTTTAATAAATTAATTGTATAAAAAATTTTTTAATCAAAAAGTTCTTTTAAAGCAAAACAATTGCTTATATACCAACATTCTTCATAATAATTATATGAATATATAATATTGGGTTGTTACTAGTAGCATAAAATTTGATATTTTTTGATATACAATTTTATTATATTATTTTTTTAATACAATTATCTTCTTTATATTCATAATTTTTTTTTATTTCTTTTTTATTTTTTTTGTATTTTCTCAATCCATTCATTTTTGCTACATATACATTTAAAATTGCTAATACATCTGTTACTAATTCTTCTTCCGGTTCTTTTTTTTCTTTTTTATTTAAAATTATTATTTTTCCATTTGAATATTAACGGTATAATATCTAAATAGTGTGTTGAACTGTCATCAGTTTCAATATTATTATTTTGTAATTTTAAGTTTTCAAATATAATATTAGGATATTTTGAATTAAAAAGAGATTTTCTTTTATGTAATTCTTTGTTCTTTATTAAATTTTTCTTCAAATGTTATAAAAATCATATATAATTTATAAAATTGTGTTTTTAAATAAAAAAATATAATTTATTAATAGTAATATATGGAAACATCATATTCAATAGGGCGTGTATTATTATTAACATATTTATTTTTGATGTCACCTTATACATCAAATTTATTTTCTAATTCATTAAAGAGTAAAATAGAGGATAGTAGAATGGCACAACATTTGATATTATTAATATTGATAATAACATTATTGGTAATGTTTGGAAATCCAATTAATTTGGAGGTAAATAAGAATGAAATATTAAATACTGTAATTGTTGGATTTGTAGTATATATATTTTTTATCTTGACAACAAAATTAAATTATATGTATAATATATCAATATTAATAATTTTAGTGATATATTTTTTATATGAAAGTCATAAAATAACTGAATATAAAAATGTAATAAATGATGATAATATTAATAATGAAAAGAAGAATGTAATATTAAGTGAATATGATAATATTAATAATTATTTATTAACAGGAATATTAGGTATAACTATATTTGGAACAGTTATGTATTATAATGAAAAAAATAATAAATACGGTCAAATGGGTGGTGGTAATCAATTTACATTAGAAAAATTTTGGTTTAATTAGAATGGAGCATAATTAGTAAATTCACCAGAATCTAAATTTCTAAATGTTTCTTTTTTATTTATTGAATTATTATCAATTGAAATAATTTGGTTGTTATTTTCATTGAAAGAAACTTTTTTTTGTTTTTTAATTTTATTTAATTTTTTAGTATATTTTGTATCGAATTTAATAATTAAATTTGATACTAATGTTGTATATTTTGTATCATAAGGAAATTTATTTGGCATTTTTTTAACTTTTTTTAAATATACATCAATATTTGGTGATTTTTGATATATTTTATTTAAATATGATACTATTTTTAACATTTCAGGTTGTGATAATTTTGTTGGAATATTTTCTAATACTTTCATAACATCATTAATAACATTATTATCTTTAATATCAGAGACAAAATAATCATCTATTTTATTTTCATTATTAATTGGATTTTTATCAATATTTGGTTTTTTTTCCACCATTATATTTTCACATAATTTTTCACCTTTTTTTATTATGTAAATATCATAATGATAAATAAAAAAAAATACAATAATTATTATTATTGTTATTACTAAATAAGTATTTTTTAAATTCATATATAATATATTAATAAAATTTTGTGAAAAAATAATAATTATAAAATAAATAAATATAATATATGGAAAATAACAATTATTTATTTTGGATTACTTGTTTTTTATTTATAATTACAGGCTTATATATATATGATATGTTTTACAAAGAAAAAAATGTAAAAAAAGAAAAAAATATAAAAAAAGAAAAAAATATTAATAAAGAATTAAATAATAAACAAAAAAATAAACAAAATGAAAATAATAATATTTTTAGTATAGATGATTTAAATAATAATTCATTAAATGAATTAGATAGTATGGTTAAAAATATTATATAATTTATATTATTGAAAATTATATTATAATATATTATATTATATAATGGCTGATTGTTGTGATAAAACTGAAACATGCTCTTTATCATTATCTGATATTATTAATTGTATGACTGAAGAAAATTGTAATAATAACAATTATTATTACACAAGTTCTTGTTGTGACACAAGCACTGAATGTTATCAAACAACAGAACCTTGTGATGATGATTGTAATACTGATTGTTGTGAAACTAATAGTTGTGATAATAACTGTAACCCTTGTAATGAAACTAATAATTGTGATGAAAATCAAACTATGGATTGTAATTATTGTAATACAAAATGTAAAAAATGTGTATCAACTAAACAAACTTGCGAAGCAATATGCTCTAACTATAACTTATATAAAGATTGCATTATTGCTAATAATGAAGCTCTTGTTATTTTAGAATTTATTTTAAATAAAGTTAGAGATGCTATGCCGGTTATTATTACAAGAAATGCTTGTGAATATACAATTAAAGAAAATATTTGTTTTATTGAAAAATTCTTTGACAGTGTTTTATGTGTTGCTTCATCAAACAATATTTGCAATAAAATTGTTGTTAAGACTTGTAAGATAAAGAATGATTGTAATAAAATTGATAATCGTATTTATGAAATTGGACTTTATTATCAAACTTGTGTTGGTAATAAAGATTTTTGTTATACATTTCAATGGAAAAGATTAACAGCTAATACTACTCTTTCTTATAAAAATATTGTTGCTATTATTATTAAAGAACTTGAAGCTGATATTATTCAACTTAAGGCTGAAAATACAGGTGTATTTTTTGCTTCTTAATTTATTTATTCATTCTTTAATAAATAATAATACTTAAAAACAAAATAGTAATTATTATTAATAATGTCTAAAGTAATTTCTAATTTAACATTTAATGATTTTGGTTCAAAAAGTCAAATAAAGAGAAAATTAAAAGCTTATTTAGAAGACAGGGGATTAAATAATTATAAAGTAAGTAATTTTCCTATGTTAATTTCATTATCATTGGTTATGTTATTAGAAGATTTATTTACAGATTGTATTCCATATATTGAAAAAAATTCAAAAACTGGTTTATATGTAATTGAAAGTAAATTTTTACCATTGGTATTTAGTAAGTATGAAGTTTTAAATAAATATTTAAAGGGTTATAATTCTCAAATAAGATATGATGGTAATTTATTATTTAATGTTGATAAAGTATATAAAAATTTGGAATATAAAGTTGGTGAAAAAATTATGGTTGAAAATGAAGCTAAAAATTATTTGAATTATTTAATGGTTTGTATTCAGTATGACATTATTAATTTATCCGAAACTATTATTGTTTATAGTGGCAAAAAAACTTTTAATAAAGATGTATTTATGTCTTCATTAAATTATTTATTTACCAATGGTGATTTAATTAAAAGAATTAAATTAAAATTAGATTGTTATACTGTGGAAATGAAAAATAATAATAATGGAAATGAAAGTGATGCAGATGAAATTGAAAATGTTGATGAAACTGAAAATGTTGATGAAACTGAAAATGTTGATGAAACTGAAAATGTTGATGAAACTAAAAATAATTAAAAATATTTAGTGTATTAAGTATTTAAAATTTTTTGTAATATAATTTTAATTTTTTATTAATTAAAATTGTTTTGTGTTTTAAAAATCATTAATTATATTAGAAATGATGGACTTTTTAATTTTATAAGAAATAATTAAACATTTTTTATAAATTCTGTAATTTTTTTATAATCATCATCATTATTTTCAATAATTATTGGTCTATAACTATTATTTTGTATAAAACCTGAACCATATATCATAAAACCAGTAAAATTATTATTTGAATATAAATATATTATATATTTATTATCTTTTATTATAATATTTTGTATATATTTTACATTTATTATATTTTTTGTTAAAACTAAAAATTTTTTCATTAATTTAAAATAAATTTTATTATTTAAATTAATTACATTTTATTATTTAAATTAATTACATTTTATTATAATATTTATATATGATAATATTACTTATAAAATTATTAAAAGATGAATATAGTTTGGATAATCAATTAAAAAGAGAATTACTTATTTTAATTGGAAATTATTATGGTGGATTTTATAGATTGATTTTACCAATTATTGGATGGATTTATATTAAAAAAAATAACTATAATTTAGTAAATAATGATATTGAAAATTATTATAAAACTGAATTAAATCCAATGTTTATAGATTTGTATAACTCTAAAAAAACTAAAAATGATTTTAATTTGTTTTTCAAAGAAGTCAGTAAATACTTTGGAGAAATTGATAATTTTTATACTAAAATAAAAATTGAAAAAATTTGAATATTTTATAAGTTAAAGGAAAAAAGTGTTGGATATTGAAAACGCTTAAAAATATAATATTAAAATATTATGAATTTAGTGTCTCTAAAAACTAAGAATATATTTATTAAAAGTATTTCTTATGGATTTGCATCTGGGTTTTGTGCGGGATGTTTTCCCAATACGCTTGTTATAGAGTTTGAAGATAAAAAATATAAATCTCTACCAATTCCATTAATATCCGGACTGATTTGTTCAACAGGATTAATATTTTCCCCATTATTAATAATAAATTATTTTTACAATGGTATATATTTTGACAAATTAATTGATAAATATAATATCAACATAAAAAGACATCATCAATATGATGGTAAAAATAATAAGTATGCGTTTCCATCATTATTAATTTTAAGTATAAAATTAAACAAAATGCATTAAATTTTTGTGCTATTAAGAATAAATTATATATTTACATTTTAAATGATTTTTATTATAATTTTATTTAAGTTTTATAATCTTCATATTTTATTTTTTTAATATTATAATTTTATATTTTAATAAAAACTAGTCATATTAAATTAATTTTATGATATTTTTTTTTAACTTTTTATAAATTTTGAAAACGTATCACCATTTAATGCTCTTTCTACTATAGAAAAATCTATTATATTTTTTCTTTTAAACTTCATCCATATAATGGTTTTGAAGATAATATAATTGTTATTTCATCTATACTTATTATATTTTTTTTTTAATTGTTCTATTACATCTGTTTTAATTTATTTTTTAAAGAAGTTAGTAAATACTTTGGAGAAATTAATAATTCTTATACTAAAATAAAAATTGAAAAAATTTGAATATTTTATAAGTTAAAGAAAAAAGTATTAAATATTACAAACGCTTAAAAATGACACAAATTTCACCTCATGTTCGTGAATATTTAGAAAAACAAATAAATAGTCATAATCCCACAATTAATGTTCAAACTTTGAGATTAATTAATACTGAGCTTAGATTGTGCTTACAAATTAATGAAGAAACTACTGATGATAATGAAGCTCCACCATTAATGATTAGATATAATTGTTTAGATAAAGAAATAAATAATATAATTTTAGCAAATCAACCTTTAACTGTCCGCACAATTGAAGATATTATTAACAGGAGAATTGAAATTGATAATAATAACCCATTTAAAAACAGATTTGATAGTTAATAATTTAAAAATATTGATATTAAAAAACTTTTTAATATTTTCACACATCTAAAATATTTATTTAAATTAATGGTTATAATTATTTTATAATGAATGATGATTTAGAATTAATGAATTTAATTAATGAAATTGATAGTGATGATGATACTGTTTCAACAACATCTTATTATTCATCTGATAGTGATTATACAATTGAAGAAGATTATGAAGAAAGAGAAAATCATATAAAATATTTAGATGAAAATGATATTTCTGTATTACAACCAAAAACAATTTTAATAAAATTATATAATTATCAATTGAGGTCATTATATAAAATAATTGAAATGGAAAATACTGGATATATTAAAAATATATATTATGGAAGCGAAAAGTATCATATACGATGTTTAAATAATGAATCTGTGTTATGTAATTTAAAAACAAATATTGGAATTTATAGTGATAAAAAGGGTAAAATATTAACACTAATTAGTTTAATTAAATTAAATAAAAAAATACCTAATTATCCAATAATACAAAAAACAGGTGGTGGGTTAAAGTTATCCAAAAAAATAAATGATAATTTGGTTTTAAATCAAACACTTTTAATTGCTGAACACACTGATGTAAATTTTATTTACAATGAATTTAATAAATATTGTCCTTCTCTTAAAGTATTATTAATTGCAACACAAAAACATTTAGATAATATTGTTATTGGAACTTGGGAAGATGATAATATATGGTCTAAAGAAGGAACTAAAGTTATTAATAAAGAAGAATTAATAAAAGATGAAATTAATAATTATGATGTTATATTAGTTTCACATATTTTATACATAAGATTATATCAATCAACAAAATATTATAAATGGAATAGAGTTATTATTATGAATTGTAATAATTATGAATTACCACAAAATTTAGAATTAAAATTTAATTTTTTATGGTTTTCGATGAGTAATTATATGGAATTATATGATAATAATTGTAAATTTATAAATGATATATTTGGTAAAGAAGAAGATGATATTAAAGCTATTTTAGAATATTTAGTAGTTATTAATAAATAGTTAAAACTAAATTAAAAAAAATTTTGTAAATATATTTAAAAATGAATTATAATTATCAAAATTTAAATAGTGAAGATAAAAAGATATTTCAACCGGAAAATATTAGTATTGAATTATTTGAAACTCAAAAAACAGCGTTATATGCTTTAACAAAATTAGAAGATGATAAGACTATTATTTATAATGAGTATGGAAATATTTATACATTAAATACAAATAAATTAATTTATTGTGATAGAGTTGGTTCTGGTAAAACATTAACTATTATTGGTCTTCAAAGTATTAAAAAAAATGTTTTATTTACAAAAGCTTATGAAAGTTATAATTATTTATCATTTGAGATTACAAATAAAAGACAATATTCTATTAATACTGATTTAGTAATTGTTCCCAATATTTTAATAAATCAATGGAAAGATACTTATAATAATTATTGTTCTAATTTAAGTGTTCTTGTAATAGATAATGAAGAATTATTAAATAAATTATTAATTAGAAATTGGAAAACAGATCATGTGAATTCATTAGGTGAAGTTGTTATGTATATTAATAAAGAACCTAAAATTAATAATAATAAATTAATATTTGAAGAATATGATGTTGTTTTAATGACTGATAAAATATGGTTATTATGTTTTGAAATAATGTATAAAATTTTTTGGAGAAGAGTTATTATAGATGAAGCGGATACAATTCAATATCCTTCTGATGATGTAGTTGATGGAAAGATAATAATATATATAACCGGAACGCCTGATAATATACTAAATTCAAATTCTAATTATTTTTCAAGTGTATTTGATAGTAGAGTATTAATAAATAAGTTAAAAGTATTTAATAATAATGAATATATTAATAAATCAATTAATTTGCACAAACCAAATAGAATAAAAATTAAATGTATAACTCCATTGGAGTTAAATATAATTTATGATATTATTTCTCCTCAAATAATACAAATGATAAATGCTGGCAATAGTGAAGAAGCTTTAAAACAATTAAATTGTGATATGAATACTTCGGATAATATCATTAAAATTTTAGTAAATACTATAGATAAAGAAATTAATGAATTAGAATATGAATTAAAACAAGATTATTCTAATAGTAAAAAGAAAGAAATAAAAGATAAATTAAAACAATTATATCTTAAATCAGAAAAGATTAAATCAAGAATTTTAAATTATAAGGATGAAATGTGTCCTATTTGTTTTGATGAATTTGAAATGCCATGTATAATAAATTGTTGTAATACTTTATTTTGTTCTGATTGTTTGTTATTATCTTCATCAAATAGTAATAAATGTCCTAATTGTTCTTCCATTTTTAATAAAAAGAATATGAAAATTATTAATGATGAAAATAATAAAGTTAATAAAATTTCAGATTTAAATTCTCCAAAAGAAAAAATGCAAGTTATGATTGATATTTTAGAATTAAAAAAAGATAAAAATATTATTATATTTGCAAATTTTGAAAAAACAATAAATAAAATAGAAAATGAACTAAATAATAGAAATATTAAATATGTTTCTTTATCAAAAAATTATGAAATAAATAAAATAGAAGAAAATATTAATAAATACAAAAGTGGAGAATGTAAAATATTGCTTTTAAATGCCAAATATTATGGTGCTGGTTTAAATTTGCAAATAACAAATGATATTATAATATATCATCGTTTTGATAAAGAAACAGAAGACCAAATCATTGGAAGAGCGAACCGTTATGGAAGAACTGAAACATTAAATATTTATTATTTATTGCATAATAATGAAAATAATAATATTAATGATAATTTTAATTTTAATGAAATTGAAAACATTAATTACATTGATTGGATTTTAAATAAATAAGTTAATGTTTTCAATTTTAATGAAATTGAAAACATTAATTACATTGATTGGATTTTAAATAAATAAGTTAATGATAAATATGTTGATTATATATTTAATAAATATATAAAACGATTTAAATAATATTTATTTAAATAAAAATTGAAAAATATTTATTTAAATAAATATAATATTAAAATACACAAAAATGGACAATACTTATTTTCAAAATATTGAAATAAATATACAACAAACAAAAACCAATGATAATTCAAAAATTATATATCCAAATAGAGAATTGTTAAAACGAAAAAATATTAAAGGTGAAGAAATTAAAAAAAATTGTGTTTCACAAATTCCTCAAGACACCATTGATAATATGGTAAATAATTCTGCAAAAAAATATATTAAAACAACTGAAAATATTATTCATAAAATAACAAATGGAAAAAGAAAAGGAAAAATTAAATATCAAACTCTTGGATGGAAACAAGCGAAGGAAATTAAATTATACTGTGATAAAAATAATATTAATTGTAATATTATTGAAGATGATAATATTATGCAAAATAAATTAAAAAATATTGGTATTTGGTATGATATTGAAGGTAATATATATGACGATGGAACAAGAGATTATGGTCGTCAATATTTAGATTATAGAAAAATAAAACAACGTGTTGTGTATATTCAAGTTGTTAAATAATTATAATTTAAAAATAATAATAATTTATATTTTAATAAAAATATTTATGTATTTAAATTAAATTTATATTAAATAATTATAATATGAATGAAATAAATGTTAAAAAAACATTATTATCACCAGTAAAAATTATATATAAATATAAAAATGATAATAAAAAAACACAAAATTTAATATATATTTATGTAGGTAATGAAGGAAAAGAGTATAAAGATATATTTGAAAAAATTAAAAATCTTAATCTTTATGAAACATTTATAACATTATCTGTAAAAGATATAAAAAGATTAGAAAAAGGTTTTGGAAATAAATGGTTTTCATATTTTTTTAACACATATCATATAAGTTTTATTTTAGATAAAATTAAAACAGACAAAAAATATAAAAATAAAATTTTAGAAAAATATGATGAGAAATGGTTTAAAGATATTAATAATATTTTTAAATTAGATATTATTAATACTAAATCAAAATATTCATACAATGATTTTGTAAGAAGAGAATATAGAGAACAACAAGGAAAAAAATTAACAAAAATAGAAATTGATGATTTTTATGATTTAGATTTAAAAGTTTTAAATAAAACTGATAATATTCTTTATAAACAATTTGGAGGTGATGATAATGAAGAAGAAGATGACGATAATGATGTATATGAAGATTATAATGTAGATGATAATATATTGGATGATATAGAGGATATGGATATTATATTTGAAGATATAAAAATTACAAAAACTATTAAAAAAACAAATGATGAAATTTCCGAAATTTTTAATGAAAAATCATTAAAATGTAAAAAAAAGAATATGATTAGTTTTAATGATAAAGAAGATAATTCGTATGAAGATGAAAAATTAGAATATACATATGTTAAAGAATTTGTTTATTCACAATATATTTTTATGGATGATACAATTGAAAATATAAAAAATAAAATATCATCATCTATTTTAAATAATGATAAATTTGGCAAAAATAATTATTTAATACCATCAAGAATGTATTTATGGAGTGAATATATTAATAAAAATAATATTAATAAAGTTATGTTGTGTCATACATTTTCAAAAAATAATGAATTATTTGATATAAATATAGAACCAATTTCATTATATAATTATGAAAATTTAGAGGGTAAAATAGAAACATTAATTAATACATTAAAAAATTATGGTAAAAAAATTAGTTTAGTAAATAATGATTACAAAATTATATATGAATTTAATAATTATATTATGAATAATGAAATTTATTTATTAGATGTTTATAATGAATTGGGTATTAATTATTCAGGTTCAAACATTAAAAAAGAAAATTTAATAAATTCATATTTTAAGGTTTATTTTCCATATTTATCAAAAGGAACTATTTATAATATTTTTGATTATTTAAATAATGAAAATAATAAAGAAAATATATACATTGAAAATATTTTTGACACAATATATAATAATAACCTTTTAGAAAATGAAGTTACTGAATTAGTTGAAGAAATTAGAATTGATAATAATTCAATATATCAAAAAATATTTAAATACAATAACAATATTACACAATCCAATATGAAATGTTTTTTAGAAATTAATGATGAAATATTAGAAAAAGATAATATTGAAAAATTAAGTAAAATTAATATTAAAACAGGAAATTATGAAAAAATTACATTACCAACACTTGATTTATTTAGAATATTTAATGATTTCAAAACCAATAAAACTTATCCTTATATTCAATATAATGTTGCAAGTAGTGATATTATAATTAAATATGAAGAAGATTTTATGATTGAAAGTTCTAAAAGTAATGAAAGAATTAGTATGATACAAAAATGGTTTACAAGAGAAACCCCAGGTGTATCATTTAAGGTAAGAATTACTGATGAAAAGTTTATGAATGTCAATATTAATGAAATTGGTATGTTAGAATATAAATTAATGTTAAAAGAAAAAGATAATACAACATATGATGATTTACAAGAAATTCATAAATATATTATTAATTTAATAAAAGTAATAAATAAAAATTTAGATACTCATCAAACTAAGGTTTATATAAATATTCCACAAAAGAATGATTTTAAATTTAAGTTTTTAAATACAATTAAAAAATATGAATTCCCAAATAAAGAAAAAATAAATTATGAAGAATTAAAAGATTTTGCTAAACATTTTTATCCATATGTATCTTTAATTGTTAATGAAAATAAATCTGGAGCTTATTTATCTTTCAAAAGAGTTTCAAATTATATTATTAAAAGTTCTATTATAGATAGAATATTAGACCATCTAAAATATAAAAATTATAATGAAGAAAATTTAATAACAGAATTAATTAAATTATTTAATTTAACAAAAGAAAATGCAAAACAACAAATTGAAGAAATTAAAAATGCTTATGCTAAAAGAATTTCAAATTTAAAACAAAGTGATGAACTTAAAAAATATAAACCTCCTGGAACAAGAGTTGAACTTGTAGGACAAGTTGATAATCCAAGTAATTATAAAATCGATATTAAGGGAACAAAAGATATTAATGAAATGAATAATATATTATTATTTATTAATTCTTTATTGTGTCTGTATTATGAAATTTATATTAATAAAAATAAATCATATAATAAAATTAATAAAAAATTAAATGAATTAACTAAAATTGCTAAAAAAAGAAATTTAACGGATGAATTATATGAAAAAGATGAAGAGAAAAGTGATTTAAAAAAAGCAAAAGAATTAGATAAAGAAAGATTTAATTATACATCAGATGAAACTTCAGAAAGTTATTCAAGATTATGTCAAAATTCGGGTGAAAATAATAAAAAAAGACCTCTTATAATTTCTGATAAAGATGTTAATAAATTAATTAAAGATGGTTATAAATTAAATAAAAAAACAAAAAATTATGAAAAAAATGTTATATCTAAAAAAGATGGTAAAATCACTGTGAGAACTATTAAATTAGGTAATATATATTATACTTGTAATCCTAAAAATAATAACGAACATACATATATTGGATTTTTAACAAAAACAACAGCTCCAAATGGTCTTTGTTACCCTTGTTGTTTCAGAAAAGACCCTTTTAAGACAGAAGATGAATCTAAAATAAATTTTTATAAAAAATGTATGGGTGAAGAAGTTAAAAATAATGATAGTGTTAATAAACCACTTTCATCAGCGGATATTTTATATATATTACAAGATACAAATAAAATTACTGAAAAAAGAATTGGTTATTTACCAAAATTTTTAGAATTTTTATTTAACAATAAAATTAAAAATGAAATTGAAACTAAAAATTTTTATTTAACAAAAACAGGAGAAAATGGATATTATTTTAAATATGGTGTTGATGTAAATAATTATTCATTTATTAATTCATTAACTATTGTATTTGATATGAGTATTAATGAAATTAAAAATCACATAATTGAATTTATTAAAACTGATAAAAATGAATTACATTATATGAGTTTAAATCAGGGAGAAATTAGTGTTAAATATAGACAATATGATTTTATTAAATATTTAGAAAATAGTAATGAAATTTCATTTGATAATTTAAAAGATTTTCTTAAAATTAAAGGTTTATTTACTAAAAATGGTATTTATCCAATTGTTTTAAAAAGAATTGACAAATTTAATGAAAGCAAAACTGTTGAAGAATTTTATTTAGATTTTGATGATGAATTAATTGACGATCAAGAATATAATATACATCAAATAAAAAAAATGGATTTATTGGTTTTTATAAAAGATGGTAAATTTTATTATCCAATTATTAATATTAAAAAACCAGATATATCATCTAAAGAATTAAAAGAACCAATTGAAAAATTTATTGAAAATACTGAACTTAAAAATAATATTATTAAATTTGTTAATTTTATATTAGATGATATTAATTCTAATATTATTAATAAAACTAAAACATTAAAAGAAACATATTTATTGATTAATAGTTTAATTAAAAATAATAAAATTAATGATAGTTTTAGTATTGAATATCAAGTAATTGATAATCAATATAAAGCAAGATATGCTGTATTAAAAAATAAATTATTTGTTCCGGTTAGACCATCTGGTATTATTTCAAAAATACCTACAGTATGTTTAGGAATAAGTATGGATGGATGTTTTTCATATTCTAAATTTTTATCATTGAAAAAAACTATTGAATTATCCAATGAATTATATATAAATAGTGATAAAAAAATGAATATTAAAATAATTAGTTCTTTTTATGATAATAAAACTGAAAATGAAATTAATTGTTTAGGTTTAATAACATCAAATGATAATATGATTCCAATTGAGCCTGAAAAAGTTAAAAAATCATATTTAAAAGAAAATAATTTAACATATAAAGATATTCCTCTTGAATATGAAATGGATAAAAAATTACAATCATATGATAAAAATAACATAACACATATTGATAAGAGAATTAAATTTGTTAATATAGAAAAGTATAATCGTGAATCATATCAGTTATTTAGATTTGAATTTAGTTATTTTATTAATCTTGATAATAATGAAAAAAATAAACAAAAATTAATTGAATTAATTAAAAATAAAAATAAAAAAGAAATACAACAAAATATTTTATTAATATGCAATGATAATAAAAATTCATTTATTCAAACTATTAATGAAATACCTAATGTAAATGATTATAGAGTTAATAATCAAAGACTTTTATGTGAAAATTTAGATGCTAATGATTGTAAAGATAATAAACATTGTATTCATAAAAATAGCAAATGTTATTTTGCTTTAACTTCAGATAAATTATATGAATATATTAACAAATTAACTTCTGAAATTATTGAAAACAAAACTAAATTTATGGAAATTTTTCAAGAAAATAGTTATGTTTCTGATGTTGTAAAATATGATAATTATAATGAATATAAAGGAGAAAAAATTATTAAAATGGATTATACTAATATTGAAAGAACATTACATAATATTTTTGGTAAAACTAAAATTTCTAAAATTAAGAAAAAGAAAAAATATAAATCTTTTGAAAAAGATATGCTTGAAAAACAAATTAATAATCCTTTAAAAGACCTTAATACTTCATATATACAAAAAATTATAAATAATAATTATTCTATTTTAAGAGCATATGTTAATGGTTATTATTGGATAAAACACGAATTATATGAACCAAAAGATAAAAATCTTAAATATTATAGTATCAATCAAACTGAATATTTAAATTTATTTATATCATTTATAATTGATTGGCTTAATGATAAAGATAATAAAAAGATATTATTGAATATAAGCAATGAAGAAAAAAAAATATTACTTAAAAGTATTAATATTGATGAAAATTTTCAAAATCAAATAAATTTATTTATTATAAATATTATAAATAATAAAAATTCTAAAAATTATTCTATTTTAGAACTATTTATACTTAATAAAATACATAAAATTCCAATTGTTATATTATTTAATGGAATTGTTAAATATTATATTAACAACGAAATAAAAATAACAAATGATGTAAATTTACTTAATAAAAATAATATTTCTATTAATTTAGAAGATATTGTTAATAATCAAGCACAAAATATTGAAATAATTTATAATAAATAAAATAATTTATTTTTATTTTTATATTACTTATTTATTATGCCTGATGATAAAGAAAATGATATATTTATTGAATTATTAAATAAACAAAGAAAAGATATTAAAAATAATAAACTTGAATATAATGACTTAAAAAGAATATCAAATAAACTTGAAAATAGTATATTTGAAAAAAATACTTGTTCTTTATGGAACGGAACATATATTGAAATTAATGAAAATATTTACATTAACTTTTATTATAATGGTAAAAAAAAGTCAATACAAAGATTATTATATGAAAATTATATTGGAAATGATTTAAATTCACAATATATTAATTATTTATGTCCTAATAAGAGATTATGTTGTAATATCAATCATTTTAATATTAAAAAAAAAAAAAAAAAAAAAAAAAAAAAAACAAATAAAAAGAAAAATAAAGAAAAAGATAATGATAATAATAATCAACAAAAATTAATTTTAAATATTTAATTATATAATGGATAATAATAAAAAAAAATATGTAATAATATTTATAATATTTGTAATATTATATTATTGTTTAATTTATAATAAAAATATAGAAAATTTTAAAATCAAAACTGATAATGTTGATTATATAGATAAATGTAATGTTAGTAAAATTAATATTTCATATAATGATTGTAAGCATCTTTTAGATAAAAAAAGCAAATATCAAAAAATTGATGTATATAAACATCCAAAAATAGGTAATATATTAGTTATCGATAATGATTTACAAATTACTGAAAATGATGAAAAAAATTATCATGAAATGATTACACATGTTCCATTAAATTATTTTCCAGATGCTAAAAATGTATTAATAATTGGAGGAGGAGATGGAGGAACATTAACTGAAGTATTAAAACATAATAATTTAAAAAATATAATTAATGTTGAAATAGACCAAGAAGTAATAAATGCTTCAAAAAAATTCTTTCCTAATATTGGTAAATCATTTGATGACCCACGAGCAACTGTTTATATTGAAGATGGTAATAAATGGGTAAAAAATAATTCATTAAATAAAGAAATGAATAAATTTTTTGATGTTATAATATTAGATATAACCGATTTTGGTGCATCAGAAACTATAATTACTAAAGAATTTTTTATAAATATTAAAAAAATGATGAAACCAAATAGTGCTCTTGTTTTAAATTACGAATCATTAGGTTGGTATGAATCAGATTTAAAAAGTTTTAAACAAGATATGAATACATTTTTTAAAAATGCTTTTATTTATCAAATTTATCAACCAACATATCATAGTGGTCATTATTCATTTGCTTTTCTTTCTGATACAATAAATCCAATGAACCATATTATTAATTGGAAAAAATTTGATGATAAACAAATTAAAACTAATTATTATAATAAAGAAGTTCATAATTCAAGTTTCTCATTACCAAATAAAATTATTAATTTTTCAAATAATAAAAAAAAAGAAAGACTTGGATTATTAGTATCATTTGATATTGTTTGTAATGATAATTTTAGATTAAATAATTTAAAAAATATTAATAATTTTTTTAATGCTGTTTTAAAAACTTTTAATCTTAGTGAAGTAAATAGAATTCATCATCAATTTAATCCAGTTGGAATAACAATGATTTCTCTATTAAAAGAATCACATTTATCTATTCATACATGGCCTGAAAAAAATAAAGCATGTATTGATATTTTTACTTGTGGTAAATTTAGATATGATACAGATAAAATAAAAATGGAAACAATTATTAAAAAATTTTTTAATACTACAAAAATACGTATTAGACAAATTGATCGTGAAATATAAATATTTTTATACTAAACAACAAATATTGAAAACCACTATAATTAATTTTAAATATTTAATTATATAATGGATAATATTAATTTTGGTGGATTTCCAAATATTATAAAAATTAATAAAAATTATAAAGAAAAATTAGAATTTAAAAAAAAAGAAAATATTGATATAGATAATAAAAATATACTTTCAATTACTGATATAATTAATATTAAAAAAAAATAAATAATAAATATAAATATGTTTAATCAATTTAAAAGTGTTATTTTAAAACCTAATCCTAATTTATTTTATGAAATTATTAAAAATTCATTAGAATATTATGATAATTATTGCGTTAAAAATAATAAAAAACAAAAAAAAATATCCACTTATAAAATAAACAAAGATAATAATACTATTAAATTATATGATAAAAATAATGAATTATTATATAATGGTAAATTTCAAATTATTTTTACATTGGCTTATCCTAAAAACATAATTAAATGGGCTTATGAAAATTCATATTATAATAAAAATTCATATTATTCAAAACAAATATTAAAATGGATTTTTGAATTAGACACCAAATATGATTATTTAAGAGAAATGTTATTTGTTGAAAAAACAATTAGTTCTGATAAAAATGATTTTTCAACTTATATTATTATTTCTATTGTATATTATTTGTTAAAAAAACCTAATTTTTTTTATGTTAAAACTGAAATAAATAATAATGAATATTACGATTATATTTGTTTAACTGATAAAGTTAATTTTTAATTTTTTATATTTTAATATTATATGTTTAATAATATTATTCTTATAATTTTAATAATTACAGTTATTGTTTTATTAAATTATGAAGTTTATGAGTTTGAAACTTTTAATTGTAAAAATAACTCTAATATAAATATTAATATTTCTAATCCATCTAATTTTGATAATTGGAATTACGCTTATTATTTTCCATATAATAATTTATGGAATAGAAATTTATGGTTTAATCCTTTAAGAAGTAATATATGGTAAAATTTTTTATAATTATTTTTAAATAAAAATTGATTTATAATATTAATTTAATACATATTATAATGTCTTTATTTAATGTTAAAGGTGAATTAAATAATTATGGTTTCTGTATTAAAAAAAAAAAATATGATAAATCTTTAATAAAACAAATCAAAAATTATTTTACTATTAAAAAAGAAATTGGAGACCGTTTTATTAAAATTGTTAAATATCCACTGTATTATGAAATTGATAAATTTTTAGTTATTCCTAAATTCTTTTCAACTAAAAATATTGATATTGATGAAATTCAAATTGATAATATTAAATATAATAAAATACAATTTATAACCAAAAAACTTAATTATCAATATGATAATATTAAATTTAATTTCAAAGGTAAAATGCGTGATTATCAACAAGAATGTATTGATTTTATTACAAATTTGTTTAATAATGATGAAAAAATACCCAAAGGAGGTTTATTAAAATTTTCTTGTGGTATGGGTAAAACTTTAATGGCTATATATCTTTCATATATTTTAGGTGTTAAAACATTAATTATAGTTCATCTTGGTGATTTATTAGACCAATGGATTGAAAGAATTCAATTCTTTACTGACGCTACTATTGGTGTTATTAGACAAAATAAATTAGAATTAGATAAAGATTTTGTTATTGGTATGGTTCAAACTATTTGTTCTCGTGATTATAATCAAGATACTTTTAAAAGTTTTGGACTTGTTATTCTTGATGAAGTTCATCATTATGGCTCTCAATATTTTGGTAATATTTTAATGAAAACAAGTTTTAAATATACTATTGGATTAAGTGCTACACCTGTTAGAGAAGATAAAATGATGTATGTTATTAATTGGTTTCTTGGCGAAATTATTTATCAAATGAAAAAAAAGTTTGATTATAAAATTTTAGTAAAAAGAATACACTTTAAATCTAATAATCCATTATTCTCTGAAAAATTAAGAAAATATAAAGGTAGAATGTCTCCCGACACTGTTAAAATGCTTGGTGATTTAATACAAATTGAAACACGAAATACATTAATTATTAATATTATTAATTCATTAAAACAAAAAGGACGAAAAATATTTGTTTTTAGCGACCGTGTTGAACATCTTAAAACATTAAAAGAAGCCACTGATAAAATTATTGATGATAATAATGAACACCATATGTATAAAACTAATTATTATATGGGCTCTTGTAAAAAATTAGAAAGAAAAGAAGCTGAAAAAAATGGTGATATTATATTTGCTACACTTAAAATTGCTGAAGAAGGTATTGATATTTCAAGACTTGATACAGTTATTTATGCTCTACCCATTAAATTACATAAACGATTAGAACAATCCTCTGGTAGAATTCTACGATTAGAAAAATATGACGATTTAATTAATATTCCACTTGTTATTGATATTGCTGACGATTTAAGCTGTTTTCAAGGATGGACCAGAACCAGAAATACTTACTTTAAAAAAGAAGATTGGTTAGTTCAAGATTATTATTTTGAAGATGATAAATACCTTTTTAATGATAAAGATGATAAAACTCATGACCCTTTTAATTTAATCTTTAATAATATTGATGATGATGATTTCATTGAAAAAAATTTAATTAGAAATAATGAAACTAATGATAAAAAAATAGAAGATAAACCAAAAGAAGAAAAACCTATTGACGCTATGACATTACTTTATGGTAAAAAAAAATAAAAACTTTTTATAATTCTAAATTTAAATTATTTAATCTTTCAATATATGTAGTTAATAATTCATTAACTACATCTATTTCTCTTTTTTTATCTTCCTCTAAATTTATAGTATTTTCTAAATTTTCTTTCTCTTTTTGTAATTCCTCTTTCTGTTTTTCTAAATTTTCTTTTTCCTGTTGTTTTCTTTGTCTTTCAGCTTCTTCTTGTTGATTTTGTTGTTGTTGATTTGATTGTTGTTGATTTGATTGTTGTTGATTTTGTTGTTGTTGATTAGATTGTTGTTGTTGAGGAGGTTGTTGTTGATTAGATTGATTATATTGTTGTGATGATTGTTGTTGTGATGATGATGATGGAGATTGTTGTTGTTGATTAGATTGATTAGATTGTTGTGATGATTGTTGTTGTTGATTAGATTGATTATATTGTTGTGATGATTGTTGTTGTGATGATGATGGTGGAGATTGTTGTGATGATGATGGTGGAGATTGTTGTTGTTGATTAGATTGATTAGATTGTTTATTATTTTTAAACATATTTTTAATATTTTCTTTTACTTCATTATTACTAATTTTATTTGTTAAAACTTTTTCAAATTTATCCATTGTTTCTTCAATTTTTCCAGATTTATATATTTCTAATACACTTTTTAGTAATAAATATTGTAAAACAATTACAAAAATAAAATAATCTAAATTTCTATAATTATTTATATTTGATTTACTTATCCATTTTTTAAGTTGTAATGGATGAAAACCAAATATTTTTATATAATCTTTTTTATCTTCATCACTTAAATATTTAAAATATAAAACACTATATTCACATATCTCTTGATATGGATTAATACTTTTATTCTTGCTATAGCCTTCAACTAATAATAATGATAAATAATTATCTATATTCATATATTATTTATATATTATAAAAATTAGTTGTTGCTTTTTTAATTTTTTCACTTTGTTCTTTATTAAAATTAAATTGATCTTGTTTAACTTTATTTGCTAGTTTAATACCATTTATTTTATCTATAATATCTTCTAATGCTCTATTAGTAATTTTTTCTTTTTTACTTATTAAAATATTATTTATTTTTTCTAAAGCTGAAATATATAAATTTTTAAATTCTTTTAATAATACTTCAATACTTTCATTATTTCCACCAATTTTTACAATTTTATATAATTTACCTTCTGGATTATTCATTTTTTTATTTATATAATTAATTTTATCATAAAAATATTTAAAGTTATTACTACCTCCACCACTTTTTTTATTTAATTCATAATTATATTTTTGTAATTCTTCAATATTATCGTTTTTTATATTTATCATAAAATTAATAAAATCATCATTTTTACCAAATACATAATCATTTAATTCATTTAATAAAAAGATAAAATTATCAGTTTCATATTCACTATTTTTAGTTTTTTCATCTTCATATATTTTATTCATAAATAATTCTATTGAATTTTCAGTATCATTAATAAAATCATCTAATGAAATATCATAATAAATATTACTCATATAATATATTTATTATAAATTAAAAAAATTATTTTCTATTAGTTTTCATTTTCTTTGAAGGTTTAGATTTTTTCATAACCTTTTTTTCAGTCTTAGATTTTCTTGGTTTAGATTTTCTTGGTTTAGATTTCTTTGACTTTTTAGATGTTTTAGTTTTCTTTGTTTTTGACTTTTTAGATTTCTTTCCACCTTTCATAGTCTTAGATTTCTTGGATTTCTTGGATTTCTTGGATTTCTTAGATTTCTTGGATTTCTTGGATTTCTTGGACTTTTTGGATTTCTTAGATTTCTTGGACTTTTTGGATTTCTTAGATTTCTTGGACTTTTTGGCTTTGGTAGTTTTTGAAACTTTGTATTTTTTACCACCAGATTGAGATTCTAAATCCGTAGTTTTATTAATATAATTAACAATCATATCGAATTTTTCAATATATATACTTGAAAAATTATCTAATAAATTTTGAATGTCAGTTTGTTCTATTGAATAAATAGTTGCTTTAGCACCACCTTCTAGTTTAAATTGTTCTAATCTGTTAATTCTTTCATTTATAGTATTTTTAAATTTTTCTAAATCTTCTTTACTTTTATTTTGTGCTTCTAATTTTTCAGCTTCTTCTTTTCTTATTCTTTCATCTTCAGCTTCTAGTCTCATTTTTTCAGCTTCAGCTTCTAGTCTCATTTTTTCAGCTTCATCTTTTTCTTTTTTTTCTTCTTCTTTGTTAGCTTTTTTTATTTCAGCTTGTTGTCTTTTATTTTTAATTTCTGTTAAAAAATTTGTTTCATCTTTATTCATAAATATTGAATATAAAGCATTATGAATTTTACCTGTTGTTTCTTCGTTTTCTGTATTAAATACATCTTTTTGTTTAAATTTTTTATACCAGTCTTGAAAATCAAATTCTCCACCTTTCATTATGTATATATAATTATACTATATTAAAAAATAAAATAACCAATAAAAAAAATAAAACTATATTAATTATATTTGTAATATCTTTTCCGTTATTATTTGTGGTAGTTTCAAAATTTTCATTAGATGGTTTTTGTTTATTAACGGGTTTATTTCTACAGGGATTACCACCAGCAGTTCCAATAAAAGCGGAACAAGGTCTATCATAAACATTTCTATCAAAAACATTACAGTGGGAATTAGTTGTTCCATCACTGACACCAATTGAGCCTATTTGGTCACTGGTTCCATATAAAATTTGATTTGTTTCAGGATTATAATCAGCTTGTTGTAGCATAGCATAGTCTTTTGATTTACAATCACACATATAATTATTTATTATATAATTATATATTTTACAAAAAAATAATCGTTTTATGTTTTTTATAAAAATTGATTATATTTTTATAATGAAATAATAAATACTATGGATGAAATAACAGAAAAATTAAAGAATATTAAACTTGATAATATAAAAGAAAAACAAACAATTATTATACAAAAAAATGTAAGAGGATTTATAATAAGAAAAAATTATTTATTTTTAAAAATATCAAGAATAATAAGAAAAAATAAATATATAAATAATTGCAGTTCTAATAAAAAAATAGATATTAATTCTTTATCATATTTAATAGATTATGAGCTTTCACAAAGTGATTGTATTAAAATTGGAATTGGAATTGAAAATATATTAAAAGACTTTATTTTAGAAAATACAAATTTAAAAAATATTAAAACAAAAAATAAAAAAGGAATAAAAGAGAAAGACCATCTTTTTATGGATATAAATAAAAAAATAATTTATTATGCTGAAATAAAATCAAATTTAAATTTAGATACTGAAAAATCAAAACAAACATATAAAAAATGTTTAGATATAGAAAAAGAATTACAAAAAGAATATAAAGATTATGAAATTAAAATGTTTTTAGTTGGTGTTAGATATTATGAAAAAATAATAATTCCAAAAACAATATTAAAAAAATATAAAGAAATAAATAATAATTTATGTGGAATTAATGAATATTTAAAATTCTTATCAATAAAATTTAAAATATTTAATGAAAAAGATTATAAAAAAATATTAAATTATCTTGTTAAAAAAATGTTTAAATATTAATTTTTTATTTATAATTTTTAATAATTAAATGTTTAGTATTTATTTCATCACCAACTCTACCTGAATGTATTTTAAATTTATATTTTTTATCATATTCACTAATAATATAATCTTTATATAAGTCTTC
>Ga0233443_1000300_pt1 | contig 59046 bp, 50 predicted proteins | sample SI_123_September_2_FD_182784 | JGI IMG/M metagenome (GOLD analysis project Ga0233443, IMG submission 182784) | Seawater microbial communities from Saanich Inlet, British Columbia, Canada - SI_123_September2016_200_MG | ecosystem: Environmental > Aquatic > Marine > Inlet | place: Canada: British...
GTCAAGTGGTATTATTTTTTATGTATTAATAGTTGAAGGCATCAGATATAGAAGTTTCTCTTGCGAGTAGTACTTCCATTTGAAGCTTCTGTGACTCTTGCTTTGCCTGCATATTCAATGCTGTTAACTTAGCAAAGAATCCTAAGGCAATTGGTAGTATACTTGTTAATAGGGTTAGCATATGGTTTTATTCTTCTACTGTTTCTACCCAAGAGGTAGTGTCTTCATCCCAAGAGTACATTAAGTCATCTGTTGGGTAAGCTATAGGTGCGTTCCAAGTAAAGTCAGCATCTAGTGTCCACGAAGGGAATGGTTGAGGTGAAATAAATACTTCATTTACCTTATCCCAAGTGTCACCGATAGAAGCATACTTGCCCCTAAAGTTTCCGTTGTAAGATGTTTGAATCCATAGAAATGAATCACCTACAGCACCTGAATTAATAAAGTCTTGTTCAGCAACAATTACTTCTGTAACAATGTTGTTACTCTCTACCTTTGCAAAATGACTCATACTGCATACCTCACTATTACTATTCCTGAACCACCACTACCAGCAACGGTACTGTTGTGTCCTGCAGCACCACCTCCTGAGCCTGTGTTAGCACCACCGTTGCCTCCACCTGACGTACTACCTGAACCACCTGAGTTGAGAGCCCAAGCACCTCCATATGACATGCCACCTGAATCAGAGCCACCGCCGCCGCCGCCGCCGATACCACCCATACCACCTGTACAATGTACGTAGTTACCACCGCCACCACCACCGCCCCAATAATAGGTAGCACCATTAGGACCCATTTTCATTATTTGCTTTCCTGGGCCACCTGTGCCACCTCCACCTGTCGTACCGCTGTCACCCGCACCGTTTGCGCCACCACCGCCACCTGAACCATAACAACCGCCACTCACACTACTGCCACCATTAAATCCGGCATAAACTAAATACCCAGAAGCAGACGGTGCAGTACCGATACCACCACCATAACCTCTGTTACCGCCACCACCGTTTGCGCCATTACCACCAACGCCGATACCACCTGAACCTAAACCTCCACCTGTTGCAGTTACGCCAAAAATAGAGGTTGAGCCACCAGCACTATTAGCACTGCCACCGTTTCCAATGGTGACACTATAGCTCTGAGGAGTGACCGTAAGAGAAGTTCTGTGTAGAACTGCACCACCGCCGCCACCACCGCCCATTTGACCAGTAACACCTGCACCACCACCGCCGCCGCCAACAATAAGAACATCAACAGAACCTGAAGCTTCAGCAGTAAACGTACCTGAAGATGTAAACGTATGAACTTTGTAATTAGTACCGCCTGATGCGTATGTTGATACAGTACCACCAGTAGCCGAGAATTTATTACTCATTGTGTCCCAACCAGAACCTGACCATACCTTCATAGCACCACTAGTAGTATCAAACCACATATCGCCTTGAGCAGGATTATCCGGGTCTGTAGCTGATACTGTAGCAGCATCGATATCTGTTAGAGCAGCACCACTAATAGCAGGTAAAGAACCGGTTAACGTAGCAGCATTAATACCTAAAGAATCTACATGACTCTTAGTAGCAGGAGGACTTAACTCAACAACCTTAGCATCAGTCTCAGCCTTAGTGTATCTATCAGCCAATGTAGTAGCAGCAGTACTTGCACTTGATGCAGCTGCCGAAGCAGAACCAGAAGCATCAGATGCCTTTGTAGTTGCTGTTGAAGCAGAAGCAGAAGCACTTGATGCAGAAGAAGCAGCTTCAGAAGCTTTAGTAGTTGCAATCCCAGCATTAGTTACTGCAGTATCCTTATGACCACTTGCTGTACTTGCAGAACCAGCAGAAGCAGTAGCACTTGCCAATGCATCAGCAGCTTTAGTAGTTGCGGTTACAGCAGAAGCAGTAGCACTTGTTGCCTTTGTAGTAGCTAAAGTTGCCTTTGTTGATGCTGTTGAAGCAGAACCACTTGCGGCCGCGGCAGAACTTGATGATGCAGAAGCAGAACTGGCAGAAGCAGTAGCAGAAGTTTCTGCATCATCTTCACTTGATTGGGCATCTGTAGCACTTGAACCAGCACTAGTAGCAGAAGCAGTAGCACTAGTAGCAGAAGCAGTAGCACTTAATTGAGCAGCTTCAGCAGCACCTTGTGCAGTTTCTGAATGAGCTTGAGCAGTTTCTGCATGAGTCTCTGCTAATTCAGCATTGGTCTCTGCAGTTTCTGAATGTGTTTCAGCAACCAAAGCAGCATTCTTATATGTCTCTGCATTGGTAGCACTGATAGTAGCCGCGGCAGCTTTAACAGTTGCAGTGTTTGCATCTATAGCAGCTTGTTGAGCTTGATACTTAGCAGAATATTCTCCACCATCAACAGCACCTGTAGTCTTAGTTGCCCATTGTTGAGATAAACCTTCAGCACTTTCAGCAGCAGTTTGTGCAGCTACAGCATTATTCTTTGAAGTTTCAGAAGCGGTTTGTGCTATTAAAGCATCTGTCTTAGCAGTTGCAGCAATACCTTGAGCGGTTTCAGCAGCAGTCTTAGCGTTCTCAGCTAGCGTCTGTGCAGTTTCAGCATCGGTCTTAGCGGTATCTGCTAAACCTTTAGCAATCTCTGCTCCGGCCTTTGCAGTCTCTGCAGCTTGTTTCGCTGTATCTGCCGAGGCAATCTTACCATCCATATCTGTGATACGTCCAGTAACTGTCGTTTGCAGTGTTGTTGTGTTTGATACTAGCGTATTTACTGCATCAGTTAAACTTGTTGGCATTTATATTTTCTCCTATGGGTGATGGGTTATTATTTCGTTCTGTGCAGATATAATAGCTGCAGCGTTAGACACCACCGATAATTCATTTGCGTCAATACCATCTTCAAGCTCTCCGAGTGTATCGAAGTCAACTGAAGCGGTACCTTTAAGTGTATTTATAATTGAGTCGACCTGACCCATATTGTAATACGTTGATAAATCAGTTGGAGGACTTAACGTTACAATGTTAGAGTCCGTTTGTGATTTCGTATAGTAATCACTTAAATCTGTTGGCGGAGATAGTTCTACTACCTTACCGTCGGTTTCTGACTTATTGTAAAAGTCAAATTCTGCTAATTGTCTTATTCTACTCATTATATAGGCTTAGGATAAGCATCCTTAACTGCGTCTAAAGCATCATCAAGTGTTGTAGTACCGTTCTTTCTATCCCAGTAAGCCATATCAGCTTGCTCTTCTAATGAAGGGTATTGTCTATCCCTTGTGTATTGATCAAGTTGCCATTCTAAAATGAGTCTTTGCTTTTCAGCCTCCAATTCAGAACTGGTCGCCTCAACACCCAAGTTCTGGGCTGCGACACCATCTGCGTCGAATGGACCTCCGTCTGGACCTGGCGCTGTTATTAGTTTTATCATTATCCTGCTCCTAAATATGTAATTGTGATCATTGAATATGTGCCGCCATGGTGCCAAGTGTAACTATTGGTACTACCACTCTTGTAAACGCTAAAACCAACAAACTCCCCTGCCGTAAATTTATGAGCAAGGCTGAAGTTATGATCCATCCATTGTGTTCCGTAAGTGTGAGTATGGTGATATACCGCACCATTAATTCTATGATGGGCATAGTATCTATCGTTGTCGTGTGACATAGCGAAGTAATCTATCGAATATACTCCAGGAACATCAAATGTAACCGTATTTCCTGATACTGTTATGTAATTGGTATCAGGAGGGGTTTCGAACCAATTCAATGTAATATCTGTCCAGACATTCGAACTTTGATTACTCGAGTTGTTATACCCCGCCATAACAACTTTTGGAGAATAATCTGTAAATATAGCATCAGTCTCAGCCTTAGTATATCTATTACCCAAAGCTGTAGTTGTTGTAGATGCATAATTAGCATCATCTCCAAGAGCAGCAGCCAATTCATTCAATGTATTTAGGTTAGCAGGGGCGGTATCAATAACAGCATTAACCGCGGTCGTTGCAGCACTTGAAGCACTTGAAGCACTTGAAGCTGCAGCACTAGCAGAACTTGATGCTTCACTAGCTTTAGTAGTTGATATACCTGCTTGGGTTGCAGCAGTATTGGCTGAAGCAGATGCTTCACTAGCTTTAGTGGTTGCAGTACTTGCAGAAGATGCCGAAGCACTTGCCGAAGCACTTGATTCAGATGCCTTAGTGGTTGCAACACCTTCAGAGGCACTAGCAGCATTCTTACTTGCCAATGCATTATTTTCACTTACGCCTGCTGCAGTATTTTCAATTGCAGCTTTTGCACTCCAATGTTTAGCACTATATTTACCAGTTTCAACCGAAGTATCTTCAGCAGCATCTGCCCATTGACCAGCTTTAGTCTTATGTGAATTAGCAGCTGCAGCACTTGTTGCAGCATTCACCTCTGCAGTTTCAGATAATCCTTGGGCAACAACAGAAGCATTCTTAGCCGTAATAGAATCACTTCTATTAGTTGAAGCAGATACATCCGCTGCAATTGAAGCATCTCTTGCCGCTTCAGCAGATGTCTGTGCTGCACTTGCCGCTGACTGAGCCGCTAATGCATCTGATTTAGCTGTTTGAGCATCAACCTTTGCAGTAGATGCCACATCTCTTGCAGTCTCTGCTAAGCTCTGTGCTGTTTGTGCCGATGTTTCAGCAATCTCTGCATTAGTCTTAGCTGTTTCAGCCGCTACCTGTGCTGAGTTAGCTTGGGTAATCTTACCATCCATATCGGTAATTCTACCCGATACCGTATTAGTTAATCCCGTTGTTTGGGTAACTAAGGCATCTAAGGATTCTTGAATTGTAGGCATATAATGTTCTCCTTTTTATACGTGTTCTGTTATGTATTTGTCTTGCAAGTCAATGATAGACGCTGCCGTATTCATTGCTTGTATGTTTAAATTTGTGGCGTAATCTGGATCGTCGCCAAGGGAGTCAGCAATTTCTGCTAGTGTATCCATTGAGGCAGGAGCATTTCCGACTAATGCTGATATTTTAGAGTCAATAAAGGCTCCGATATTTGCCGTATGTGTGGTACCATCTGAAGTATTAACAGTTAGGTCTCCCGAGGTCCCATTAAAGTTTATATTGTCAACTCCAGCAACTGCTGTAGTTGATATCGCTGTGATCTTACCTTGGCGATTAACTGTAAGGACCGGTACAAGAGATGAAGAACCAAACGATTTGGTTTCTACGTCACCTGCATGGGCAACTAATTCTTTTACATTACCTTCTTTGACCTTACCGTCAGATCCAAGTAGTTGGGAAAATAGTCTTGACTTACTCATCTATTGTTGTCTCCTTTCTTTATACAGTTATTTATAATGATTTGAATTTGAATAGGGTATTTCACCCTCTTATGTTTTTCTTACCCTTTAAATCTTTTTAATGAGTTGCTCGCTTTGTTTTTATCAATGTGACCTAGTCCTGCCAAAATCCAATTCCACAACATGACACCTGAACACCCAAAATAATGCTCTAAAGTTAGGGCTGATGGAACAGATGTTTTGCTAATAGACAACATATATTTAACTGTTTTTGTCCAAGTATCTCCGCTATTCACATGCCTCCAAAACTCTGTGTCATCTCTACCACCTGTGTAATGTACTACAAGAAAATCTCTAATGTCATCGTACAACTTTATCATTTCTTTGTTATAGTGATTGATTCTATATTGATTACATGTTTCTTTCTTGGTTTCTTGTAAGTGTTCCATAACAAAAGACATTGCTTGGATGATAGTTGTATGTATAGATGTAGCTTCTAAAGGCTCTGCAAATGCGGCTGACAATCCTAAAGCTAGGCAGTTATTTTTCCATAAAACTTCTGAACGCCCTGAAGTGAACTTGAATTTTCTAAGAATTTCTACGTCACCAAACTTTGCTCTCAATTCCTCTTCAGCTTTAGCATCTGTTATAAACTTAGAGGAGTAAACATAACCACACCCAAATCTTTCTGTAGTTGGTATTTTCCAACACCACCCTGAATCCATTGCGGTGGCAGTTGTAACAGGCTCATAGTCGTCTGTAAGTGGCATCTGAAATGCTATTGCGCTATCAACAGGTAAGTTTTTCTCGTAAGACTCCCACTGAATATCCATAGCCCCACACAATACCCTTTTAAACCCACTACAGTCTATAAAAAAATCACCTTCATGGGTGTTGTTGTCAGTATCTAATAAACTTATAATTTCACCGTTATCAGTTTTAACCCCATAAATCTCAGCATCTATTACTTTAACACCTGCTTTTATAGCATGTTTTGCGAAAAATTCCCCAACTTTAAAAGCATCAAAGTGGTAGCTCACGTTAATAGGCTCTTTTGCTTCGTATTTCCTACCTATTTCAGATGCTAGATGGAATTTGTCACCATTTACTATTAGGTTCTCACAGAACTCTGTATCAGGGGATAATCCCGAAGTTGATGAGCCATCTAGTGGAGCAAAGTAAGAAGACCCGTCACCCGTCCAATTAACGTGTTTTATGCCCATCTTTGGTGTTACGTTGCAATATTCTATAAACTCCTTTATGTCGATACCTATGTCAAACCATGTGCCCGATACAAAGTCATGCAACATCTGTGTTGCCCCCTCACCCGCACCAACAATGCCTATCTTCTTAGACTCTATCAGAGTCACATTATGAGTTGAACCTTGGGTCTTTATAATAGACAAAGCCATTAGCCAACCCGCTGTTCCACCACCAACAATAACTATGTTCATAAGCTAAGTAAAAGTATCTTCTTCGACAGCCACAGCACCCTGTAGTGGGGTGTCTAACTTTGCTATAAGCTTAGGAAATTTCTCTTTAATACTAACCCTTTCTTCTTGAATTTCATCTATAGCCGTTGAAGATAATCCGTCTAATTCAACCAACTTCTCCCAAAGAGCAACCACCAAAGAATCGGTGCTTGGATAAACGGGCTTTCTATTACGAGAATGTTCCGTTTTATAACTATTATCTACGATATCTTGGTATTGCGTCTCAATTTCTGCGTCTGTTGGCGCAATATCTTTGTCAATCCAAATAACCTCAGAATAACTAATAGCAGCATCAGGTATCTCCCACGCTTTGTCTTTGTAGTTTTTTTCTAAAACAACTCTTACTTTTATAATATCCACCATAATATTTCCTTTTTTTATCTAACCCAAAGTCTTCCCGGTAGTGTGTTGACAACAGCAGACGTGTTCCACTCTCCATACCCACAAGACCATGTCCGTGGGGCGTTTCCTGCGCAACCACCGAAACCAAAACCTGAGTCAGAGCCGCCGTTAGAGGCGTTACTCGCCCCAAATGTATAACCCCCTTCGTCCATCGCTGCGCCAACCCTTGCTCCTGCCCGACCCACTGAACTTAGCGATGCGTTATCGGTGGTGCTGTTGGTAGAGGTATTAGCAAAACAGTTTATACCATATTTCTGAATGTGTCTCTCATGGCCTGTCTGTAGAGAGAAACTTGAACCTGAGTATATAAAGCCACTATCTATATATTGTATACCTGTATATGTTGGGTTTGTTGAATTGCACCCTAGCCCACCAAAGGCAGCACTAGAATTGTTTTGCATGGCGTTGTACATGGTTCTACTTGTAGTGTACACCATAATACAAGGCACGGTTCCGTTCATATCTAACAAGACTCTGTTAAAGCTGTAGTAGTTCCATGATTTATATTTAGCCCATGAGCCACCTGTTATATTGGAGTCTGTATCGTTATTTGTTGTACTATTAGTCCAATACGAAGAGCCTGATGGCATATCACCCCTAGCGTGTACTTTTAAAACTAAAATCCAATGACTACTCTCATGCCAATCAAACTTTGTGTAAGCCTGATATGTATTAGTTCCGTCTGTGTACCAATACATACCATTACTAGCAGATGAATTGTCTGCCCTAACATCTGCAGGGGTTGATGCAGGAGACCCTGAAGTTGTTCCCCTAGGTACGATAACAATACTCCACGAATACGCTTGGTCAGCAGTATCACCGTCTGTATCTGTAGCTCTAATAGTGAATGAATATGCTGTTGTACTTGCTACTTGACCCATAGTTCCTGAAATAACACCTGTTGAGGTATTAAGACTTAAACCTGAAGGTAAAGTACCACTTGCCAAGCTGTAAGCTGAGAAAGTAGAACCTGCAGTAAATGTAAAGTTTGTATCTACATCGTAAGACGCGGATGAACCTTCATTTACTGCTGAGATTGTTACTGTGCCACCTGTTGTAGTTGCAGCGACTGTGTTAATTGTTTGTTGGTAATTCTGAGTAGCTGTGCCACCTGAAGTATCAGTAGCTTTAATAGTCCAAGTATAATTAGTGTTACTTGATACATTTCCAGCGGTGCCTGTCAATGCTGAATTGCCTAGACTAGGTAACACACAGCCTGTAGGCATAGTTCCTAATACTAAGGTGTATGTTAATTGAGCATCAGTATCTACATCATCTGTAAAATCAATACCTAGATTATATGAGAACGTACCACCTTCAGATAAAGCACCAATAGTTACTGTGCCACCTGTTGTAGCAGGATTTGCATTAGATACTAAGTTCCACTGGGTACCATTACTAATATAGAAAATATCATTATCAGACTTATAAAATAAAGAACCTTCAGGAGATACTGGGCTAGGTAGCGTAGTACCTACTACAACAGCATCAATACCAGTCAAAGCACTACCATCAATTGCAGGTAAAGCACCTGTCAGCATTGAAGCTGGGTGAGTCGCTGGATGTGTATAGTTGTTAGCACTTGTAGCTATGCCATCTAACTTAGTATTATCAGCAGTAGTAAAATTAACCTGAGTTAACCCACCATCGCCAACTGAATATGTAGTGTTAGTATCAGTAAACAAAGCTCCAACAGGAACTGCTGTTTCAACTAAAGGATGTGCAACATTAGATACTTTAGCATCATTCAATAGAACTCTAGTGTTTAATGCCTTACCTTGTGCTGCACTTAACGCCTCTGTTGTACTTGTACTTGTTAAAGTATTATTAACCGTTACTGTTGTGTCATCTAAAAATGCACTCATGTTAACATCAAATGATGTAGCATCACTTCGTGTAAATGTAGCAACACCGGTTGATCCGTTTAATGAACCAGAAGCAATATAAGCCGCATTGGTATCATCAAGGTATAAACTTAAATCAATATTAGTTGCCAAGCCATCTTCATCTGTATATGTTAATATGTTAGCAGCAACTGATAATGTTGTGGTAGTATCTGTATCTGTTGGTATTACCCAAGTGTTATCCCCTCTTAAGAATGTAGAGGTATTTGGTGTACCAGTAGCACTTAGTTGGGTAATACCAACTGTGTCATCACTAGGTATACCAATATCTACATTCTGACCTTGGAATACACACCAGAAGGTTGATCCGGTTGCAGGAGCTGATGAGAATACAATGTTTGATCCTGAGACTAAGAAGCCTTCAGTACCTGTGTCATCAGGTTCTTGTAATACACCGTTAATGCTTACTAATAACTGTCCTGACTTAGCGGGGTTAATAGTTTGTGTTGCCGCTGTTAAAGCAAATGTTGTTAGTACACCGTTGAAGGAAGCACTTATGTCATCAACGATTTGATAATTACCAATGTTAGCTGGACTGTTTCCTATGTAAGGCATTAGATTGCTTCTCCTGGTTTTATTGGCCAAATTACACTGAGAGGGTCAGTTTGTGTTGTTACATCACGCAATCCCTGTCTGTATATCTGATATTCTAATTTAATGTTGTCAGGAACATCAGCACCTTGAGTCCAATCAGACTCTTTTAATTTCAAATCTCTTTCATACCGGACATTATTCCAGTTTCCCTCTAATACAGCCGTTATGGCTTCTGCGTCTGACATGCCTAGAAATTCTTTCAGTGTTTGACCATAACCATCAATAGGGTTTCCCTCTGGGTCAAATTCAGGACATGGTATTAGCAAGTTAGGATTAAATGTGAATTTTTCGTTATTGTATATAAAATAAAACATATTAGACTCCTTTAGTATGTATATAAACTAGTCATATACATATTTGGTAAGTAATTGTGTGCTGTTTGATCTAGATCTACTCTTACTCCTATACTATTACCGTAAGTATTAGATTTACGTATCTTCAAGACATGCCAGTTATTAGTTGAGTCCCATGCCCACGGAGTTACTGCAAAGGAACTTGTACCCGTGTTATTCACCCCATCTAGTGACCATGTTTCTCCATAATTGCCTGCACCATTGTGGTTATAAGTAAATTCATATTTTTTGCGGCCAGCTTGATTCTGGTGAGAGTAAGCAGCACTTAGTATTATAGTACCACTCGTCCAAAAACTATTAGCAGGCATAATTATGTCAACTCCCTGATTGCCAATTCCATTGGTGAAATATGGGCTTTGGAAATATCTACTGCCAGATTCGGAATAGCCGCCGGTACCCATTGTTATATAGGGGGTGGCGTGCCTCATTCCAATACCGGAAGAAATATCCAATTGAGAAGATGAATTTCCACTAAATGAATTAGCAGTAACACTACCAGTAACATCAATACCAGTAGAGGTTGTTTCAAACTTTGTAGAATTATCGTGTCTTAGCTGGACTGAACCATTAGTATTAAAGTTAGCCATCGTTTTAGTTTCAGCGTGATTTCTTATCATTACCCCAGTACCATCAGACGTTAAGACTAAATTACCTTGTGCTATATCTTTAATCAGACTATCAGTACCATCGTGATATATCTGTAAATCATCACTAGCACCAAACTTAGCCTTGACGTTATCACCTAGTGATACATCGCCAGTCATAGTGCCACCTGCTTTAGGTAATGCTGCATTAGCTGTAGCACCTTGAGCAGCAGTAGCATAATCAGTAGAATCAAAAGCTTTTACTTGAGTTAGATTAGTTACCTCAGAGTCCATCAAAGCACCTGCTGCAGTTACATTAGTTGTATCAGTAACATTAGCACCAGCTTCAATACCGTCTAACTTAGTATTATCAGCAGTAGTAAAGTTCTTTTGAGTTAACCCACCATCTCCAACTGAATATGTAGTATTAGTATCTGTAAACAAAGCACCAGAAGGAACATTGGTTAAAACTTGTGAATCATCAACCTTACCTGCTAACGCAGTGGTCACTGTCGCTGCATAATTAGCATCATCACCTAAGGCTGCTGCTAACTCGGTTAATGTATCTAAAGCTGCTGGGGCTGCTCCAATAACATTTGTAATCTGAGTATTAACATATGTTTCAGTTGTCTTACCATCAAGTAAACCTTGAAGACCTGTTACTTCTGAAACTGTATGAGCACTTGGGTGGGAATAGTTATTAGCATTATCAGCAACACCATCTAATTTATTCTTATCAGCAGGGATCATTAAACCAGAAGCAATTGAAGATGCACCAGGAGTTGCCGCTAGTTTATCCTGTGATATGCTAGTGGTTGCACTGATGTCTTCATTAGTGATAGTACCATCTTTGATACCACCAGTTGTTACTTTAGTTAATGCCATTGGGGTTTACTCCTTATTGATCTATTTATACTTCTATTGCTACTTCCTGCCACGGTGTGATGCTTTAGTTGCCATCTGTTACTCCGTCTAATTTTTTAGACATTAAAGGTTTTTCTGAAAGAACTCTTTCTGCTTCTTTTAAATGCCATTCTCTATTTTGCGGACCATCAAATATCTTTGATTCAATCCAAGAAATAATCTGGTCTTTAGTTAAATCATCAAATTGAGTAAAACCAGAAGAAGGAGGATTCATATCTAATACATTGTTTACTTCGTAAAAGCTTGAACCATCACTAAAAATTTGTGTATAGTCAACTTTTCTTACTACATTTAAATTAGATTCATCGTTTTGAACAATTAAATCATTAATTTTATATTCTATAGTTATCATATTCCGTATCTACCTCTTCCAGCATTAAAGTTTTGTTGGACTTCGGCCGAAGTCAAATTTTGTCCATAGAATTGCCATTCAGATCCATAGCCGTATAAACGATGGTTAACATTAATTGCCGCCGCTTGAAAAGTGGTGGAGGTTGTACCAGAAGATGCTGATCCAGACTGAATTAACGAACCATTTACATATACCGCATAACTACTTCCATCAAAAGTTAAAACTTGATAATACCATTGTCCAGATGATAATTGATGGCTAATTTCTCCACCTGTTCCAGTACCAATATAGAAATATACATTGCCTCCATCTTTGATCCCTTGATAAGTGTATCCTCCTCCTGCCTGGATTCCTTGCAATTGGAAACTTTCACCAGCTGGTTGTGTTGTACTGCTATAATATACCCACATGCCAAAAGCTCTTGCTCCTGCAGGAGCTGTAAAGGAAGAACTAATATAATCGCCATAACCATCAAATATCATATAGCCATTGTTTGAACTGCTATATGTAGGATTTCCTTGAATAGTTCCGTTATATCCGTTTCCGCTTATATCATTCACTGTACTACCAGAACCAGAATAACTACTACCATTAGTCATATCCCAATGTAATAACAAATTTGATTTTATAATTCCATCAGAGCTTACATCTTGCCACGTTGATCCGTCATAAAATTTTACTTTTTGACCAAAGCTATTATAATAAAGCTGTCCAGCTCTAGTTCCAGTAGGATCAGAAGCAGCCGATAATAAACCAAATGGCTTCTCAACATTAACTTCGGTATCGTCTAATACTAAAAACGTGTCTCGGCCATTGGTATTGTTACCTTTATTTGTGAACTTAGAAATTTCAAATCCACCATCAGTAACTAACATACCATAGTTATTATTACCAGTTGAAGACCAATCTCCCGCACCTCTAGCTAATTTAATTCCAGAATAATATCCACCGAGTGAGTTTACGGTAATCCATTCGTGTTGATCAGCTGCATTTCCGACTTGTAAAGAAGCGCTTGGATCGTCTGTTCCAATACCAACGTTACCTGCTGAGGTGATGCGCATACGTTCTTCAACTGCATCCTCTGCTATAACAACTCCTGTCTTGTTGACAAAGGCTATATCCCCACCCCACTTATGGAGTATACCTGAAGCACCATATGAACTGTGCCCTGCCCTTACCGTAGGAGTGGTAGTGTTACCATTGAAATGTATATTTGTGCCACTGAGGCCAGCACCAGCGCCTACGCCATCTAGGGTTAGACCGAAGTTAGGGTTACCCACACTAACATCTCCAAAAACATCTAACTTAGAGCCAGGACTCGTAGTACCAATACCTAGCTTGCCACTAAGGTAGTTCTTATCTTCACCATTGATGTGTAAGCCATAAGCGTTTGTAACAGTTCCAGCCGATATGGCATAAGAGCCATAGAATAATTGGCCGTTTGTTATTGTGCCTGCATTACTATCAATATGGGATTCAAAGCCTCTTGCCGTTGAAATTGTACTAGAACCATTTGATTCTACTTCTCCAAAAACTCCTCGGATAGTTCCTACATTACCAGTATGTCCTACGAGGGTGGCCGCTTTATTATATGACCCGTAGGCGGTGGTAACAGTACCAGTACCAGTTGTATCTATATAAGCAAATGTAGAAGAACCGTAAAGATTGGTCACTGTACCTGCTGAGTTTCTAGCATATACTTGTGAGCTTATACCCTTTAATTCAGTAGTTGATCCTACTGAATCAAGCACGGATTCTGTTACAAATCTACCACCATATACTAAATCACTATCACCCGTAGCTCTAGTATCAACATTAAGCCCATATACTCTATGTTCATTAGTTGTATCACCACCTGTTGTACTTGAGTCTACATCAATAAACAAACCACCTTGTTCTCTATCTCCGCCCGTGGCAGAAACACCTGAGAAGTTACCATCAATGATCTGAGCGAAATAATAGTCCAGCGCTGGATCAGTTATATTATGAACCAGTTTTAGTGGATATTGACTATTATCTGATCTAATATCTAATTTAGAAGATGGCGAGTTGGTGCCTATACCAACACTTCCCAATTCTTTAATAACCATTGTGGATATACCAGACCCGGCAGTACCGTTACCAATATAAGTGTCACCTGTATTATTCATTATAATTGGATAATAGTTATTAGTTAAATCTCTTATATTTAAATTACCGCCACTTCCCAATTGCATAGACCATTCGTAATCGGCTTTTGATACTCCACCAGATCTTTTAATATTAATACCCGGAAAGTGATCACCAACTGCAGTAGATTTAATGTAACCTGATGAAGCTGTAGACACTTCTAAGTTCCCGGTGATTATTCCACCTGCGAGAGGTAGCTTAGTACCAATACTATTAGTTACTGTGGTGGCAAAGTTAGGATCATTACCTAAGGCCGCCGCTAATTCGTTTAATGTATCTAAAGTAGCTGGAGATGAAGCAACAAGAGCCGCCACCTGAGTATTAACATATGTCTCTGTTGTCTTACCATCAAGTAAACCTTGAAGACCTGTTACTTCAGAAACTGTATGAGCAGCTGGATGACTATAATTATTAGCGCTATCGGCTATGCCGTCTAACTTAGTTGAATTTAACTTAGCGTCTGTAATAGCATTGTCTGCTATATCCGCTGTAGCGTGAGTAGTAGGGTGACTATAATTATTAGCGCTATCGGCTATGCCATCTAACTTAGTTGAATTTAACTTAGCATCGGTAATAGAATTATCTGCTATATCCGCTAGTTCAATCGAACCATCAACAATCTTAGATGCATCAATACTATTGGCTGGAATATCATCAATAGTAACCGGTGACGGGGTTGGAGTTCTACCTACGTATGGCATTAACCCATCTCCATAATGCTTAAAGTAGCATCAAGTGAATTAATAATGGATCCTTGTACTTGTAGAATATCACTAGGCTCCATTACTACTTTATTGCCTGCCATAACCTCTACTGAAGAGCCTGAAGGAATAGGAATGTCTTTAATGATGTACGTGTCATCACCCGAGTTAACCAATCTAATACTTGCAGTAATGCTTGAACTTGAAATGTTAGCTAATGTGCAACCAAGAACTACTGTTGTTGTACTTGCCGGAACCGTATATACCGCTACCAAAGTTGTATCAATGTTTGCTAAAGTCTTTCTTTTAAATGTATTTGCCATATCTTATTATCCTAATGCAATTGCCATCGCGACAGCTTCGGCCCTTATGTTATCTAATTCTGCTTGTAAATTTGTTATTTCTGAAATACTGTGTTGGGTTGGGTGGGTATATACTGTATCTGTAAACACCGCTCCTACCGGGACTGCTGTTTCAACTAAAGGATGTGCAACGTTAGATACCTTGGCATCATTTAATGCAACTCTAGTTTCAAGACCATCAGCTAAACCTTTTAAGACTTTACCTTGATTAGCACTTAACGCTTCAGTTGTACTTGTACTTGTTAATGTATTGTTTACAGTAACACTCGTATCATCTAATAAAGCACTTAAATCAACTGTGAAGGTTGTAGCATCACTCCTAGTGAATGTAGCAATACCTGTAGTACCATTTAAGGCACCACTAGCGATGTAAGCTAGGTTGGTGTCATCTAAGTACAGAGATAAATCTAAGTTAGTTGTTGCACCTAATTCATCTACATAAGATAGAATATTAGTAGCAATAGACAACGTTGTAGTGGTTTCAGTGTCTGTAAACACAGCACCTGAAGGCACATCAGTTAAAACTTGTGAGTCATCTACCTTACCATCTAAGGCTGTTTGTAATCCTGTTGTATCTGCTATTGCATGGGTATGTGCAAAGTCAGCAACAGCAAAGTTTAATTTGCCGGTAGTATCGTTATACGTAACAACAATATTTGTTTCGGTGTTGGCATCAACCATTGTACCAACGATATCTTCAATCTCTTCGGCATCAATGAAACCAACTTTATCCCAAGAAGATGTACTTCCATTATAAACTTCGGTTGAATTTAAATCTGTGTTCCATCTAAGGTAACCAGCCTCTGGAGAAGCATCTCTGTCCGCGGTAGATCCAGCAGGAATGATTGCGGAAGTGCCTGTATTATTAACAACAGAAGCTAAAGCAATAATCTTAATATGAATAATTGTTACTTCATCATCGAGATCAGCTGGATCTGTAAGAACAACATTTGTTCCATCGGTGTATGTAAAGTCAACAGAACCTAATAACTTAATACCATTAATGAATACTTCTAAGTTATCAACAGCCCTATTATATCCCCCATTAGGTATTACAAAGTCTGTTTGACCAGATGTAGCAACATATTCGTGTTCTGTAATGTCAGAACCATTAGCAAGGTTAAGGGCTTTGATGACTTCGATAGTGACGATGTCATCAACTAAAGCTGGATCAGATAGTACAACAGATGTACCAGAGGTTGCGGTGTAATCCACTTCAGGCAGTTTCATACCATTATAAAATACGTTTACATGGTCACTTAGTGTGTCATATAAAGCCGCAAACGTTGTATCCCCCGCAATGGTAATGTACTCGACAGTGATAATTTCACTAGCACCCCCACCACCTCCTCCAGATACTGGGAACCACTGAGAAACTCCGGCAGAGTCTTGAATATATTTATAGAGTAAAGAGTCGTCGGTATCCCACCACTCATCTCCTAAAGTAGGGTTCGCTGGTTGAGAAGTACTAAAGCTATTAGTATGCCCGTCCTCTAGACCTATGATTAATTGCTTTGGAGTAGTACTACTGTCGGTAGTAATAACAACGTTATTACCTGCCACAATTTGTAGACTTTCTTCTCCTGAAGGAGATAGTGTAGTTTGTCCAGCAATAAGCAGGTCTTTCCAATGAGAACCTAAAGATACCTTAACGGCTCCACCTGTTAAATCTGTGACATTAAAGCCAGTTCCATCGTCAAATCGTATCTCGGATACATCAGTTATTACATTAGTACCACTAACATCTTTGACCGTTAATGTCGATGGAAGATTTTGCCAAGAAGTTGTAGTACCATTTGTTGATAAAAATTTACCACTATTAGATGACTGTGCGGGAAGTCCTCCACCACTGGTAGCAAAAGTATGCCCTACATGTTCTGATATAGTGTCTGCAACAAATGTCTTGTTTGCAGCGTCGTATGAAATAGTAACATCATGAAAGTGGCTAGCAGCAGTACTAGAACGTACTGCTATAGTAGTTCCGTCCTTTATTAAATTGTAAGCTTGTTGTCCTGTAATTGACACAGAATGAACGTGCCCGTTAAAATTAGTTAGCTGGAATACTTCTCCAATACTAATTTCAGATATACTAGGGGTTACTCCATCTGTTTGATGGATAAATATTTTTCCATCATGCGTATTGAGCCCTATCTCCCCCAGCTCTAATTGAGTTGTAGAAGGTATATTGTGTTGAACGGCAGATCTAATGTGCTTAATCAGATTTTGTCTTGCCATATTGAGCTCCTATATACTGTATTCAACAGTTCCTTTTTCTAAGTTCTTTTGTAGCTGGGTAAGTTTTTACAGCTCTATTTTTAAAATCAATTATACGCAACTTTGACCAAATTGTCAAGAGTTATTTTTCTTTCGTCAGACGTAAAAAAGGGGGCAACGAATCCGCTGCCCCCCTTTAAGGTCACTGGTTAGTAAGTCCCGCCGTCTAACGTATTAGACATCTCAAACTTGTACCCGCTAGCACCATCGGAAACTACTGTTAAGTGTTTTCCTAAGTGTGTAGCGTCCAAGGCTGAAGGTACTTCTCTTTCCCCAGATAGTGCTGCTTCGCCAATTGGGTTAACCCAAAGCTCTTCATACACCTTCTGCCATTGCTCAGATCTGTTAACCATAGTGGTTTCACTATCGCCCAACTTAATCTCTTTAGCAGAAATTGGAGCTGTTTGAACTGTACTGATAGTAGCACCTTCAACATGGTCTGCACCAAATATGAAGCTTTCTCTGCTATCGTCCCAACCCATGAAGCCCATTCGTGCTTGAGTATCAAAGTATGGGAATACAATTCCTAGATCATTAGTGGTAGCCGAAGTAGGAGTTTCATCTCCTCCAATACGGAAAGTAGCATCATCAATAGTAACCACGGTTGAGTTAACAGTAGTCATGTCGCCATTAACTGTTAAGTTGCCCCCAATTACAGTGTTGCCCGCTACATCCAAATTACCTAAGTTATCTACTGATAATTTAGTAATACCTGAACCACCTGAAACCTTGAATAGATCAGGGTCTTTAAAGATGGTTTGGTTACTAAAGGCAGATGAGATATCGTCTGTAACTACTAGTACTGTACCCGAAGTTACAGAAGTAACCGTAGTTACTTCAGCACCAATCTTAACAGACATACCTTCAGTAAGCCCATGAGTGCCTCCGAACGTCCAAGTCTTGTTACCTGCACCAGATGAAGTAGCAGTGTGTGCACTAGCAGGAACACTAAGATCACCTTTTGAGTATACAAGGTTATTGTCCGTAATAGTAGAACTATCTAGAACAACACTTGTAAGAGTACCGTCATTAATATCAACTTTATTAATATTAACTTCGCCCGCAGCAGATGCGTTAATATTGATATTACCAGAAATAGCTTCAATAGTATTACTACCATCGAATTCTAGATTACCAAAAGTAACTGCACCTCTTAAACGAGTCCAACCTTTAACATCAAAGTTAGGATCTGCTCTAGTTCCGCCTGTACCATGTACAATAACATCACCATTACCATTGACCTCAAATTCTAAACCACCCGCTTTGCGTAGTTGAATACCCGAGAATCCATCCAGAGTTAAAGCACCTGCTGTAGTCTTAATTTCAGTAGCTGCACTGAACGTTAAGTCCGTAGCTCCTAAATCTAAGGCCGTAGCTGAGTTTAACACAATAGAGTTGGCATCGATAGAAACAGTACCTGTCGCATCAATGTCTACACCACCTGCTGAATTAACAGTAATGTTCTTACCTGCTGCATCATTATTTAAGTTAATACCGCCAGCTAAAGTTTTGAGCTCAATTGCTCCAACTCCAGTGCCTTGAGTATTCTCAATAACAATTGTATCATCTGTACCGCCATTAGCCTGTAGGTTAATAGCGTTAGCACCATCTCGGTTAGAAGCTATCTTAACGCCACCAACATCTGATTGAATGCTTACAGAAGTATCCCCTGTGCCTTGATTAGACAGGATAGAGATCGTTTCAGACGCACCACCATTCGCGTGCAGCTTAATAGCATCTGCAACGTTACCTGTAGAGTATAAGTTTACCCCACCAGCATCGGAAGATAGTTGAACCGAAGCGCTGCCACTTGTAGCGGAAGTACCTTGATCAGAGTGAACACGTATAGTATCACTCGTACCACCATCCGTATGGATGTATACAGCATCAGCTTGATTACCTGTTGAACTGATAGTTACACCACCAGCTACTGAGTCAACTTTTACTGAGTCTACACTAGTACCTTTCTGAGCCTGTACTAAAATAGTTCCAGAGGTACCACCGTTTTCAAGGATAGTAACAGCAGAGCCATTATTAGTAGAGGTTAGATCAATAGTACCTAAAGCACTAACATCGATACCACCTTGTGAGGTAATATCAATTGCTTGTGAAGAAGTACCATTTGAATCGATCTTAACAGTTGCAGCACCAGTACTATTACTAGCTATTAGCTGAACAGCACCTGTGCCATTTTCACCACCATCTAGTATTACCTTACCACTTGTAGAATCTAAAGTAATAGTCCCAGCTGCCCCGTTGGCCGTTAAGGCTACGTTTGCTGCAGAAGTTACTGAGTAACCTGCATCGCCAGTACTAATACTAATTCCATTTCCTGTTCCAGTATTGCTAATATAGTCAATATTAAGTAAACTAATCTTACTATTAACATCTTTCTTATCTAGTACAACTGTACCATTTAAGCTATAACCATACTTGGAATCTGTACCATAAGTAGCTCCTGTTCCATCATCGGAACGAACTACTAATTGATTTGTAGTATTTTCAGAATCATATACTACGAAATCGGTTCCAGAGGTGAATAAACTAACATCGTAACTGTTAGAGCTCCCCTCTGATTTAAAGCGCATCGCACGAGAATTACCACTAGCAGCGTCCGCAGTACCTATTAGGAAGTCCTGCAGAATTACGTTAGATGATTCATCAAGTTTAAAGAATTTACCTTGTCCGCCGAGTTCTGTTATGTTCCCGTTAGCTTTAGTAATATATAGAGTTTCATTTCCATCTGAATAAGATAGTAAACCAAACTCCGTTGCGTTTGTACCCGGCGGGAGTAATCCCGTGGTACGTTTTATTTTTATTAAATTTGCCATTTAATTGTCCTCAATACTCTATATAGAGTCGTGTGAGATCCGATATATATCGGGTTAAAATTAATAGTTCCCCCCGTCTAGGGACTCCATATCAACTGTTGTGTAATCGTACACTCCTCCTACTGGAATGTCTCCGCCCGCTAGGGCTAAGACTCTCCAATCCAAGGTACCTGGCGATGTCTCCCGATAAACCAGCATTTGGTTATCGTTCGTGTCATACCAGAGGTCACCCTCAGACGCTGTAGTTGGGGCGTCGTCTTGCACAAATTGTTGATCCGCTATTTGTTCTAATGCAGCTTGTACATTAGTAGCGGTTATAGTGCCATGTGGGGAGAAAGCAAGATACTGTGCTTCTCCTATACCTGCTATCGTTGTTGCTATGGTCTCATTATTAGTAACCGTTACGTTACTAATAGTTTCAGTGACTGTTACCGTAATACTCATCGAGTAACTCCAGGAGATACTGTAACAGTTCCCTCGATAATTCGAGTAACTGTACCAGTATCAGAAGTAACCTCAACGTCGTACACATGTGTAAATGCCGGATTTAATGCATCTGTCTGGGTATCTGTTAATGAAATATTAAAAGACCCCATTGGCCCATTTACTAAACTAGTAGTAAATGATGCCGCCACATCTGACGAATAGTGAGATTTCCTCACCTGAGATTCGAAAGTATAGTTGGTAATGTCGACTGGAGAACCATTCTCCTCAACTCTGACTTGCATGTTGTAGGTAGCACCTTGCTCTAGTGTTATATCGTGCTTTCCTGCAGCCATTTGCTTAGCTCCTTTGTAGTTGCGCTTCTAGAGACTCTACTTTATTCGTTAATTCCTTAACAGCTTCCACTAGAACGGCAGTTAATCTACTATAATGTAGAGCCTCTGCTTTGCCGTCTTTCGAGCTGACTACTTCAGGAATAACATCCAGGACATCATCTGCGATGAGTCCCAACTCCTTTTGCCCGTTGGATTTCTTATTGTAAGAAACACCTTCGAGTTTGAGAACCTTGCCTAAGGCCCCCATAATTGGTTTAATATTTTCTTTTAATTCTCTTGCAGAACTTTCGTAGATTGTTCCACCTACGTATAAGTTCTTAGCTACTGTTGCTCCACCTTTAACTGTGAGGGATACAGAGCTGTCCGAAAGACTTGTTGCCTCTGCTGTATTAGATAGGTATAGCCTGCCATCGTTATACATATACAAAGGAGTAGTCGATGCCCCTGCTACAGTTGCCTGCCCATGCATAGTAAATTGACTATTCACTCCATACATAGTAGCATTTCCGGTACCTCCTGCAACTTTAAAGTACTGCCCAGGGTCTTCTGTGTACCACTTAAAGTCCCCATTATTATTGCCGTCACTTCCTGCAATAAAGCTATTATCATTGTCCATAGTAATAGCTCTAGTAGTTATACTAGAGTTGAAGTCTGCAGTTGAAGCTACTGTTAAGGTGCTTGATAAGTTTAAGGCATCTTTAATATCCACTGTGTTACTTGCACCGTGTATATCACCGTTAATTAATATAGTATCTGCAGCTGCGTTGCCTAAAGTAACATTACCATTTAAGGTAGTGGCTCCCGCAACTGTGATTGCGCCTCCTACTGTTAAGTCAGTACTTGTACCGGATAGAGTAACGTCCCCATTAAAAGTCGTGGCACCTACTGTTCCAGTTAACGTAATAGTATCGGAACTAGCGTTACCTAGAGTAGTGTTACCTAAAACACTTAGGCTGCCCGAAGTGGCTAAACTACTACCAAAGGAAGTAAGCCCGGAAACGTTTAGCGTGCCTGTAACCACAGCATTGCCCCCCACAGTAAGATCAGTTGTTGCCCCCTCTAGTACTACGTCCCCCTCGAAGGTGGTACTCTGAAACTTGCCGGTAACTGTGATATTATCAAGAACCGAGTCTCCAAGTACGGTATTGCCCTTTAGGGTAGTAGTGCCTTCTACTGTTACATTAGAAGAAAATGTTTTTACTCCTGATATAGTCTGAGTAGAAGCTACGTTAACGTACTCCGATCCAGTTAAGTTGTCTAGCTTATTTACGTTTATTTGATATTCACTACTAAGGTCTGACCAACCTGTAATAGTTTTCAAATTAAATTTATTCGTGCTTCCGTCCCACCCGATAACTCCAATAGGTAAGTTAGTAGTTCCCGTGCCGTTAAACATCTTTGCATGATCATCTGCTCTGTCTACTAGTTCATCTCTGAAATCTGTGTATAATGAATCTAGGGTTGGTTTATTCCAATTTGCTGCCATTTTATTGTACTCCTCGTGCGTTCCAAGTTAATTTTCCTTCAAAAGATTTTATAGCCCCAGTAAGGGTGCCATAGTCACTTTTATCTAATATGTACACATAAAAGAAGGATGGTGTAGGCACATCTTCGAAATCATGTATAGTGAACCTAGAAGGTACTACTGACCCATCTAGTTCTGTTGTGTAGGCTGTATTTAAGTAATTAATATCCTTAAAATCTTTAAGGAAAAAGACCCTAAATACCTTCATACCCTCTTTTGTGCTGTGCCACTCGCCTCCTTGGGTGTTACAAACCACTTCGTTATTATCTGGTTGGCGAGAAATTCCTGCGCCATCTGTATAATAAAAAGGAGCTCCGTCCTCTCCACTGCCGTAGACGTTACACAGCCCCGAATTTGTGTCAACAGTCTCGGACCCAGAGTCCGTGACCATCTTAAGGCTTAGCTTAAGCTTGAACTCGTCCAAGGCCATTAAGTCGTTATTACCCCCGTCAGTATTAAATACCGTATGAGCTTTCACATACCTAAAAGTGTGGAGTGCCATAGTGGAGGTACCCACTACTTTAGTCCATCCTGTCTCATTTGTTAGTACTCCAGCATCGGGATCAGTATTACTATAGTATAAAGTAGTCGAAGGGGTCACCGCCCCGTGTAGTACCCTAGTATTCATAGCTGCTTGAATAGAGCTCGGGTCTAGTGTAACACCGAAATCCCACTTCTGCCAGAAACTAGCAGATGAGGTACCTGGTTCTAGGTAGAACGGGTACCCTGCAGAAACCTGCGACTGAGGACTAGTAAAACTATTATTAACAAAATGCTCTCTCCATGTCTCCACCGTATTAACCGGTAGGAACGCGGAAGTAGCTCCTTTATGTATACTAGTAGTTTCAATAGTAGTTACTTCTGTAGGGTAACTAGCGGGATTATCTTCATCTAAGGTAGAGTTTCTGTTTTCAATAAGTATGAAGTCAGGCGGCTCAGATACGATAGCTACTGTACTTAGAGCAGGAGACATATTACCTGCGCTATCTACGGACCTAATCCAATACTTAAACGTCCCTCCTATAGTTTCCATATGAGATATAAATAAGCCTGCCGTAGTAGACACAGGCTCTAAAACGCCCCATTCAGCCTCGGTAGACGAGCTACAAGAAGGTGAACCATCTGGGCACCTTTTTACTTCATAGCTGTTAATATCTAGTTTTGCTACATTAGAGGCACTTGGCCATCTAAGTAGTACGTTGTTATCCACTACTTTAATATTTAGAGTGGCAGGAGCATCCGGTACAGGTACATCCACAGCTATATCTGTAGCAACCCCGTAGTTGCCTGCGGAATCTTTAGCTACAATAGTAAAGGTTACAGGACTACCCGAATGCCAAGTAACAGGAGTAGAATATGAAGTAGAGTACGTAGTCTTTAGGACAGCCCCCGTACTGTCTCTAATCTCATATAAGTCTACAGGTAAGTAGCCTCCGGCGGAGTCCCCCGCATGTACAGGAGCTGTCCAACTTAATAGAGTCATTATACCAATAAAAGAATTAGATAAGCTCTGTACTTGTCCCAGTCTCTCTACTTCTGCTAATACCCATCCCGTTCCCTCTGCTTGCACAGAGTGTACGGGCTCCTCTGAGTAGTTACCTGCAGAGTCTATCGCTCGGACAAAGAATCTTGTATCATCAATATTATTTGCAGGGTCATAAGGTCTCCAGTCCACTCGTAATGTGTGGTCTAGTGTCAAAGCCCTGGTTATAGCCGAGTTAGCCGTGTTGTCTAGTCTCTTGGCCCAGGTTGCTCCACTTCTTAGTTCGTACTCTACAATATCTAAATCTGCGGAAGGGGCAGACCATTTAATGGTAGTATTCCCTCCTGAGATACTATAAGTTACTCCATAAGGTATTGCAGGATTATTAATAGTAATATCTATACTATGGTTGGTACCTTTATTTCCTGCGGAATCTATTGAGGTTACCCAGTACCTTCTAAACTGTCCTCCACCCCAGGTTACCTTTTCAGAATACCTAGTAGAAGACTTACGAGGGGATAGTATAGTGGCAGAACCATACGTGTCTCCCTTTTTAATTTCCCAGAATTTAACAGGAAGTAAGTAATCTACATTATTATCGTAGTCCGCCTCCCCTGCCGTCTGTACTCTCCAATTCGTTACTTGATCAGGCCCTACTAAAGTGTAGGCCAAATCCTTTATATCTACAGGGTTACGTATCTCTACAGAGTGTTTCTGCCAAGGGCTAAGGTTCCCAGCACTATCTATTGCTCTAACCCAGAAGTCTCTAGAGGGCTCTCCCGAAGAAGGGCCCCAAGTTACGTTCTCGGAATGAGTAGTAGTCTTAATAAGACCAACTAAGGTGGCAGAGTCTCCTGTAAGGCCTCCTTGCCTGATTTCATAGTTGGAAATAGGTAAAGACCCTATGGTAGGGCTTACCCAAGAAAGAACTGCCGCACCCGTCGAGTCCAAAGTATGAACTACAGGATTAGTGGACCAGTCTGGGCTCTCCACTAAAATGTCTATACTGGCTGGTGCGCCATAATTTTCTGCCATATCTTCGGGAGCTACCCAGTACTTTCTAGTACCTCCCCAGCCTACATTAATGCTAATGCTGGGCGCCCCTAGGTTGTGTATTCGGGCGGCGTAATTAGATGACCAAGTATCTCCATATCTAATGTCATATTCATTAATTTTATAAAAGCTATTTACTCCAGGTACCCAACTAATAACAACATTTGTACCTACGAAAGAGTAGGTTAAAGAAGTAGCAGGGTCTGGAACTGTGACTTCAATAGAAGCTTCTGCATCATACGTAGAGTACACCCCACTTGTATCTTTTGCCCTCAATAGGAAGTTATGTGTTCCCGCTTTTAAGTACCAACCCCCCTCTGCTCCAAATGATAGAGAGTTTTCTTTTAGTAATACGGTATTAGAGGCGTCTCCCCAAGTACTCCCTTCTTGTATCTCATAGTACCTTAGGTCTAAATCCTTAATAGGCTCCCAGTCCAGTCTAGTACCAGTACTTTTATCTGTGGTTATAGTGAACTTAGAAGAGTCTGTAGTCCACACGTTGCCGTCTGACACCCATTGGCCTACACAGGCGTTAGATACCCAACTATGGTTTAAATCACCACACCTAGTTTCGTCTGAAACGATGGCTCCGGTTGCAGGGTCTATAGGACTTTGTGCAGTACACAGGGCCTCACTATTTAGTATAGAAGAGCCATCTAACGTACTACATCTACCTTGGCCCTCACAATCAGACTGTGTTCTAGCGTACGTTAATCCACTACAATACTTGGTAACGGATGAAGGCGGTTTAGCTAGTCCTAGTACCGTTTTTGATACCTGCACATACATAGAAACGTTATTAGTTATAATACTCTGAGCTCTTACTTTTACCTCGTAGGTACCTTTAGGAGCGTCTAATACTTCTGTGTTTAAAAATTCGGTGTCTGGCAAGTCTACCCAAGTACCTTTATTAACACGATACTTTACAGAGTACAAGCGTATATAAGGGTAATCTGTTGGAGCCTGCCATTGAATAATAACTTTATTACGTACTTGACCATCTGACCCTACGTACGAAGTCTCGTACACGTCTAGGTCCGCTGGAGGCGGTGTAGCTACTAGAATATTAGGAACATTGCTAATATTTCTCTCGTCTAGCTCACTAAAGTCTAGTCCCTCTTCTATTATGCGGTACTTATCCTCATGGTACTCCATGGCAAGTACTTCATACTCATTCTTTTTTGACTCTTTAACCCCGACAGTGCGCCATACCTGCGCGTCTACTACACCTGTCTCTTCTAACAGCCACATATAATCTGCTTTAGGTTCGTTAGTCAAAGAATGATGGTACTCTATACTATCAGGAGCCGAGGCAAAAGACGTGACATCTACATGCACCTCATGGTCTGCAACTATATTAGTAATAGTGGCGGTCGCTCCTGTAGTTTTATTAGTTACAGTTCGTCCCAGGTACTTACTAGAAAAAGACATCTTGCTATCGTATATTGAGAAAGGTGTCCCAGGTACTCCTGTACCCCCCTCAGACGCACTAATTTCGGTATCTAAGTCTATGTCTTCAGTAACTAAACTGTCTATAGTTACAGGGTAATTCTCTACGAATAAATAAGGAGCCCACTGGCCTCCGTCACTTATACAAACTTCCTTAGCTTCAAGACCTGCTACAGGAGCGGTAGGGTAATAAAGCTCACCTGCGTGCGGGTGAGCCACCCCGGGAGAAGACTCCTGAGGCTTTAAACACGCTTTATCTGTGTGTATTACATTTAATGTATAGTTTGCTCCGGGGAGCATCTGTACAGCACTATCTAATATAATATTTGTTTTGGTGGAGCCCGACTTAATTCGCCCTCCGTATCTATTGCCAGAGCGAGTAGGGTCCTGTACTTTTATTAGGTCTCCCGGACGTAGTACTGCAGCTTCTAAGCCAGACTTGAAACTTAACGTCTCTGTCTCTAGAGTATCGGTTAGTAGAGTCCAAGTACCTATTCGGTGTGCTTGCCCCCTAGAAGTACACCCAAAAGATGTAATGTCTGTCTTACGTATACCGTATCTATCTACTCCTTCCCTGTCCTCAACATACTCTACTTTTCTTCTATAGAAGTCGTCAGGGTCGTTCCAGTTCACCAAAGCCACGGTCTTTCGTGCCTTCTGTGAAGTACCTGAGTAAGAGAACTCTCCTCCTAATACGTTAGCGGAGGTAAATAATTGAGTAGGCTCTTTTGGAGAATCTTGTACAGGCACTAATTGCCCATTAGCCCAGTAAGATAGCCCTCTAAATGCGAAGGCTAAATCTTGTATTACTTTTATAGCCTCTTGTTGGTCCTGTATGTACACGTTACACGCAAACCTAGGCTCCAACAAGGTAGCACCTGCAGCGTCTTTAAATCCGGATTTTACACCTACAAAGTCTCCTGCATCATCGACTGCGTCGCAGTATCTTGCAATCTGGTATAGGGCCCATTTATCAATTTGCGTACCTCTAATGTACTCCCCGAGTCCGTAACGTTTATTGGTAATTATGTCATAGTAGATCCACGCAGGGTTGCTGGTCCACATTACATTATTGAAAGTGCCGTCCCAGTGCCCCGAATATAGGTTGTCCCCCGCTGCTAAAGTGTCTGGATCATATCCGTGGTAGTTTGTAGGAACCTTACACTTTATGCCTCGGATATGGTAAGCTCTCTTAGGTATACTACTGAACTGCCTAGCATTAATTTGAGTAGCTATCAAAGCAGTATGCGGGTATCTTAATTTGTTATCAATAATACGGGTAAAACTTTCCCAGTAAATAGTATCATTTAAAGCACTATCACTAGCTTCGTCCGTTAGCCTAAGTATCTTTATAGTAACTTCAGTGCTATAAATCGTCTTATCTAAGTTAATTCTGTGTTGTCTAGTATACTTTGACGTGGTCTTTCCATCGAAAGAAGCGGATACAACTTTATGCCAGTTACTATCATTATTATACATAAGGTAGATTTCATAGTCTACCTTTGCACCGTGTATATCGCCATTTTCCTTATCTTGAGTCGTCAACTGATTACAAGAGATAGTTACTGCTATAGCATCTAGGTCTCCATTATATATAGTAATAGGAGGAGCGGTTCCCACTCCTTTTTTAATTTCAGCTTGCACAGCTTCCTGACCCCTAATACTGCCCGCATCCGGAATCACCTCTTGATCAGTTGTTCCCATAACTGAGTATGTCTTAACATTATCAAAGTTATAAGTACCGTTAGTATTCATCAGAGGGGTCTCATTATAGAAGATACTCTCATGGCCGGCTACTAGACCTACTATTTCTCCCTCAGAAACTGCGTCTAAAACCTGGGCGTACTGTACAGAATGGAGAGTATCTGGGTCCTCAACTGCCTGTCGAGGAGACCCTCCGCCTTTTCCTCCACCACCTGAGCCTCTTAATACGTTATTACTGGCCATCTGTTTCCTCCGTAGTTACTCCGGCGCTAATAAGAGCGCCACCAACTATTAATTCTCCGTAACACAAAGGTATTGGTAGTCCTTGTGCAGAAGTATTTACTGGGCCATTAAAGTTGTAAGACTGCCCGTTGTTTACCTCACTAGTCTGAGGCTTGTTTGGCTTAGGGGCCAGCATCTGCGCTATCCCTGACATCATTAAACTCATTCCCGCTTGAAGAGCAAAAGATGACAAAGATACCGCAGTACTTGCCCCAACACCAAAGGTACCCATGCCGACTGCCCAGGTACTAGCAAATGTTGAGCCAGTGCCCACGCCAGTAGCTAGCCCTGCCAAATAAGGTGCAAATACAATAAGAGCCCCTAGTAGTATCATGCCTACTCCAGAACTCTTAGAGCCGCTAATAATAGGTATAAACTTTAGGTCTCTCGAACCTAGAGGGTCCATTAAGTGCTGCTGCCCTAAGTATTCTTCTGCAGAGGTAACGTGGTACTCTCTGTCCATAATGTACTCGTAAAACCCCGGCATATTGGCCTCTATAGCCTTTGCTGCTTCGTGGGGGTTTGACACGTCTAACGTCCACTCCCTCCCGAACTTCTCTCCTAAGTCCCCGTATAATGTTACTTTTCTTAACATAATGATTTGTGCCTTAATACATGTGTGGTGTTCTTTTGGTATGCCTCTCCATATATATCTTTTGTAGAGAGCCTCCCCATTAAATGGTGTAGTATCATATTATTACCTAAGTAGATAGCTAAGTGGTTAGAAACATTAGATAGTACCTTCATTAATATTACATCATGTTTCTCAATCTTTGTGTGGTCTTTAACCTCTATAAAATCCCCCTCAGTCCAGCTATCCCAGTTGTCTGCATAGTAGTCTTTGCCTGTTGCCCACCAATCGTACTCAGAAGGGAACATCTTGTACTTAACACCGAATTCTTGCTCATAGTAATCTATGAATAAGGTTTGGCAATCTAACACCCCGTAAGCAAATACTCGCCCTGTTAAAGGGGCAGAGTAGGCTTCCGGGAGTAACTTCGACCACTCTTTTGCGGGCCAAGAGATTATGTGCCAAGGGAGTCCTGACCTACTGCAGGAAACCTTGTCTGCCTCACTAGGGGTGGAGGACGCATTTGGGTGGCTATGTATAACAGCCAGTATTTCTCCTAAGTCTTCAGCTTTTGCGTAATCATAAGGGTCTAGTACAAAGTCCTGCTCCTCATGGCCTTCTGCTATATTTTTACACTTAAAGTACTTTTGCTTACCCTTAATATTTAGCAGCAGACCACAACACTCTTGGGGAAACGCGTACTCAGCATGCTCTTCTATAGCCTCTTTGGTTTTATCTGATATCATCTTCGTAGTCCCAGCCCTACTCCAGGGAAGCCCCCGTAAGGTAGTATAGCCTTGTTTAAGTTCCAGCAGCTTCCTGTGGAACTATTCCAGTAGTGGTTTTCAAGCACACAAGCTGCTTCAGTTGTTGCTGAAACATAAGGTTCTGCAAACCTCAGCTCACAGCTTGTAAGCTTCTTAGCGCAGTAGTCCTTTGTTGCATCAGAAGTAGGCTCATCATCTTTAGTATAGTACTGGGTGCCCGTGTAACCACACTCTCCTCCTCTATACTTCCATAAGCAAGTATTCTGTATAATCTCTCTTTTAGGTAGTTTAATTCCTTCCACGTCCCAAGCAGGGGCTAACTCGAATTCTATTAGTATCTTATTTTCTGCCACCTTGCGGTCTATAAAGTATATATCATCTTCGAAAAACGCCTCAGGGTCTGAAGTATTGATAACTAGATTATTATAGTACGTTAAAGTGTGCCCGTCTGTGCCCGAGATACTACGAGTACGTAAGTCACCTCTAGCCCAGGTCTGACTTACTTGGAAGTTATCAACTAGTATTTCATCATTAGATCCTCCCGCGCCTCCAGATGCAAATATCTTGAAACGGGTTCTAGAAGCTCTGCTCCTATCTGCCAAATATAAGGTTGTACTAAAATTTAAGAATCCGGAAGACGTAGGTGAAGTGTATATGTACCCCGGCATAGTATACCCTGCTGCTACGTACAAATCAGACACTAAAGCATACGATGCCTCTGTAGTCCAGGTGCCGTCTCCATTATCTGTCTCTACAACTAACTTCTGAGTACTGCCTGTAACTATTCTGTAATCGAACTCTATGCTATACTCTCTATTAGCAAAAGTGTTAACGTCAATAAAGGCCCAATCTAATATGCCCGAGGCTTCCACTCTTAAACACGTATCGTGGGAGGTGCTGCTTGAGTCGTATACTGAGGTGAGTGTTGTACCGGCACTCCCGTACCATGAAGTGGTTGCACCTGTAAAGTTGCTATTAACCCCCTCGACTAGCTTCAACTCTTCCGAGCCTTCATACATATATTCTAGTACTATATTATGGGCATGAGCAGTAGGACGAGGGAGTAATACAAGAACAGCATCCAAACGGTATCCTGCTCCCCCACTTATAGTAGTATAACTTTTCAAAGCCCCTTCAGGGGTTAGTTCTATGGAGTTAAATGACGCAGGTACTAAACTACTAGGGTAGTACGCGTAGTGAGGGACTTCTCCCGCCATAGGGGTATGATTAGTAGTAAATAATATAGTAAATAGTTTGGTAACGTTACTCCACTGCACGGATACATTATGAGAATGGCCCACAGAACTACTAGTTACGGCGGATATAGTTAGCCCAGGGGTTTCTAATAAGGAGTATAGCTCTTCGTCTGTAAGTAGTACCTCGTGTGCGTGAGGGACGGAGGCGGGCCCTACTACTGCTACCCCGTCTGATAGCAAAGGAGGCTGTGCAACCTCTAAATAGACTCCGTCAGCATAATTATACCCCATACCTTGGGTAGCTTCTGCATTACTAATTTCAAGTATAGACCCCGTACCATCAGTCTGAAGAATAGGCTGGGACACTAAAGAGATGCTGTTAGTACTTGCGGTTGTGGTAATTTGGGCACCATCGCCTAAAGCACATACTTCAGCATTAGTAAGGGTTACTTTATGCGAGTGGTTATGTGTAGCCTCTGGCTCAAGTCTTAACCCCTCAGGGGCGGCTATCTCTTTCCACTCAGTATTATGGTTTACATACCAAGTACCCCCAGCAGCCGCACACGTAGCACAGTCGTACTCCCCCCAGCTATTCCCAAAGCTAAGGCAGTCAGACTTGCTATCTTGGTAGGCTGTATCAGTACAAGTCCCTGCCACTACAGTATTATCCGCTAGTTTACAGAAGTTATCTAAGAACCTGCCATAGGTTCTTTTTCTGTTGACCTGTACACCCACTAAATCATTATAATCTCTAGTTAGCCCCGATATCACCCCTCTAGCATCTCCAGACGCCGTAGTGGTGATATTGGCTAAACTCATACTTGGTCTAGGTATTTGTTTAGACCCTGTGGCCTCAAAACCCTTAACCTCTATCGGATAAGGGTAGTATACGTCTCCTTGCCATATGATTTCTCTGTCGATATTATTTGTACCAGCGTGAAATCGCAGTATATCTGTATTCCCTATAGAAGGTACAGAGCCTACATCCACAGTAAATAGCTCAATTAAAGCATCCGTATTAAGGGACGACGATATTTGAGATATAGTGGACCTCTCCGCGATTTGTACTAAGGATTTACTCATAGATCATGTACTCTAGTGAACTTGGCTTGCACAGTTAGTACACCTAGCTGAGGGTACGACACGCTCCAGTTATTTACAATTACTTTAATAGCTTCTGTACCATAAGGGGGTGTCCATGTAATGGCTTGGATACCTCCAGTACTGTCAAAGAAATTAGTTAATTTCTCTCCATCTGCTTGTTTGCGGTTTTTCCACGTTAAGTCCCAGGTTTCTGTTATAGTATTAATACCGTCACGAGACCTTTGCATATACCCATCCCCAAATTGGGCGGCCAAAATACGGGGCTTCATGTCCTGCTTTAGTGCCTTATCTGGGTTAAACCCTACTGTTACATCATAATTATATGCCATATCTTAAATTTCCGAAAGTATTCCACCAGGTCTCTTTTCTTCCATAAGAACCTGTTGTACTTGTCCTGCAATCATATCGCCTAAAGCTTCTATGTCGCCCCCGTTATCCTTACTGGAAGAAGACTCAGCCTTCGCAGTACCTTGTTCCATATTGATGGTGACAGCTACATTATTGTACACTTCCCCACCTGAACCCCCTGGAGGGGTATTCTGTATAACTGGAATAGACTTACCGTCTGGTAAAGGTACAATTGCTTCATTGTGCTTACCTTCCCCTACTAAACCTAAAGTAGGTTTATTTACTAAACCTCCATTAGCGAAAGCTTTGAAGCCTCCAGCAGCAACTCCGCCATTTGCGAACATTGCCCCTACTAACAGGTCTACTCCGGTATCTACCGCTTTACTCATCAATACATTACCAATGCTAAAAGCGATGCTGGATAGCATTGTCTTCCACTCAAACTTACCAGTTCTAAGAGCTTCGCCCAATGCCATTTTCATGCTACCAGCTGCAATACTATTTATCTGGGTCATCTCAATACCAAATTGATGAGTAAGTTTGCCAAAGTCTGAGTTATTCATCTTCCAGTCTCTAGCTCTTTTATCTCCTGCTGCTTCGTTGTCTTTTGCTTGTCTATTTAAAAAGTCAGTACCTGCAGCAGAATTATCTGCCGCATACTTTTCCGCATCCTCTTTACTAAAGCCATTTCTTGAGGCGTCTCCTAGAAGCTCCGCTCTGCTAGTAGCTTGAGCTTCTATACTAGTAAGTATACTGTTTAAGGTTCTATAGCTATCAGCACTTATAGTAAGTTTCTCAGCCTCTGATATCTTACCATCCTCTCCTATACCTATTAAGAGTTTAGTGGTAGCTGCGTCTTCGCTTAGGTATCTTACCTGAGCCTCTGCTGCCGTATACAAGTCTTTAAATATAGCAGCTTTATCCGGAGATATATAAGCTTCTGGGTCTCCTCCCGCATATTCAACTAACCCCGTGGAAGGGTTGCGAGTAGCTGAACCGCCTAAAGCTCTTAATAAAGCTTTTTCACTTTTATTAACATGAGCTAACTCAGTGTCGCCGTTGCGTCCTCTAGAAGCAAGTCCGCCATTTGCGAACCCGAACATTCCTTTAGTCTTAGAATACCCATTTTCTGCTTCTTCCGTCCAGTACTTATCAGCGTCTGGGCTAAGTAGTCTACCTAACTCGAAACCACCCCAACCTGCAAGTCCTACAAGTCCTACAGTGCCTCCCATGGTAGGCTTAGCGCCCATGAATGACCCTTGTAATCCGAAAGGCATTTTTCCAGCCTTCCACCATGCACCAGTACTTCCTTTAGAACCGAAGGCGCTTTCAAACATTCCGTTTGGTAACCACCCTTTACCCATTCCTTTAGAGTTCATTAAAAATTCTGCGAATTTAGCCGCAGAAGCTCCAAGACCAAAGTTAGTCCAGTAATCCTGGTTAGCCTTGTTAGCGTCTTTATCAATTCCCCACGTATTTTTGTAATTCTCATTAGCAGCTTTACCACCGTTAGAGAACTTCTTCATAGTTATAGGGTTAATACCTTTAGTAGGTACAGAATCCATAACACTTTGCTGTTCTTCGTTAGACTCCATGTACCAGTCAATTAACTCTGCTATAGAGAGTCCGATACCTGCAGGACCTAGGCCCCACTTTAGGAATGACTTACCGAATCTAGCTGCATTAGCTCGCATAGAAGGTCCGCTGCTTCTAGGGATACCTGCCCCTTTGAAAGGTAGCTGTCCTTGAGGGAACAAGTCTAGTTGACCTGTACCTCTATTAACATTAGCTAAATCTTTTACAAACTGTTTCTTCCACTTATCAGAGTATACATTCTTAGAGTCTACACCCGGTAACCCTGGTTGATGGCCTGCGCCTTTCAACCACTTCTGGTCAAAACCTTGGTTACTCTTAAACAACGAAGACTGTGTAGCTTTAGGCTTCCCGAAGGCACCTCTAGCTTCTTGTTCCCCTATAGTCTCAAGTACATTAACACCGTGCAACGCAGCCATAGACTTCCAACTATTAAGAGCCTGAGTCCCCCCGTTCACACGCTTATTAATACCGTATCCTTTCTTATCTGCAAACTTACTTCCAGTACTTGTTTCTAATGGGTCGATTTGACTAATGTTTGGGTTGGTATTCAGTAGCTTGTTTAGTAACTGTAGAGAGTTTGGACCCCCTTTAGGGGCGTTCATACTTATAGAAGTTACTTTAGTACCTGTCTTATCTAATGTGTAGGTTAAAGAACCTTTAACCCCATTCTTAGTGCCGGAGACTTCCCCTGCTCTCCACTTATCTGCAGGGTAATGTTGCATAGTTACACCTTTACTAAATCTACCGTCGAAGATAGCCTTAGCGGAGCGCATATTATACTTACCAGTAGGGCCGCCTTCTGAAAATCTAGGTACTCTATCTTCGTTAATTGCTTCGATTAGCCCTTGATGCTTCTTGGTCGCGGCTGCATTAATTACATACTCACCATTAGACAACCAAGCCGGAATCTTATCTTCTTTAGGACCGCCTGGTCCAGCGATGTGTCCACCTGCAGCAAAGGTATTAGGCACTTTATTTGCCTTATCACCTAAGGTAGAGGTTACCCCCGCGCCTGTTGTAAGTTCTTTAAACTTATTGGAAAGTGCTAGTACCTCCATCCCCAGTGTTTTAAAAGGGTTTGCCAAGTCTGCAATAGCCGTAATGGTATTAGTTATACTACCGGAAACCTGTGGAGATAACCTGTGGTCTATAGAAGCCAATAAAGAAGCTGTAGTTACCAAACTCTTGGCACTTTCTTTTGCTCTATATAACTGCTCTGCAGCTATAGCTTCCGCCTTAGCTAGTTTATCCTTCTCGAAGTCGGATAACATAGCCTGCTTAATCTCTGAAGCACCTTGATCAATGAGCTGGTCTCCCAGTCCTCTCCAAGTGTCGTTCCAAAACTCGTTGTACCCGTCTTCCCCGTATAAGCTGTTGTCCCCTTTTAGATTTTCTGCCATCCTGTCTATAGGGTCCAAGAAGGCTTCTTCCCACAAGTCTGCTGCGAAAGTAATGCTGTCTCTGAAGTCCTCCTGGAACTCCACAAATCTATAGTGCATTTCATCACTGAAAGCACTTCCTGCAGCAGAGGCGCTCTCTTTGCTAGTAAATACAGAGTCAGTTTTGTATACTTCTTTAGTTAGCTTGTGTTCGTCTTCGAAAGTATCTAAAATACGTTTACGATTTACTAAGAACAACTCCTGCTGCTCTAATTGTAGGGTGCTTAACTCTATCCCCGAAAGGGTCTTAGTGTTAAGGTCGTCCCCTGCCTTAACTATAGTATCCTTAACATTCTTTATCTTCTGTTCTATAGACAGGTACTTCTTCTGGTAAGAAGCTGTCTCTGCTAATTTCTTAATTGTAAGAGTATTAATACTGTTAAAGAACTCATACTCTTTTGAGGCAACGTCTAATGCTTTATCTGCCAAGGCACTCTCTGCCTCTCTCTGTGCGTTTAAATCAATATAAAGGCTTAGGTACTCTTTCTCTACTCGTAGCTTCTTCTGCTTTAAAGACACTATAGCTGCTTCTTTGGATAGAGAGTCCTGTAGCTCTTTGTTACCAGTTTCTTGTGCTAGTGAGTACTTTAACGATGTCTCCCACGCTGCTACTTCTAGCTTATTTGTTCTATCTTGCAGATCGTACCTGGTCTTCTGGCTATCAGTATGCAGGACTCCGAAGTCGTAGATCTCTTTGTGTAGGTCCGCAGTAGCACTGTAGTGGCCAGTTTCTTTCGCCATCTTATTACTTTTAACTTCTACGGTCTCCCTCTCTTTAGCTAGACGTAAAATTTGCCCCTCTACCTTGTACTGTGCAAGGTATAGGTCTAGTTTTTTGGTTAGACGTGCTTCTTCAAACTGCAGGAATATTTGGCGATCCTGAGTCTGCTGAGCACTAGGTTTTTTGCCTCCAGTTTCTGCATAAAGTTTCTTCTTCCTGTTCTCAAAGTCAACTAAATCTTTTGCTGCTTTATTAGTATAGTCCTGGAAGGACTTAGTAGACCCGTGATTAGCTCTACTAATTACGGCGTTCTCTTTTGAAACAGTCCCTGCAGCTTCTTGTGCTGCTAATAATGATCTGTCTAGCTCTAATTCTTTTGTCTTTATGTCTAAAGTGTTTTGGTACGCCCTGTAATTCTTATTTAAAAGTATGTTGCTAAGGCCATGTAACTTGGCTTGCTCTGCTTGTATCTTAGCCCCAGACTTAAGGATACCTAGTCTGATCTCCTCTCTTTTTGCCTGGGACAGTTCCTTCGCAGGGTTTAGTAGAGATGCTTCAGCTAACTTCTTCTCGTGCTCTAGTTTTTTAATATTGGTGTTAACCTGTGCGTCTTCGTGTGTCATTTTCTCAGAAACACTTTGAGCAGACTCAAAAGGAGCGTAAATTTTTGAAAGTCTCCCTTGTTTAGCGGCTAAGTCATTAAGAGCTGAGTACTCTGCTCTTAGTTTAAATAAAGCCATCTGCAAGGCTTCTACAGCTACTTTTGCCTCGTTGTGCGTCTCAGCACCTTCTAGAGCTATAGAAAGCTTGCTTCCCTTCAACATACTATCTACGTGTTTTGCTAGACCTACCCAAGACTCGGTAAACTGCTGTAGATTTAACTTAGACAGAACAGTTTTTAGTTCCTTAGAATCTTTTGCAGCGTCTAACGCAGGTTTCAGTTTTGTGAAGTTTTGAAGAAGGAAGCTATCCTTAGCTACAATATTATTCTGGCTATCAAAAGCATCCCTTATTTGCAGTTTAATACTCTGGGTATCCTTACTTTGGCTATGTAGGTGCTCGGAGACCAAGTCTTTAATTATTTTTTTAGCCTCAGGGGTGTCTAAAGACGAAGCGGTGTCCCCCTTCAAGTTATACTTACTTTGGTAGTAAGAGGCGCCTTGTGATAACTCTACTTTCTTCTCTTCCTTAGGTGAGTATATACTATCAAAAGCAGACGCGGCGGCCTTCAAGTCCTTAGACATACGCTCAGTTAGCTCAGCAAACTTATCATAGGGGGTAGCCGAGAATGCGGTTGTAACTTCAGACCAGGCCTTGCCCAGCTCTTTAGATACATCTTTCATGCTCTTCAAGGCAGCTTCTAGGTTCTTAAACTCAAGAGTACGCTTCTTAAGTGCCTTGTCTCCTTTCTGCAGGACTTTTAACATCTTCGCTTCACTACCAGACCAGAATCCAGTAGCGTCCTCTATGTCCTTAGTATCTGTACCCAAGTCTTGTAAGGTCATACCATGTTTGGCAGCTGCAAAGGTTAGAGCCTCGAGACTATCTCGTGCTGCGTCAAATTGAGTTTCAGAAAGGCCTAAGGTAGCTATGTCCAGGACATCATCCCAAAAAGCTCCCCATCCAGTACCTAATTCTTGCCACTCTTGAAGTTTAGTAACGTTCTCTGACAGTGCATCAGACATACTAGAGTATGCGTTAGCTGCTAGAGAAGCTAGTCGTATCTGAGAGTTAATGCCTCCGTCCGCTTCTAGCATAGCACCTGCTACATTGTTAGCGGCAATAGCTTGAGTATCCATGACATTAACTAGACTCTCGGTAGAGTCTGCGTACTCGTCTGTGCTTATCTTAGAAAGCCCTAGTGCTTTCGAAGCAGAATCTAACATTGCACCTATCATTGGCACTATAGCGAAGGCTGCTAAAGCTCCCATAGCTAAGCCCTTTATTGCGGAGCCAAAAGTATATAGGGCTAAAGTGGAGGTTTTTAAACCCATCTGCAGGTGTAGTAGGCTCTTATCTACGAACCCGCCCTTTCCAAAACCTTTAAAGTTCTTTGCTGTGCGGTTCATCTCACGATCGAACGTCTTATGCATCTCGCTATACTCTCTAGAGATATTCTTACGCATCTTTCTATTTTCGTGTAGGAATGCTCGGGTCTTAGACACGCCCCTACCCGTCTGCTTATCTACCTGGGTCTTAGACTGTGATAGCTCAGAATCGGCGTAGTTAGCTACTGCCTTATGTTTTACTTTATTTAATGATTTTTGTGCCTTTACTGCTTCCCACTTAAGTTTAGTATTTCGGCTTAAAGATCTGTTTTCAGCGGCAACAAAACGTGCATTAGCGTCTCTGTCCATAAGACCTTCAGGAGCGAATTGACCCTGTGTAAAGCCTCCAAAGCTGGAGTTCCAGCTGGTTCTGCTATAATGGTTCTTTCCTTGGCTCATAGCGCGGGTTTTTTTTGCTGCGTTAAGCTTTTGCCCCATTAGTCTCTGGTACGCCTTCTCTTTGTTAGAGTACCCTTTTGCAAATTGTTCGCTATTCTCTGGAGTGCCTTTGCCTAGAATCTTACTCATAGGGTTTTTGAGAGTATTTTTAGCTAGGAAGCCTAGTAGGGTGGCAAAGGCTGCTACTAGCAGTTGAGGAACTGCCAGTATCCCATTAATAATTGGGGAGATGAGCGTATTAATGCCCTCGCCTAAACGAAGACCCATCTCCATCATCTGGGCTTCTAGTCTACCAAAAGGGTTAGACTCTACTGATTTGCCCACATTACCAAACTTCTCTTCTGTTTGAGTAAGTACTTCGTTTAGTACTGCCTGAGATTTTTCGAATGTAGTCAATTCTTTTGCAGTCTTGCCTAACATTTCCGCATACTTTTTAGTGGCAGGCTCTAGTCTTAGAATGATACCTAATTCGTCTAGCACTTCTGGCTCCGCTTTTACTACACCACGTGTTAAGCGATCTAGTGCATCTCCCATGTCTCTACCTAGTGCAAGAGCTGCCATTTTTGCAGCCTCTCCCATCTTCTGAATTTGACCTGCATCAAACCCTGCAGCAGTTGCTAGCGTAGTGGTTTGGGCTGCTTGTTTAAAGTCTACCGTCATATCCACAGCTTTCTGTAGGTTCTTAGTGATATTAACTAAGTTAATATTCGTAGAGTTTCCGTATGCTTCCATACTACCTATAAGCACCGTCATGTCCCCTGCACTCTTTAAAGCACGAAATGCTGCACCAATTGCGAATACTTTCGCAGCGATGTCAGCATATACCCCTACTAAGGAGTTGGGAGCATCTACCCCGCCCTGATTCATTAAGGAGAAGCCTTTTGCCCCTCTATTAACATTTCCAGCTACAGCTCTATTCCTACCATAGTTACTTTTTTCAGGTGCCTTAGCTGTGTTAGTGCGCACTGCTTTAGAGTTTGAGGCAGTTGCACCTGTGTTTTTTTCAATAGCAATCTGTAAAGACTTAGAACTTTTTGCGGTACCTTTTTGCGTGGTGTTTCTAAGTGTCCAGGCAGAGTCTGCCTTGCGGGCTTTTCGGACACTAGGGTCTTTATTTAGTTGTTCTTTCCACTGCTCCCGAGAAACGACTGCGCCATTAAGAAGGTACCCTTCCCCTTTATGAATCTGCTGTCTAGCGGCTTTACCTACGGCAACTTGCCTAAGTATTCTCGTTTTGGCAGCAGGACTTACTAGAGCACCTACTAGATCCGCTATGCCGCGGGTTAGCATTTCCATATTACGGTTTAACAGGTTCATCTGTCTGTTTTGCTTACTAAAAGTAGTATCCATCTTCCGGAAAATAGATTCCATCTGCTCAAAGGCTTTAATAGACGTCTGAACACCTACCTTAGTGTCTTTCTGAAGCCCTGCGCCTGCAGCTATGCCTAAGTTACTTCCTAAGTTGGCTCCTTGTGTAGTAGTACGTGTAGTACCTCGGCCTGTAACTCTAGCACGTAGATTGATGCCTCTTTTCTCTAGTAGTTTGATCTGACTAAGCATAGAACTACGGAATAGGGTCTTATTTATGGTAGCATTAACCTTAAGGGCACTCGTGCCTCCAGTCTTACTAATAATAGCAAGAGCTTGGGATATACTAGACTTTAGATGCGTTCGGTTAACCTCAAGTTTTACCTTTTTGGTCCCTTTCGCCATAGTATTTAACTGTTTAAGGTCCTTTAGTACGGGTTTTAGCCCGCTACTGGTTACTTTAACTACTACTTTTTTCTGTTTATCAGCCACTATATGATACCTTATTAGGATTCGCTTTTTTATCGCGCTCCTTGGCCGTTCTCTCAGCCTTTTTAGTCAGTATGCCCGAACGGACATTGTCAATCATTTTTATAAATTGGAGGGTTATTTTCTTATCTAGTACTTCTTCTATATCACAAAAGTCCGAGAAGGGACCTAAGTCTTTACCCATGTAAGTACCGGACATGCCTTCCCATTTATCCCCTAAAAGGTTGTAAATGTTAAAAGCATCTTGAACTTCATAAGGAAAATCCTCCATAGTAGGAGGTATATCTTCCTCATCGGGCTCAGTGCCTAACTGTTCGTGGATTCGCATTATACTATCTAAATTGAATCCTTGTTCTTGGAACTTGAACAGTTTGTTAACTAAGTCCTCTACAGCTTCTAGCTGTTCTTCGTAAAATTTTGCAGGTCACCTACAGTCTCAGCTACGAAGTTATCAAAGTCTGGAGAATTCTTCATTAGTGTGTATGCATTATCTTCTGAGTAATCCATCATAGACTCCCCATCTACACCCTCTAATTCTACAAGTAAGAAATCACCTAAATACTTATACTTAAATCCTGTCCAGCCTTTTACTACTGCTGCTACGTATAATTGTAAGAATAAATCATCATCTACTTCTTCAATTGGTTGACGCGTTTTACGGTCAAACTTAGTTGTAGAAGACTTCTTACGTAACTTTAGTAGCTCATCACGACCTAAGAATGTTAGTTTAAGTTTAAAATCTTTGTATCCTGGGAATTCTACTTCCGTAGTCTTACTTGGAGTCATAAGTGACTCTAGGCTTGGCTTGATAATCGGGGTTGCGGGGGCGTTTGCCATGTGTGTTTCTCCGTTGTTAATAATAAATTGGTTTTACATAAAAATAACACCTGTTATCCTTATGGAAAACCACCTGCGCCGAAGCACAGGTAGTTCAAAGATTTACAGTTCTATGTGATAGAGTTGTAGTATGCTACAGTCATCTCATTGTCTGAACCAATCTCGTAGTCTCCAGCACCATTAGTACCTTGTGCACTAAATGAAATAGTGGTGGCAATAACGTCCTGAACGTCTACTGTTGGAATCTGTAACTGACAAGCTGGAATGTCGAAAGTAACTGAAGGAGTACCCTTCGCACCTGTTCCACCCATAATCATGCTCAATGCATGATAGTTCTCAGTTTCAGTAAATGCAGCCATATCATCAAATAGATCGCCAGTGTCGTTTGCACCCGCAGTACCTGTTTTCAAGTAAGCATTTAAAGTTCCACTGATAGTACGAGAACCAGTAAATGAACCAATAGGCTCGTTACGTACACCCAACTCTTCTGGAGTTAAGTATGTGATTCCGTTATCAATAGAAATAGACCCGCCTGTTAGAGCTAGAGTATAAGTCTTTGCTGTGTGACCCGCAATCCCTGCTTTTGCAGTTCTAGCTAAAGTAACAGTTGACAACTTGTTACGGATGAAGTCTGCTGAAGTAGGTACTGCCATGTAGTCAGTTCCTGCAGTCCACGAACCTTTAGTAGCAGTGAAGTCTGTAATCACGTTAGCGAATCCAGACCAAGTTGCTTGTGCAATTCCATCAATACTAAAGTCAATCTCTACAGAGTTAACAGTAGCATCAGATAGATGGTACACAGTACTATCCATTACGAAGTACAATTGCATCTTCATAGCTTCCGCAATATTAGATGTAGAAGTAGAGACACTCATTGTATCTTTCGTACCGTGTACACCTTCATCAGCGTCTGCTAGTGCATCACCCCAAAGGCCTGCCCATAAGATACGCTCGCCAGATGAGTTAACATCGTCAGTGCCATCATTACGTTGGAAAGGACGTACGTAAGTTGTGAACGACCAGTCTACTGGTGCTAAACTATCATTGAAAGAACGGTGTCCACGTTGTGGAGCTGTTCCTGCTTCATTTAAAGTAATGTCTGTTGCGTTTGTAGCCTGTGAAAAGCTATACCCGTCTAAAACATTAAGTTCAAAAGTATTAGCTGTTGCTGCGGCACCCGACCAACCGGATGATACAGTAGATGCTAATACTTTGGTATTACGACTAAGATTTAAAGCCATTTTTATTTACCTCTTATATACTTTGAGCTGTGGTATGTTGATCGCTATTGTCGTCTCACCCACTTAGCTCAGTTTAAGGACTTACTTCGTATAACACTTCTAAAGTTAGTTCTCCTACTCCATAGGGAGCAAGTAACCCTTCGTCAGTGGAAATAGAGTTAAGCCGTATTTCCTGAGTAACCTTACCTGTATCATAGGTTAACTCATTATTATCGTCGATAACGCGTTCGATATCAACTAATAATTTCTCTAGTTCTATTACGGGCTCTTCTTGCTGTACGTAACATCTGATTGTTACTGCAAGATGCCCCCATTTAAAACCGCCAGGGAGATAATCCCTAAATTCGTTGCCAGCTACTACGCTGACGGAAGGAAAGTCAAATACTTCGTCCCAGAACTCTAACTTATTAGTAACGTTACTGTTAACGTCTATGTTATAAGGACTGGAACCATTGATTCCTTTTAATTTTGCTACTAGTGCGTCTACTATCGCTCCACGGGCTTTACCTGCCATTACATTCTCCTAGTTCTTAAATCAAACTTGTTGTGTATGTACATCTCTGCTACTTCACGTATTGATTTATCAATTAATCTTCTAGGGTCTCTGAATTCGTTTCCCTGCTTATAGCCTCTTTCGAAAGTTTGGTAAGGTCTTTTCATGTACTCATAAAAAGCGGTAACTTGGCCCTCTCTCGTAAAGCTCATTTGAGTAACCTTAACACTTGAAGCAAGTCTCCCACTTCTGTAAACTAGTGCAGGGGCCTTCATGTTCTGCTTCAGTTGACCGTGTAGTAACGCATTGATCATACTGGTCACGTTTACTAATGAAGTAAATCGACCTCGTGGATCTTGAAGCCTTTGTGTTGTGGCCACCTTCTTAGCTGCACTCTTAGCTGCCATGCTCTTGGATTTAATAGAAGCTAAAGTAGGTACGACTAACCTCTTTTTTGCTTTCTTCCTAGATACCTTTTTTGAGGCTTTGGAGGTAGAAGGGGTTTTCTTTGAGTCAAACCCATCTAGTGCTTTATCTATTGAAGTATCTACGTACTTTAAAACAGAAGGACTGGCTTTAGTGTTCCCCCAATTCTCATCATTTGCGATAGCTAATACTGCTTTCTCAAGTGCTACTTTAAACTGTTCGTTCCCTTTTCTCTCTGCCGCAGCCAGCGTACCTTTATTATCTTTAGCTAGCTGTAAGTCTACGTATAGAACAAAAGCTTTTTTTATGTTACCTGCAGTAGTGAAAGTGGTAGATGCCTGTGTCTTAATAGTAACACTATCTAAATCCAGCTTTGTACCTGCTGCAGACTGTAAAAATACTGCATCTAAGGCATTTTCTGCTACTTGATACTTTGCTGCAAACTTCTGCCACTCTTTGTAGGCCAGTAGAGTTCTGTACTCTACTGCCGCTAATACTGTATCGGACCCGTGCCCTATATTAAAAGCAGTGGAAAACTTAGGCGCACCCTCTCCTAGTATATTTACAAAATCAGGGTCTGTTGCTAGCCCAGCTTTCCACTTGCTTAGCACACCATAGCTTTTTGCACTATAATAGTTATATGCTCCAGAGGAAGTACGTGTATCTTTGAACTTAGTATTTAGCGAGTTAACTACCATAGTAGCTGCTTTAGAAGCAGAAGCTCTGTCTAAGTCATACACCCCTTTATCCATAAAGTGTGTAATTAAAGATGCATGCCCTACTCGAAAGCTATGGCTAACACCGCCCTTTTGTAGCTTTGGCTCTCTTAGGTCAGTACTTAATCTTCTTGTTATTCTTTTTACTAATAATTCTAGAGATTTTTGAGACACTAAGCACTCCTGTACAAATCAAGTATACGTTTGATATGTGCAGGAAAGTCTTGAGGTTTATCTGTTGGAGACGTTTTCGACGATATAGTCACACCATCAGAAATTGCTTTCCTAGGTGTAGACTCTTTCTTGTAATAGTACGTAACTAAATCGTAACAGGCAAGTTTTAAATCATCAGGAGTAGCTGGGTAGCCACCCTTGTATGTAACTTTAACCGTGTCAGGTCCAGTAGGGAATTGTGAAATTAACCCTTGTGGTCCTACTCTTACTAAGCGGTCTGATTCGGCATCGAACATGTACTGAGGCTGGGCAACCCAAAAGTTGCCTGCGCTAGTACATGCTGCTGCGTTAGTGAAGCCAGAGGCACTGCAGTCCCCGGTCCATCTGTTGGCAGTAAAGTCCCATGTGTCACCTGCGGTGTGACCAGTAGTTGCTCCAAGTGTAACAGACAGCCCATTCTCTAAAGATTGTTCTGTACCTGTTACTGCGATTCCCGTTTTATACCAATTTGCACCCCCGTCTCTAGACCACTTTAAAGTGTCCGGAGATCCTGCGCTTTCGATTTCTACTCTATATTGACGACCCACCTCACCTGTAGTAGTGGTGGACTGGTAACTTTTGAAAGACAAGTCATTTAAGCCTGCCCCCGAATAAGTAACTGCATGACATGCAGCTTCCGTCGTCTTTGTAGAATCACTACACTGAGGTTGATTAGATACTAATAAGTGATAGTTTTCAGCATTTGCTAAATTATCTTCAACTGTTTTCTTATCTAATGTGTTGGTTTTACGTTCCTCAACTGAAACAATTTCCTTGATAGGAATTTCTGTAAGGTATATAAAGTCGTGACCTCCACCGTTAAAGTATTCTACTTTATCAGTTGTATAGAAGTCAAGAAAAGACCTATTGCAATAGGTTTTTACAAGAGCAGAAACATGGCCGATAAGCGTATTAAGCTTAGCGTCAGCAGTAGTACTATTTATATTTGTGTAGGCTTTATAATCACCTAAATCTACTAAATTTGCCATCTGATTCCTTCTGTCCTTGTAAAAACCTACAGCCCCCGTAGGGACTATAGATTTCTATATTACTAAGTGTTAAGTACGATTACGCGAATGTACCTACAGCTAGTCCACCTGATAAGTTACCTGCACCAGTTCCGCTTCCAGCAATGATTTGCTTGAAACCGAAGCGCTGTGTAGCAACTAATACACGTGATTGCTTCTCTACGTAGTACTCAGACTGAACGTTGAAACCACGTTGACGAGGCATTAGGAAGTTAGCTTTATCAACCATTACTCCCCAAGTAGAGCCCGCAGTAGTAACATTAGGCATCTCTGGAGATACAATTACTGCCATGCCGAACACTGTACCAACTTGACCGTTAAGTTTAGTAGCGTTATCAGCACCTACTAAGTTAACATCAGCAAACTCAGTATCTTGTAAAAGATCCCAGTAAGTATTCTGAGAAACAACACAAGCTAAGCCATTAGTGTTTAATCCGTACTTACCTAACTCACGACGTAACTTAAGAATATCAAGAGCCTTCACTTCTGTACCCGCAGCTACAGTAGTTCCACCTTTAACAGCGATGTTAGTTAAACCCATAAACGGATCACCTGCACCAGTGTCACCAGCTAATAACTGCTCTTCAACTTTACGTGCATGACCACGAACTAAAGAATCTTTAAGTAAAGGCATCATAGCGATAATTGAATCTTCATCAAATTCGTCGATCATAAATGTCTTACTTGCCATCTTAGCAGTTGTTAAGTAGATTTCACTCAATGTAACTGTCTTCTCAGCACCAGTTGTAGCGTCTGTACCATAAGTACCCGTACCAACCCAGTCAGCCTTAGCAGCATCAGGAGCAATTGGTAAAGTCATTTGAGCCGCGTTTAATTTGATTTCACGGAACAAAGGAGCAACTACTAGATTTTCTTGAACTTCTTTCTCAATGTTATTTGAGATAATATGCTCATAATCTGTAGAAGAGATTTGACCTGATTGTGCACCACCGATTAAAGAAGTTGCTGCACCACCGGCTTTAAGCATTATGCCTAAGTCACCAGCTTTCTCAAGCATTTCACGACCGTGCTCAGTTTCGCCTAGTTGCTTACCAAGTAAAGAAGCAGTTAAAGCTGCAACTTCGAATTGACCGTAGTCTACTTCGAAACCTTTAGTTCCTGCATGGTCAGAGAATTCCATCTTGTTTGAACGTAAAGCTTCGATTTCAGCTGCTTTTTCAGCGATCTCGTTCTTCATTTCAGACATTACAGTCATTGCGTCTTCTTGCTTCTCAGTAATACGTGCTTCTAGTTCTTTAACTAAACGCTCTGCACCTGTTTGGCCCATTTCGATAATAGCAGCCTTTTGAGCTTCAGCTTCTGCTGCCGCTTTAGTTGCTGCTTCAGCAGTAGCTTTAGCTTTCGCTGCAGTCTCTGCTTGTTTCATAGCGATATCAGCTGCAGTTTTCTTTGCTACTTCTGCCATCATTTCTTTGATTTGATTTTCATCCATTGTTTTATTTTCCTGTTCTAAATGAGCACCTATGGTGTCATCCTTAGCACCAGTCATTGGTGCATCATTTTTTACATATTGAGATTTGAAAGCCTCAAACTCTTCGTTAGACCCATCAAAACCTTTAGCCAACGAAAAGAGGCTATCAGCGTTTGCTGGTATTGATACTACAGATACTTCGTGCAACTCTAAGTCTTTAATAACGAAAATATCTGTATCAGCGTCATAATCAGCGTCTTTAACTCTAAAGCCGACTGAGAATGCTTTGAGTATACCTTCTTTTACAAGATCGTATACTACTCCGGCAGATTTACTGATCTCTGCCACAATCTCTAAACCCTTATCTGTAACACTATAATCGACCATCTGACCTATTGGTTGTGCTCTATCATGGTATGCCAGGATAATTGGGTTTTTGAGATAATTAGTTAATGCGGACTCTGTTCTCCAAGCCTCTTTTACGATAACATCACCAACTCTATCTTTGCTGGTAGTGTTTGCATATCCACGTACTGTAATAGTACCGTCTTCTGCCTCCGATTTTGAAGATATTAAAGAGTCTAAATGAAAAGACTTATTTAGCATCTTTAACCTCCGCTTTTGGAGCCGCTTTTGGAGCCGCTTTTGGAGCCGCTTTTGGAGCCGCTTTTGGAGCCGCTTTTGGAGCCGCTTTTGGAGCTGCTGCAAATTGCTTTGCAATAAATCTTTGGAATCTAATATAAGACCCATAAGCTCTATTAATTACTGCGTAAGGGACAGGAACTTCTGCATCACTACGATACTCGCCTCTGTCCAATACTTTACCTAGCTTTTGAAAGTAACTTAGTACTTTTGATTCTAGTTCTGTTTTTGTCATTGTTATTCCTCTGAGTTTGGTTTAGGCTTTTTCGGAGCCCCACCTTCCTGACCTGAGACACCAGATGCTGAGCCAGATACATTTGCCGGAATTCGAACTTTTTCTAGTTCAGGATCCGATATATCCTCAAGTCTAAGCCTACTTCTTGCCTCGGCACCCGTCATAATTCCATTATTAACTAGTGCTGAGTAGTACTGGGCTTCATCTTTAAGTTCAGGTCTTAGGGCTTCTACACCTTGCACAACAATTTCCATGTCATACGAAAAGAACCTTTCTAAACCTGCTACTAACTTTCGTACTATTGGAAGTACTGTACTTAAGTAAAATAGTCGCAGATTCGGGTTTATATTAGCATTGTTACCGGAGTCTAGAAGGATAGGAGGAACTCCTAATGCCTTTAGGATTCTAGTCTCGTGCGCAGTAACTGCGTCTTCAAAATCTAAGTCTTTAAACGACTTCTGATTTATAGTATCTAACTCTAGTCCACCATCTAAGATTAGAGGTCTTCTGCCTCCTGATCTAGGGTTATACTTTCTGATCCAAGATTCTAGTAATCTTTCTTTAACTTTGGCAGATAATGTATTAGGACTTTTTATTACAAGTCCTGGTACTGCGCCGTTGCTAAAGAAGTTATCTTGGAAGTCATGCATTTTAGCTAGTGTATCTAATGACCTTGTAGCTGAGGACAGTCTGGAGTCCCCTCTAAAGATAGAGTTTGCAGAGTTCTCCTTTATATGAATTATCTCTTCTGGCTTAAATTTCTTTTGCTCGTACTTATAGTGATTAATAAAAGTTTTTTTGTCTGATATAATCTCTACGTTCTGTGCGGGTAGATGGTATAAGTGTGCTCCATCAAAGTACATAAATATGTTACCCTCAGTAATAAAATCTAGGAATATAGCGCGTCTAAACGTACTACTATCCTGGTAAGGGTTCGGTTGATAATTTATCAACTGGTCAATTTTGTTCTTTCTAAGAAGAGCGTTCCCTGCGAAGGGTAACTTATCTCCTACATCTATGTTAATTGAAGCTGCGGCGTCTACAATAAGGTTAATACCTCTGTTAACTACCTCTACTTCTTTGTATGCTACGTTGTATCTTCTCCACGGTTTCGTCGATGCTGAAGAGCTTTCAGATCCGTGTATATCAGGCTGTGCTGGATTTAGTTTTGATACAAACTTATCAAATAGTCCCATATTCTTTTTTCCTACGTTTTTGTACCCAACGTTCTTGCTTTGGGCCGGTAGTCAGATTAGGCTTCTTACCATATATACTGTGAAGTTTCAGATGGTGCGTATGGCAGAGGGTTACTGTTTCGTCGTACACTTTCGCGTGCTCCTCTTCAATAAATCTGTCACGAACTCCCATGATGTCATCTACAGTATTAATAGTAATTCCGTTCTCTTTCAACCATTTCTCTAATAACTCAGTCATTCCATAAAAGTGGTGAAAGTCTAATTCCTCAGTACTGCCACATATTTTACACTCAGAGTCTTTATCGTATGCGCTCTTAGCGCGGTCACGGACATACTTTACTATGTCCCTCTTTAATTCTGTCATATAATTAACCTTGAATAATCAAGTATTTTTCTTATATCTCTAATTTTTATACAGTAATTATACTTGTGTTGGAGCAAAAAGTCAAGACATATTTTTCCGGTGTCCTTAATCAAAAGGTAACGTACGCAGCTACGAAGGTATATAAACTGTACCTAAGAGCATCCGCCATATGCGAAGCCATGTTATGAACGGGCTTCTCCTTTAGTAAATTCAAATTTGGATCCCATTGATACTGATCCAAGGAAGCTAAGGACTTTTTACATCTCTGATCTACTATAAGTTGGTTGTTCTCTACTATTGTAGCCACCGAGGAGATTCCCGCCAAAACATCTTTTGTAGCGTTGACCGTCGAAATATCGTAGTCTTGAGCCAGGTCCCACCGCATTTGCTGCGCGGCGGAATCAATGTAAATGACATCGATGTCCCACTTCTCTATTAAATCTCGAATAACTTCAGCATGCTGCTCAGTAGTTTTCTCGGCTTCCATGTATTCGTCGACAAGATAATATAGCTCTGTTTCCCAATCGTAAGCCATTACACAAAAGGCAGTAGGGTCTCTATATCCGACATCGAGACCTGCAAACACATCCATATTGCTAACATCTAGATCCTCTAGGTCCTCTACACAATTCTCGAAATCGAAGTCCCAAATCTGTCCCTCAAACTGGTTGAAGTCCGCAAGGTACTCCTGTGAAAATTCAGCCTTCGACATTCCCTTTTTAGCTTCTTCAATATCTTTAGCACTTACACGGGGATTTTCATGGTATGTAGCATGTATACTAGCCCAGTCCGTGAATTCTTCACTAAAACCTCGATGATAGAAGTCTGCGAACCAGTTGTTTCTACCACGAGGTGTAGATATGAAAATAGCCTTGGAATTTGGCTTGTCAAGAGTAGGTCTAAGAGCAACATTAAATGCCTCTAAGCCGTCTGATAATGCAGCCTCGTCGAAGATAATCAAATCATACGAACGACCAACCACGGAATCTACTTGATTCACAGAGCCCATACGAATAGTAGAGCCATTGGAAAGTTCAATAATTTTATCCTTCGCATTGTCTCGAGTTACCTCAAGATCGAAATGTTTGATCAGGCTACGCTGTAGATCGAATGAAATTTGAGAAAGTGAGTAGTTGGGACTCATTATCAGGATATTAGTACCAGGAACTAAGGCAGATAGCTGCCCTATAATATTTGATATATATGTTTTGCCCTGGCGTCGAGATAGTGCAGCAACAATAAACCTATACTTAGGGTTGTTAACTGCATTAAGTAGGGCTACCTGGGACCTAATCGGTTGAATCCCTAGTAACTCCATGTAACTATCTATAGGTAATTTAATAAACCTATCTGCTTTGTCGAAAGTTTGAATACTTTCGGCACTAATATCATCTCTGCTAATCTCTAACATTTATTATCTCTTCATTGCGGCTGACCCAAAGTAAAAGCCTATAATATTCATAATAGCTACAGGTAGCCACTCTGGGGTTACAAACCCCTGTAAAGTAATGTACTCAGTTACAGTATGTGTAGTATCTATAAATAGGAACTTAACCCCCTCTGTAATCTCAATAGGTACATTGGTTTGAATCCCCAGAATAGGGGCCAGGAATACAATTCCGATCCCTGCCATTAAACTCATAATAACTATGAAGCGCCTAATCCAGGCTGCATTAGGGTTCTGCATCTGACGTGCATTATTAACGCCCTTCTCTACTTGTAGATTAGACTGCATTAACATTTTATGTTGCTCAGCTTTATCAGCCTGCGCCTGCCCCCACATCTTCATTAGTCCACCCATTGCGGTGGACCCTAACATACTTATTGCTTCAATTGGTAATCCAAACATATATTCTCTCCTATTTCTTGCAATTGCAAGTAGTTTTCTTAGGTGTATCTAGCAGCTTATCAGCTACTTTGTACACTACTGCTTTTAGTCCAAAGATCACTAGTACTAGTATGCCTACGATAGTAGTGTACCATTCTGGTGCTTTGCCTAAGTTTTCCCACGCCTGAGCAAGAGTTACCTCGCTAAAGATAGGGGCTAGAAAGTTCATGACAATAGGGAAAGAGAATACAATTACTATTGCTTCATCCTTCCAACTATTGTCCATGCTTTCTTCTGCAATTTGATGATCTAGTTTCTTTTCTTCTTCCATATTCATACTCTCTTACTCCTTGCCTAACAACAATACATAAATGGGGCCCAATCACAGGTCGCCATGAGTAATTCACCATTTATATATGGCAAAAGTGCTACCCCTTCCATATTAATTTGCAAGAGGATTGTCTAATGCTCGTTGTACCTTAGCATTTAACCTATCCTCCAACTCTTTTATGTCTGTTTTATTAGATGCCCTTAATTGGTCACGTTTAGTTTCAAATCGTACTTCAGCATCATCAATCATATCTCGTACTTTATCCTCTAAAGCATTAACATCATCTTCTGTTCTATCCGATACCTTTTCAATTCTACTAATATCATCACGTAATCCGTTTTTGATATCTCTTGTATAATCCAATGTACTTTCAATCTTAGCATCCATCAAATCCATTTGAGTTTGATAAGCACCAACATCTAAGTTAGCAATACCTTCAATCTTCTGATACATAGTGAATCCACCATACAACGTACCCATCACTGTAGATAATACAGCGAATGCCATACCTAATTGTGTAGGGGTCAGTTTATAACCAAGGATACTAAATTCACCGTTGGCGAACTTATCCTTAATTGCATCAATTTTATTTAAGTCTTTGCTTAGGTCTGACATATTAATTCTCGAATTGTAATCTTCTAAGTTTCTTCAACTCTTGTTCTAACTTCACCACTTCTAATCGTTTCTTTCTAAGTTCCAATTGGTATAACGTGTTACAGTTTATACGTTCCTTTGGAGCATTCAATGGTATTACTATCCTTGCATATAAACCCAAATCCTTTGTTGTAGGATTATCTGGATCATCAGAACTAAATGGTGTTTGAGCATTATTAACAATACCTGTTATACCAAACTCCATATTCATTGTACCACCAATAGCATTAGAACAATCTAAATTACCTGCTCTAAACTTATCAGATGCATAGCTATTTGTCATAGATGGTAACTGTAAAGACAATGCATTATTAGCATTCACATTTAAACTTAACATCATTAATATAAAGAAGTATCTCATTTTATCTTAGAACAAATCCTAGATGCTATACCTGTTGATATAACATCACTCTTAATTAGTTTAGACTTAGAACAAATATATGTTGAATTACTCAAGTCTTTAGTATTAATGTATAAATCAAATGACACCGTTTCAAGATAATCCATTTTCATTATCTTATACGTTGTTACGAAGGGTACTGGTTCCCATTCAGAATCAAATACCCCTATTTCGTAATATGAAACATCACTTCGTCTATTGAATAATCTCATCTTAGTTTTTTGAATACCTGAAATAAATGAGGATTCAAATTTAGGATAAGTTGGAGTCATCTCATGTGCTTTCGCGTCAACTGTCAATACTAGCCCTGCAATGAAAAATGCAACGCATATTAATATTGTGACTCCACTATTATTCATATTACTTAGCGATACACTCAGCAACTAATACAGCACTGTATACACCACCTGGGAATGCTTTGTCATACCCGTTTGTGGCTGATAGAGTGGCAGAGAACCAAGTTGAGCCAGCAACCGTTAGGTCGTATTCAGTAGTAGCATCATATGTTACCTTTGCCGCTTCATAACCAGACATACCAGCATCAGAAGTTTGTGCTACCGCAGTTGAACCAGTCCAAGTAACTGTATCAATTAAAGCAGGTGAAGATGAGAAACTTGTAGGAGTTGTAATCTTTGCTTTGTATGAATCTGCTAATGTGATATCATATCTTACAACTGGTAATACACCACCTGATGCAACTGCTGTACTTAATGTATGTGGGGTAGGGTTGCCATACACACCTGGAATATCCGTTGTGATTAGACATCTCATTTGAACATTACCTTGTACAGGCACATCTGTTGCCATTACGTTTAAAGCCAAAGTGGCTGCTACTACTGTTAATACGTTTTTCATATTATTCTCCGTTATATTGCATTTCAACCATTTCATTATGTTTTTGCTGTTGAGCAAGACCCATTCTTGCTCCTTTCTTATTATCGGGTAAGTGTTTATCCTTTAGACTTATTGTCTCTTTGTAAACACCACCTTGAATCTTTTTATCGTAGTAACTTTGTACGTTTACACTTAAAGTCATTGCCTTCATTAAATGATTTTGAGCAACAGTTTGTGCCGCCATAATACTATTATCAATCTCAGATAATAGATTCTCAATATCAATTTCTTCTTCCTCTTCATCTTCTGACACTTCATCAGTATCATCGTCTTTTAATTCTGTTTTACTACTTAATGCATTCTTAACATTATCATCATCCATTGCATCATATGCTTCTGCTGTTGGAATACCTTTTAATGTACTCAATAAAGCATCATTGTATCCAGGACAACTCGGATCTGACAATGCTGTAATACAAGAATCGTCAAATTTATAACTATAAACAACAGAAGCATCAACAACAGAACCTGTGCCTTCGACTTCAATAGAACCATCCCCCCAATATTCTTGAGGAACATTTGGTACACCAATCACTTTATTAATAGGTGTGCCCCCTGGTCTGCCACTCCAATCATCTGTCTCTCTAAAGATATATCCACCGTTCACAGCATCTTCATTCTGCACGTGGACTTTCATATCATCTTCAGTATTCTTAATTGGTGTATATTGATAATACACACCGTTAACACTTAGGTTATTTGCTTCAGGAAACAAGTCAGGCATTCCCCAACTGCTACCATTTGCTGCAGCATTACCTGTTGTTCCGTATGTCCAATTAGAGTAAGAACAAGACGCCGAGAACAGTACTGCCAATGCCAGTAAGTAACTCAATCGGATCGATACCTTCATCATCGTTACCCTCCTTAATAGGTTTAGCATCTACATCATTATCCCAAGCAATTCTAGCATCAGAACCAATGATACCATTATACGGACAAGGTGTTCCTGCCATCAGCATAGCATCAAATACTCTAACGTCTTGGCATAGTACTGATACCGCGGCAACTTTCATTCCCATATCATATAATGTTTTTGCATTCTTTAGACGTTCACAGTTTAAATCTCTACTTGTTGTACCAGCACTTATACCAAGTATCTGTGTTTGAACAGCACCTGCTACACCAACAGTACAAGAATCTGAATTAGAACTACCATTGAATGTAGGTGTAATTGCAGAAGGGGGTGGAGACTTCACCGTAGTTGTCACGTCACCTGTCGAGTGTACTGTACTGCTTGTTGTTGAATCTGTTACAATAGGGTCTAATGCCACTACTTCCGAACCATAGAAAAATAGTGCTAAAACCAGTACTAACCAGGTCCACGCTATTTTCTCTTGTGACTGCATATTAATACCCTCCTTTATGAGTTAAATATTTAGCCTGAATATACGCCTTTACTAAACCACTTCGAACAATATCTTCTGCTTGGAAGTGGTTGGTAGCAAACCATCTGGGCATCGAACTCAACACATCTACAAATTTACAAATGTTTTGATCTGATCTTTTTGTAAAATCAGTCTGCATAAAGTCTCCACAGAACAATGCAATAGAGTTCTGCCCTAATCGTGTTAATACGGAATCAGCCTCATGGGACGTACAGTTCTGAAACTCGTCCATAATCAAGATGCAATTGTCTAAGGTTATACCTCTAACATAAGAAGTAATCATAAAACGTATTACACCATGCTTTATTAGAATTTCGTACGCGTCATCTCTCCCGAATAATTCTGAGCATATCTTCCTATAGGGTAGTTCGTAAACTTGAGATTTCTCTTCCAAGTTACCCGGTAAGAATCCTATATCACGCGTAGGAACAGCACTTCGTACTATTACCAACTGCTGGACGTCTCTTCCACCTGTCATAATGTCTTCGAATGCTTTATACATGCTAAGGAAGGTCTTACCCGTTCCTGGGAACCCCATAACTAGTTGGGATCTACCCGTATCGTAGTTATCGAAAAAGCTTTGCTGTGCCTCAGTCATTGCCTCTATTGAACATAAGCTAAGATTAAGTTTTGCTATAGCGCTTGACGCTGTTATTTTTTTCTTTTTGGACATTAATTAATAGTGTGAAACTACAAAGCTGAAGTCGCACGAAACACTGGGACCGCCTACGGTTGCAGGTGCGGCTGCTATAAGGTCGGCTATAGAAAAGGTTACGAAAGGGCCATTCAAGAACGCAGGTATTACAGCAGCAGCAGTTCCCGGCCCTGCAAATCCTCCCATAACATCATAGGTTACCATCACCCCGTGTAAGCTTGAAAGCTGTGACATACCGTTTCCCATGCCTGCAGCACTAATTTCAATGCTTCCCATACCGTTATCTATAGCAGTCCATAGCATTCCTGTAGTACCTGGAGGGTTACCAATAAAGTTTACAGCTCCATTTACAAAGTCTACTACTAAGTTAGCGCGGTATGTAGTAGCTATAGGCGGCAACTCTCTTACCGTCATAGAATTTAATAGCGCGTCCCAAACCGCAGAACCGTTAGTCATTAGCCCTACTACTAAGGCTTGCTGCCACGCCGAACTACTAGTAGAAGTGCTAGAGTCCGCTGGGTCGAACACCCAAGGGACAACATCTACAGTACCAGAGGAAACCGCCGTATCGGTAAGTCCTATCATAGTGTTAGACCCAGCAGGACCGGTAGCCCCGTCATTTCCAGCAGGACCGGTAGCTCCGTCACTTCCAGCAGGACCGGTAGCCCCGTCACTTCCAGCAGGACCGGTAGCCCCGTCACTTCCAGCAGGACCGGTAGCCCCGTCACTTCCAGCAGGACCGGTAGCTCCGTCACTTCCAGCAGGACCGGTAGCCCCGTCATTTCCAGCAGGACCGGTAGGACCGGTAGGACCAGCAGGACCAGCACTTCCTGTAGCTCCGTCATTTCCAGCAGGACCTTTCCCGCCTTCATCGTCTACAAAGTCTGTTTCGGAGTACATACTAGGAGTAGCTATGTCGGAGAAGCCAATATCAGTTAGGAACTCAGTCCAATGATATAGAGCAGGGTTATATGAAGCGTCCGCAGGGTCACATAATGGATCTCCTGGGTAGTACGCGGTTAGTGCAGCAATCAGGTAATTTTCGTCCGGGTACGTACCTGGTACTACTCTAGAGTCCGCTAAGATTCCTGCAGGGGTGACTCCCGACACCTTCTTAGCAATCCTAACCTCTCCTGCAGAAGTAATGGCAATCTTATGCTCATCTCCAATAAATAGGGAGTTAGTTGATACGAAAAGGTCTTTTACTTTCTTAGAGGCTGTTCCTATAGTGAGTGTGTCGTCTCCTGAAGGAACTAAATTACCTGCTGAGTCCTCTGACCAATTAGATAGTGATCTATCGTTTAACTCACTAAAGTTATTGTCCATTTCGGCATGAGATAGCTCTATGCCTTTACCAATTCGTGTTACTATTGCCATGTTTTCCTTTTTTGTTTAATGTCAGAGCACTACCAACGCTAAGAATCCCCGATTATCCTTAGTGTAGGGTAGGTCTCTGAACCTCTGTGAAGCTTAAATGTCCGTACGTGAAAAGAAGTCCATTGCATAAGTTAGACACACCTTCGTCTTCTATTTCCAGATCTTTATCTGCACAATAGTCTAAGTGTTCTTCGCATATAGCAGCTAGACTGTCTAGCCAGTTCTTCTCGTCCGTAGTTATTTTCATTTAACTGCTTCTGTTCCTATTAGCATCAATTTCTTCTCTATACGTGTTAGAGCCTTTTCGATGAACAAAAATGAACTTTCAATGCGCACTACTCTTTCGGTAATATCTAAGTGTCGCTTGTTGTCCATTTCCATATATACTTTCTCACGGGCAGCTATAAAGTTCTGAACCTCAGTCTCGACGACATAAGGTTCTTGCTGTAACTGTCTGAGGTCTTGGTGAACCCCCGCTGCCCACCATATAACTGTAAATGTTTGTACCAGTAAGGCAAGTATAATGCCTGCGGGTACTTTCTTTGAGGACCCGCATCCTTCATCACATCGTTGTTCTAATCTACCTAGCTGTGCTAGTATTTCATTTGTTGTTTCCGACAAAATATCATCCCTCTTTTAAAAGCTTTTGCATCAGCTCTCCGTAATTGCCAGATCCGAAAGGGGTCTCATTGATCTGTACATTTGTTTGTTGTTTTATTTGGCTATGTTCCGCCTTTACTAGCTCGGTTTGAGCCTTTAGTTCTTCCATACGCATCTTGTGGGCTAAAGCCAGCAAGTCTGCTATATCTTTATTAGAGCCCATTTCTGACTCGTCAAGTTCTTCCAGTTTTTGTTCAATTATGCCATCTAAAGCCGAGGCAAGTTTAAACTTATTACGATATCCTACATCCATAAAGACTGTATCAACATACCTCTTGACTTCTTTTTTGGCAAGGTACGTTGTTACTTCTTGCTCACTGATGCCCAGGTCTCCTGCAGTGTCTGCTATGTTCATGGATTTCAGGTAAGCTTCAGCCACAGAAAGTGCTTCGGGGGCAATTTGCGTAACTAAAGCTGGTTGATCGGTCATTTTATTTCTCCAAAATATATCTGACTATTATATCAAATTTCACCAAAAATGTCAAGCGTTATTTTTACCCAGGGGTGGAATAAATTTGAAAAATTTTTGGAGGTTAGCCTTAGGGGAGAAAAATTGGGGTAGTCTGTTTTTAATTGTGGGTGTACCATTGAAGCATCATTGGCTTCTCGCCTGCTCAGCTCGCGTCAATTAGTGCCTTTCTTGAAATAATTGAAAAGTTTACATGTGGGGGAGCCCAGCGAGACGTGGGTCATCTTGGTCTAATAACCCCCCTATTCGATAGGGTGGGGTAGGCTACCCCCGATTATTTATTTCCACATGGTGAATCCATCTGAAATCCAATATGCCATAGCGAAAGCAAGAACAACACAACCTAATAAAACTAAAACTGGGACTGGGATAAAAACCATTTTCTTTTCCTTTTCTTATTTAATATATACATATTATACCACGAAAAACACACGATGCAACACTTTATTTTATTTAATTTAATTTCACAAATAGGCTTGACTTCCTTTCAAACTTCTGTATAATGGTATTCAGAGGTTAAGCAAAGGGCGTAACCCAAAACTAGATAAGGAAATACTAATATGAATACTACTGTTAAGAACTACACGAAAGAACAAGAGGCTCAAATGATGGCGGACTACTCACTAGAGCCAACACGCTCAACGGTTGATGCATTGGCGGAGGATATGGGTAAGAGCGTGAAATCAATCATCTCTAAACTTGTAACACTTAAGGTATATGTTAAGGCTGTTAAGGTAAGCAAATCAGGTAAGGAGGTTGTGCGAAAATCTGCACTGGTTGAGCAAATCAATTCACACTTTGGCTTTGAAATGCCATCTTTGGTTAAGGCAACAAAGGCGGACTTACAGAATATGGTGGATAATTTAGGATAATGTTTAACGAAAACCTCTGGCACTTAATCCATAGAAAATAAGGACTTCCCCGAAAGGGGATTTTTTTTCGCCCACCAGATCCCAAATGCGAATGATTCTCATTCGCAACGCGCCAAAATCTATATTAGAATATTATAATATAATGATACTCTAATATGCGCCGATTTTACACTAAAAACAAGGCGATGTCAAATTTATTTCGAAAATAAATTCAATCTATATTAGAATATTATTATATTAGGATAT